>ERZ825159.1500-NODE-1500-length-22294-cov-2.548136_pt1 | contig 22294 bp, 18 predicted proteins | sample MGYA00519932_ERZ825159 | MGnify/ENA primary metagenome ERZ825159 (study PRJEB31778, sample SAMEA3449191) | human gut metagenome | biome: human gut; feature: human-associated habitat; material: faeces | place: United Kingdom | collected 2010/2012 ...
CCTATGCGATACAAACCCAGCCGCTCCCCTCTCTCCCCCTGGGACCGACCCCGCCTGCACCCGGGCTTTTAGCAAGCGGGAGACCATATAGGTTTTCAACGTCCATGCCATTAAGATTTCATGCAAAGAGGAGCGTGAACTATGGAATCGATCGTTAAGTTCTTGGAGAAAGGTCAGCCGTACTTCGACAAGGTCTCTAAGAACATCTACCTTCAGGCCATTAAAGACGGCTTTTTGGCAGCAATGCCCATCATCCTGTCTTCTTCTGTCTTCCTGCTTATTTCGACCCTGCCGGGCGTTGTCGCCACGGTCGGCGGCTTTACGCTGCCCGACTGGTGGAACGTCGACGTCGTGAACTTCTGCAACAAGGTTTACAACTTCACGATGGGCGTCGTGGGCATCATGGTCGCCGGCACCACCGCAAGCGCGCTGACCGGCTCCAAGAACCGCCGCATGCCTGCCGGCAAGGCCATCAACGCCACGAGCACCATGGTCGCCGCCATGTGCGCTATGCTCATCTTGGCCGTTACCCAGACGAGTGCCAAGATCGACGGCGCCGATGTCTCGGTGTTCTTTACCGACAACATGGGCACCAAGGGCCTGCTGAGCTCCTTTGTCGCCGCATTTGCCACGGTCAACATCTATGCCTTCTGCATTAAGCGAGACATCACCATCAAGCTGCCCAAAGAAGTCCCCGGCGCCATCGCCCAGAACTTCCGCGACATCTTCGCCTTCAGCTTCTCCATCCTGTTTGTCGCCGTCATCGACGTTATCTGCCGCACCTGCTTGGCCGTCCCGTTTGCCAACGTCATCTCCACGCTGGTGAGCCCGCTGTTCGCCGCTGCCGATTCCTACGCCGGCCTCGCCCTCATCTGGTTCATGATCCCGCTGTTCTGGTTCATGGGCATCCACGGCCCCTCGGTCGTTAAGCCTGCCCTCAACGCCGCGCTGTTTGGCAACATCACTACCAACCTCGCCACGCTGCAGGCCGGCGGTCACCCCGCCCTCGCCCTGACCGAAAACTTCGGTAACTACATCGGCGAACTCGGCGGCACCGGCGCCACGTTCATTGTCCCGATTATCTTCCTGCTCTTTATGCGCTCCAAGCAGCTCAAGGCCGTCGGCAAAGCCTCTGTCGTGCCCGTGATGTTCGCCGTCAACGAGCCGCTGCTGTTCGCCGCGCCCATCATCCTCAACCCGTACTTCCTGATCCCGTTCCTGTTTGCCCCCGTGGCCAACGTCCTCATTGGTAAGTTCTTCATCGACTTTTTGGGCATGAACGGCTTTATCTATGCCATGCCGTGGGCACTCCCCGGACCGATCGGCACCTTCATCGACACCAACTTCCAGCCGATCTCTCTGGTCCTGGTTGTCGTCCTGCTGGTCGTTGACTTCTTGATCTACTACCCGTTCTGCAAGGCCTACGACAACGTCCTGTGCAAGCAGGAGGCCGAGACCCTGGCCGAAGAAGAGGCCGAGGAGACCAAGGCCGTCAAGACCGCTGCCGCCCCCGCCGTTGAGGCTCCTGTTGTCGAGACCGCTTCTGCCACTGAGGCCTCCGCAGCTCCGTCCGCCCTTAAGGGCAAGGATCTGAGGGTTCTGGTTCTGTGCGCTGGCGCCGGCACCTCTGCACTGCTCGCCAACGCGCTTAAGGAAGGCGCCGACGAGCTGGGCATCGACATTACCGCCAACGCCGGTGCCTACGGCAGCCACTACGCCATCATGGACCAGTACAACGTCATCGTCCTGGCTCCGCAGGTTCGCACCTATTACAACGAGATGAAGGCCGACACCGACCGCCTGGGCATCACGCTGCTGTCGCCCAAGGGCAAACAGTACATCGACCTCACTAAGGATCCCAAGGGTGCCGTCGCCTGGATCGAGGAAAACCTCGAGGCATAAGACGCTGACACCACCTGCCGCTTGCAGACAATAAATGGCCCGTGCATCGATGTGTGATGCGCGGGCCATTTTGTTTAGACCGCACCCGTCCTCCTGTTCATCTCAATCTGTAACATCTAGCCGAGTTTTCGGGTCCCACCTGTTACAGACTTAGACGAGCAGGCCGAGCACGTCTACGCCCGCAAATCCCGCACGCTCGCGCGCTCGACCAACACACCCGAGACGAGCGTACGGCTTCTGGAGCTCGGGGCTTCCAGACCTGCGACGACCTCGTTAAGCGCACGGATGCCCAGCTCGCGGTGGCGAAACTTCACCGACGTCAGAATCGAGTTGGGAATCGTCTTGTAGAGCTCATCGTCGAAACCGATCACGGACACGTCGTCGGGCACATTGAGCCCTTTGTCACGTAGAGCCATCATCACGCCGTTTGCCATGCAGTCGTTAGCCGCAAGGACCGCCGTGCAATCGGGTTTATCGGCAAGCACAAGGCCCGCGGCATAGCCACTATCCGCATTCCAATCGCCTTGCAGAGGTTCAGGCGGCTCAATGCCACGTGCCTCGAGTGCCGCTCGCCAACCTTTCATACGGCACTGGCTCGACAACGACTCTTTCTTACCAGAGACGAAGTACACATTCTTGTGTCCGCGATTCAAGAAGTACTCGCATGCCATGCGCGCGCCGCCCTCTTGGTCGTCACTGACGGTGGAGCAGGTAGGATGTTCCATCGGTGTGATAATCACCGTCTTGAGGTCTTTCGGCGCCTCAAAGGTATCAAAGTCATCGACCATCTGGCGCAGGTTGAAAATCATGCCGTCGACGGGGAGCTGCGACATCCTACGCGCCGCTTCGGCAAGGGTCATCTTCTCCCCCGCCCGCTTTTTGATCATCGTAAGAGCAAAGCCTCGCTCTTCGGCGGCATCGGCGATACCGTCGATCATGTCCACGGCACCGCCCGACAAGTGGAACAGCACGACGCCGATGCACCCGTAACGGCCCAACTTGAGCGAACGCGCGGCAAAGTTGGTTCGAAACCCGAGCGCCTCCATAGCCGAATGGACCTTATCGCGTGTCGACTCTCGCACGCTATTGGGCTCGTTGATCACACGCGAAACCGTCTTGAGAGAAACGCCCGCGGCAACTGCCACATCATTCATTGAGACATTTTTCTTGTCCATCGTTGCCACTGCTTCTCCAGTCGGTTTTACATCGCTTGTTTTTGCGTTCTAGCATACACTACCTGCCTGACTGATAAATCAACCGTTTACCGGACAATATCGACCGCTCACCCGTGTATCCTTGTTGCTCTTCCAAAAATGTCTTACGTTGTCATTAACGAAATGACAACGTTGTCATTTCGCAATGCCTTCCTTGAGCAGGAAGGTTTCCGGGCAGTCCTGACCATCCATCGACGACCAGTTCCATCCACATGCATCGCGCATCAAGTAGCAAAGGAGCTCTATGGACGCCATCGTAAAGATGCTCGAAAAGCATCAACCGTTCTTTGAGAAGATCTCGAGGAACATCTACCTCCAGGCTATTAAGGACGGATTCCTTGGGTGCATGCCCATTGTCCTCACCTCTTCGATCTTTCTGCTCATTGCCACCCTTCCCGGCGTAGTCGGCGTCACGCTGCCCCAGCCGCTCATCGACTGGTGCAACAAGCTCTACAACTTCACCATGGGTGTCATGGGCATCATGGTTGCCGGCACCACTGCCAAGAACTTTACGGCTTCCATGAACCGTCGCATGCCCGCCGGCAAGGTGCTCAACGACGGTTCCACCATGGTGGCCGCCCAGTGCAGCATGCTGCTGCTCGCAGTCACGCAGTTCACCACCAAGTTCAACGGCTCCGAGCTTTCGGTCTTCGATTGCACCAGCATGGGTACGCGTGGTCTGTTCTCGGCCTATATCGCCGCGTTCATTACCGTGTGGGTCTATAAGTTCTGCGTCTCGCGCGATCTGACCATTAAGCTGCCCAAGGAGGTCCCGGGCGCCATCGCTCAGAACTTCCGTGACATCATCCCCTTTGGCGGCGCCGTCATCATCTGCGGCATCATCGATGTCGTCGTGCGCAACCTCATGGGCGTTCCGTTCTCCGAGCTGCTCATCAAGCTGCTCTCCCCGCTCTTCACTGCAGCAGAAACCTATCCCGGACTTATCCTTATTCAGGCGGCCACCGCGTTCTTCTGGTTCATCGGTGTCCACGGCCCCTCGATCGTCCAGCCGGGCATCGACCCCATCCGTCTTGCCAACCAGGCCGAGAACCTGCAGGTTCTGTTGGCCGGTGGTCACCCCGCCCATTCCCTCACCTTTAACATGTCGCTCGTGGGTGAGTTCGGCGGCACCGGCGCCACGTTCATCGTGCCGCTTCTGCTGATTCTCTTTATGAAGTCCAAGCAGCTCAAAGCCGTCGGTAAGGCCTCGATTGTTCCTGTTGCCTTCGCCGTCAACGAACCGCTGCTCTTTGGCGCGCCAATGATCCTTAACCCCTACATGCTCATCCCCTTTGTTGCCGCCGGCTGCGTCAACGTAAGCGTTGCCAAGTTCTTTATCGACAATGTGGGTATGAATGGCTTCTCCTTCGTGGTGCCTTGGGCTACCCCTGCCCCCATCGGCATTTTCATCACCACGAACTTCCAGCTTATCGCCCTGGTGTTTGTTGCAATCATCATCTTGCTGGACGCCATCATCTACCTGCCGTTCTTGAAGGCATACGATAAGCTGCTCTGCGACCAGGAGGCCGAGCGCGCCGCCGAGCTGGGTCTTGAGTCCAATGGTGCTGCCACCATCGCCGCCAGCACCTCTGCGCCCGCTGTCGAGCAGACCACCGCTTCCGTCGAGCCGACCGCCGCTGCCGCCGACAGCAAGCCTGTCGCCGATCAGCCCGAGCCCGCTGCCGATGCATCCGCCAAGAAGGATGTCGATGGCCTGAAGGTCCTCGTCCTGTGCGCCGGCGCCGGCACCTCTGCCATGCTCGCCAACGCTATCAAGGAAGGTGCCGCACAGACCGGAGAGAACATCGCTTCCTCCGCAGGCGCCTATGGCCAGCACACTGCCATCATGGATCAGTACGACGTCATCGTGCTCGCCCCGCAGGTTCGTAGCTACTACAACGACATGAAGGCCGACACCGATCGTCTGGGCATTAAGCTGCTCGCTCCCCGCGGTAAGGAATATATCGACCTTACTCGCGACCCCGCTGGCGCCATCAAGTGGCTCCGCGAGAACCTCGACTAGTTCCTCCCTCTGTTGGTGCCCGGATCCCCAGTTCGGGCACCTCCCCCTATTCGTATCCCACAGAAAGGATGACTCATGACCAACCCCATGCAGTTCCCCGACGGCTTTGTGTTTGGCGGCGCCACCGCCGCTTACCAGGTTGAGGGCGAGACCCGCACGCACGGCAAGGGCAAAGTGCCCTGGGACGATTTCCTGGCAGCCCAGGGTCGCTTCTCCCCCGATCCCGCAAGCGACTTCTACAACAAGTACTCGGTCGATATCGACCTGTGCCAGCGCTTCGGCATCAACGGTATTCGCGTCTCTATCGCTTGGAGCCGCATCTTCCCCAACGGCACCGGCGAGATTAACCCCGAGGGCGTCGCTTTCTATCACGAGCTTTTCGCCACCTGCAACAAAGCAGGCGTTATCCCCTATGTCACGCTCGATCACTTCGATACGCCCGAGGCCTTTTACCAGAACGGCGGCGAGGGCTTCCTGACGCGCACGACGATCGACGCCTTTGTCGAGTACGCCAAGTTCTGCTTTGCCGAGTTCACCGAGGTCAAGCACTGGTTTACCTTTAACGAGATCCCCGCGACCGCCGAGGGCAGCTTTATCGTCGGCAACTGGCCGCACGGCGAGAAGTATCGCCTGGACAAGGCCTTCCAGCTCATGCACAACATGATGGTGGCCCACGCCAAGGCTGTCGTCGCCTTCCATGAGGGCGGCTTTGAGGGCGAGATCGGCATTGTCCAGAACCTGGAGCCCAAGTATCCCCTCGACCCCAACAACGCCGCCGACTGCGAGGCAGCTCGCATGGCCGACGTCATCAACAACCGCTGGGTACTCGACGCCACCTTCCGCGGCCACTATGCAGCCGACACCATGGAAGCCGCAACCAAGCTGGCCCATATCGCTGGCGGCGAGCTCGACGTCCGCGACGAGGACATCGCCGCGCTGACCGCCGCGCTCCCCTACAACGATTGCCTGGGCGTCAACACCTACAAGTGCCAGTTCCTGCGTGCCGCCGAGGGCGAAAACGACATCAACCACAATGGCACCGGCGACAAGGGCTCCTCGCGCTGGTTCCTCAAGGGCGTGGGCGAGTCATGCGTGCGCGAAGGCATACCCACCACCGATTGGGACTGGATCATCTATCCCGAGGGCCTCTACGACCTGCTGCTGCGCATTAAGAACGATTACCCCAACTACAAGAAGATCTACATCACCGAGAACGGCATGGGCTATAAGGACGACTTTGAGGACGGCTTTATCGACGACGCCCCTCGCATCGACTACATGCGTCAGCATCTCGCATGGATCCTCAAGGCAATCGACGGCGGCGTAAACGTCGACGGTTACTTTGTGTGGTCGCTGCAGGACCAGTTCTCCTGGACCAACGGCTACAACAAGCGCTACGGCCTGTTCTACATCGACTTTGAGACCCAGAAGCGCTATCCCAAGGCGAGCGCGTACTGGTACAAGAACGTCGCGGAGACCGGCCTGCTCATGGCCTAACTTTTGCCGCATACCCCCTGTCGGCCGCATGAGAATCCCTCCACGGGTTCGCATGCGGCCTTTTTTGTTTTGGCTCGGCCCGAGCAGGCCGTTTGTCTCGATCTGTAACATCTAGCAGGGATTTTCAATCCTAACTGTTATAGATTTAGACGAACGGGCGACCAGGGCTGAAAGATCTCAATCTGTAACACGTAGCCCACTTTTAACCGTCTAACTGTTACAGATCAAGACAATAAGATAGTCAAATCCGAACTTTCCAAGCAGTTATGAACCATGGTTTCCAGTTTTCGGTATCACGAACATACTTTCGGTATCATTTAATGGTATTATGATATCGAAAGTATGTTCGTGATACCGAAAGGAGCCGCATGCGCCAGTTCGATTACACCACAGTCCCAGCGGAACTCGAAGCAACTCCAATCACCAACCTCCTCCTCTCGATACGCGAGCATAAAGGCCGTCAGCTTGCTCTGAGTCAAGTCAAACCCGAGCTTCTATCGTCCCTAATGGAGGAGGCTAAGATCCAAAGCACCCGATCCTCCAACGGACTTGAAGGAATTGTTACCACCCAAAAAAGACTCAAAGCGATCATGGCGTATTCCGCCAAGCCAAGCTCCCGCGCAGAGGAAGAAATCGCTGGATACCGAGATGTGCTGTCGCTTATTCACGAGCAACACGATTCCATTCCCGTAACGCCATCGGTCATTCTGCAGTTGCATCGTGACCTCATGGCGCACACGGCAATCTCGTATGGAGGCCATTGGAAAGATGGCGATAACGAAATCGTCTCCATTGACGATCAAGGTAATCGATTTGTGCGCTTTAGGCCCCCTTCGGCTCTAGCAACCCCGGGACTTATTAGAGAAGCCTGCCAGTCCCTCAACGATGCTTTATCTCGCCAAGTTTGCGATCCCCTCCTTATATCGCTCCGCTTTATCTTCGATTTTGTTAGCATTCATCCCTTCAACGATGGCAATGGCAGGATGAGCCGGCTCCTTACAACGCTGCTGCTCGAAAAGACTGGATACGATGTTGCGCGTTACATCAGCATCGAACGACTTATTGAAGACAACAAAGCGCTTTACTACAACGCCCTCGCTGCAAGCTCCACTGGATGGAATGAAAATCAAAACACCGAAGTACCCTTTATCCGTTTCATGCTCGGAACAACCCTGGCCGCCTACCGACAGCTCGAGCAGCGTACCTTAATTGAATCAAGCACTCGTCCCATGTCGAAGCAAGCGCGCATCGCTGTTCTATTTCAACAGAGACCCGGCGTCATTAAGAAATCCGACATCCGGTCCAACTGCCCCGATATCAGCGAGGTAACCGTTAAACGAACCCTCGGTCAGCTTGTTAGTTGCAGCGCAATCGAAAAAACAGGAGCGGGTCGTTCGACAGGCTACATACTCAAAGACGTCCATGCTCTAGAACTATTCTTGCAATCCACATTACCCGATAGCGAGGCCGCAATAACAAAAGAGGCTCCAAAGGATAAGCTCCTTGAACGTGTAAACCACGCCGAGGATGAAAGCAGAGAGGGGCTCTATGAAGACTACGATTCATTCTCAAGGGACATAAAGACGAAATACGGAGTCTAGTCATATCCCAGAATAGCCTCATCCTTGTTGCCCAAAGTTATTTACGCGTCATTGTAAAGCGGTACCCCCGCGCCGGCAGGGGGGGGCAGAAGTATCGCCTGCCGATCCTGCTGGAGTCGGCGATCAGATAGCGCGAGTCCGCTTTGCTAAAAGCGAGCTGCTGGATACGGCCCTCGTCCATGTTGGACGTGGACACGTCGCCGTCCAGAATGCCGTTGGCACCGATAAACGCCGTGTCAATCCCTAGTGCGCGCAGGGTATCCTCGGCCATGGGGCCCACAAAGGCGGCGGTGCGGCGACGGTACATGCCGCCCACCGGGCACAGCTCGCAATCCTCGCGCGCCTCGAGCAGGCTAAAGGCCGAAAGCGAATTGGTCACATAGATGGAAGACAGTTTGTCAGTGACTCGGAGAGCGCCAATGCGATCTCACGACGATTGCGCTCATTGTCTCAATTAGATACTCAACAAAATACGGCCCGCAGCTCAATAAGCTGCGGGCCGTACCATACACCGACGAATCAACGACGAAGTGCATCCACTATTTGGCCAGCTCCTGAACGATCCAGTCAATTGCACCTTCGGGATCGTTGGTAAGGTCGATATACTCCTTGCCCCTTGTGGTGAGCAGTTTAATTCCAAGGCGATCGGTATCGGCCTTCATAGCGTCATAGTACATGCGTGCCTGGGGCGCCAGAACAATCACGTTGTACTGATCCATCGTCTCATAGTGGCTTCCGTACGCACCGGACTGAGAAACCAGATCGATACCCTTAGCAGCGGCACCTTCGCGAAGAGCATTTGCCAAGAGAGTCGAAGTGCCGGCACCCTGGCAAAGCACAAGCACGCGGATCTGCTCCGCCTTGTCCTTTACCGCCTCGAGAGCTTTTGCGACATTTTCCTGTGCGGCAATAGCATCTGCATCCGAGTTTCCTGCAGTCTCCTTTGCAGACTCTTCCAAACAAAGCTGATGGTCATACGCCTTGCAGAACGGATAGTAAATCACAAAGTCAACGACCAACAGCACTGCCATCAATACGAGAGAACGCAAATCGAGACCCGTGGTGAGGAACGCACCAATTGGGCCGGGAAGCGCCCACGGCATGGTATACATGGGGGCGTTCATTCCAATGACGTCAATGAAAAATTTACCGATAATGGCGTTGACCATAGGAGCCACCAGGAAGGGCACGAACATATAGGGATTGAGAACAATCGGCATACCGAAGATAACGGGCTCGTTAACTCCAAAAATCACCGGGATAATCGATGCCTTGCCCATGGCTTTAAGCTGCTTGGAGCGCATAAACATGATCAGGATAATAGGAACGATGAACGTGCAGCCAGAACCGCCCAGACCGCCGATGAAGCTTGTAAAGTCCTGCGTAAGAGCAATTGACGGGTGTCCACCTGCTTGGAAAACCTCAAGATTGGTAACGGTATTGCCGTAGAGCGCAGCATTGATCGGACTCATGACAACCGAAGCACCGTGGATACCCATAAATTGGAAAAGTGCGACCGCGCCTTCGATAAGCGCCATGCCAGGATAGGTGTCGACCGCGGAGAACAGCGGCGAGATGAGAGCGGATACCAAATTGGCGAACGGCACAGCAAGCAGCTTGCGGCTCGCAAGATCGATAAAAGCGCACGCAAGGATCGAAAACCCAAATGCAAAGATATCGCGAAAACTCTGCGCAATAGAGCCAGGGACCTCTTTGGGGAGCTTGATCGTCACATTATGGCTAATGCACACCTTATAGATATTAACGGTCAAGAATGCGGCTACGAACGCAGCGAGAAAACCCTTGGTTCCCATATAGCCGGTTTCAAAAACAGATGTATCTGCTCCGCCAATCGAGACAACATCGTTCGTCACCGATAGCAAGAGCATGCCGCACATGGCACAAACCATGCACGAGGTGGGGTTGAGAGATTTGCCCGAAGGCATGCGACGGTTCATCGACATTGCAAGTGAGCTCGCCGTGGTGCCGGCCACCATAATGCCAAGAAGCCCCATGGTATATGCATAGATTTTATTGAAGAAATCCAGCACCTCAGGCGGAAGCGTGATGCCTACATAGGCAGGGAGCGTCGAAAGAAGAAGGAACAGGCTCGAGAACAGCACAATTGGCATATTCGAGAGAAAGCCATCCTTGATCGCCACCAGATAAATGTTCCTCGAGATTTTGTCGAAGAGGGGCTGGTGTTTTTCAAGGAATTTGACGATAGCGTCCATAACACATCCTTTCATGATTCCCGGGCACGTAACGATTTATCCGGACTCAACCGTCGTCGTCCCCGTTTGTATCCACTTATTCCACTTATGTAAGTGAATACGTTCTTGTGCGAAATGTAATATCATTTGCGCGATTTGTCATAACCAATTCTTTTTCCGCTTTGTCGATATGTCAAGAATTCAAATACATATTCGGTGAACGGTAGTTGATTAATATAAGGTTTTCCCAGTTAAAGGCTATTTTTTCCGAGCAGTACAATAAGCTTGCAACCGTTCACCGATTGGATATAACATATTGAATATATTGTTGTAACAATATTAGAGACAATGTCACAAGCCTGTCGTTCTAGTCAAAGGAAGTAACAATGCCCAAACGATTACTGAACATGCATCCGATTTTGCCGCCACGTCACCCATGGATCTAAAACAGGCAATTCTGGCTTCCGAGGGACGTACCATCATGGCGGAAAACGTACCCTCTTCCCAATTTCTCGGCGGCGTTACTAATGCAGAAATCGAACGTGCCGCAGGTGCCGACCTGCTTCTGTTTAACGCGCTCGATGTGTTCGATCCAGTTATTGCCGGTATTCCAGATGATCTCAATGAAAACCCGGTCACTTGGGTGAAGCGAGCATGCGGAAGGCCCATTGGCGTCAATCTGGAGCCAGTTGATAACGAGGCAGAGATGTCTGAATCCCGAACGGAAATCCCCATGGGTCGTCGCGTCTCTCCCAAGACCTTAGAAAAGGCTAACGAACTCGGATTTGATTTTATCTGCCTGACGGGCAACCCTGGAACCGGCGTCTCCAACGATGCAATCGCCCATTCGATTAAACTCTCCAAAGAGCATTTCAATGGCCTGGTCATAGCCGGAAAAATGCATGGAGCGGGCGTTGCGGAACCTGTCATGACGCTCGAAATTGCGCGCAAGTTTGTTGACCTCGGCGTCGATATCCTTCTCGTGCCAGCCCCCTACACCGTCCCTTGCTTCCAAGAAGCAGACCTGCGCGCCATCGTAGACTTTGTACGATCCCACAACGTAGGCAAGTCAATTGAAGAGAAGGTTCTCGTCATGGCGGCGAACGGGACGAGTCAAGACTCCTGCGACAGCGAGACCATTAAGAAAATAGGCCTTGCAGCAAAAGCAGCCGGCGCTGACCTCCAACATATCGGGGACTCCATGAACGGTATTTGCCTGCCCCAGAATATCTTCACGCTCGGACAAGCCCTTCGTGGATACAGGCATCAGATCGTCATGCTGAGCCGCTCTGTGATACGTTAAGGTTACCTTGCCCACGTTACATCCCGACTGAGGCAACCATCAGGTATAACCAACATGCAAACTGAGGCTCTAATGCTCGATACACACGAAAAACGGCCACTCTATTTACAGCTCACCGACGCGCTGCTCAAGCAGATCGTCGATGAATATCAAGCAGACGATAAACTTCCAACAGAAATGGAACTCTGCGACGAATACGCCGTAAGCAGAACAACCGTCCGACTTGCCATGAGTGAGCTGGAGCGTCGTGGAAGTATCTATCGAATCCAAGGTAAGGGGTCGTTTGTTGCACCGAAACGCGTTAGCGAGCTCAATTCACTTTTAGACTTTGACTTTGCAAGCCATTGCGATGGCGTTGATCCAGATGCCATTACCAAACATTTCGGCGGCCTCACATCAGGTCGTCCAATTTCCGTAATGATGCTCCAACAATTTGGATGTCAAAGTCGCGACAAAATTCAGCGTCTTGAATTGACCTACGAACTTGAAGGCAGCTTCATAGGCGCTGATACGTTCTTCATTTCAAAGTCGCGCGTTCCGAATAACCAGTTAGATTTTCAGGCATTTAGCAGAATCATGGACGACTTATCCAAGTCTATCCAATCTGTTAGGGAAAGCTATAGAGCACGTCAGCTTAGCGATTCCGAAGCCAGTAATTATGGTGTTGCAAAACTTCCGGTCATCGAACTGACTCATTATGCTTACGACTCCGGAGGCAAACTAATCTCAATTGTCTGCCGCACCGTCTTAACTGGGCGAATCCCTTATCAAAACTTTATTTTCAAGTCCTAATGTTCTTTTTCTTTTGTCTCGATCTGTAACACGTAGCCGAGTTTTTAAGTCCTAACCGTTACAGATCGAGACAAACAAGGTAGGCCCCGCCGAATTGTCTCAATCTGTAACACTAAGACCGGTTTTGGACGTCTAGATGTTACAGATTGAGATGAATGCGCAGGCCAATCCTCTCAATCTCAATCTGTAACAACTAGCTGAATTATTCGGTCCTAGCTGTTACAGATCGAGACAAACGGAATAGGCCGGGTCAAAAATCTCAATCTGCAACATCTGGTTGGTGGTTTCACCCCTACCTGTTACAGGTTGAGACGATTTGATAGTGGAGTCCTTATTTGCGCGTCATATCGCGTAGCGCTGACGCGCTGGTTTCCACAATGACAGGAGGTAAAAGTCCTCCCGCATCACCCGTTGGCAATCCCGTAGCGATAACTAGCAAATAACCTGCGTGTGCTCCTCGATGGCGGCACGATCTTCGGCGGTAATACCCGGCTCGCACACCACGGCATCCAAACTGTCCAGGCGGCAGAAGGTGTAGAAGTCGCGCTTGCCGATCTTGCTGGAGTCGGCGATGAGGTAGCGTGAATCGGCCTTGCTAAAGGCGAGCTGCTGGATGCGGCCCTCTTCCATGTTAGACGTGGACACGTCGCCGTCCAGAATGCCGTTTGCGCCGATAAAGGCTGCGTCGATCCCCAGCGCGCGCAAGGTGTCCTCGGCCGTGGGGCCCACAAAGGCGGCAGTGCGGCGCCGGTACACACCGCCCACCAGGCACAGTTCGCAGTCTTCACGCGCCTCGAGCAGGTTAAACACCGAAAGCGAATTGGTCACAATGCGCAGGCGAAACGCCGGCAGCATCGAGGCCATCTGCTCAACCGTGGTGCCCGTGCCCAAAAAGATGGTCGAGCCTTCCTCGATAAGCTCCACAGAACGGCGCGCAATCTGCAACTTTTCCTCGGCATGCTTCGTGCGCTTTTCGCTGTGCGAATACTCATGGCGCAGCATAGCGTGTGGACGGCTCTGCGCACTGCGGGCTCCGCCGTGCACGCGCTCGATCTCGCCCAGGCTCGCAAGCTCCTCAAGGTCACGGCGGATCGTCATATCCGAGACACCTAACGCATCCGAAATCTCCTTAACCGAAACCGTTCCCTGTTCCTCGAGCAGCTGCCGAACCTTATCCTGTCGCTCCGCTTTAATCACGATGAGTCCTCGCTGTTCCACGCTCACGTCAATTCAAACAGTAACGAACAAATTGTATCAGACTCGTGCGCGTCAAAAATGAACGCCCGCACAGCTCCAATCATCACTTTTTTGAGAAAAATACCCCCTGCTTTAGTGGGGTGTAGTGATAATCTCGCCTGTTCGCGCTACAGTTTGTCCGAAATACCTCGATGTTAGGAACCAAATGATCACTTCCGAGCTTTTCGGCACCGCGCCGTGCGGTACCCCCGTTCATCGCTACACCCTCAACGGGCCCGAGATCTGCGTTCGCATTATGGACTATGGCGCTACCGTGTTGGGCATCGACGTACCCGACATCCCTGGCAACGTGCGCGATGTGGTGCTGGGCTTCGATAAGCTCGAGGATTACTTTGACAACCCCGCCTGCTTTGGCGCGACCATCGGCCCCGTGGCAAACCGCACCGCGGGCGCCACGATCACCATCGCCGGCACGGATTGGCATATGCCGGCCAACGAAGGCGTCAACAACCTGCACAGCGATCTTGAGCATGGTCTGCACAAGCGCGTATGGGATGTTGAACTCGACGAGGCCCACAACGCCGTGCGCATGACCACCTCACTTGAGGATGGCGAGCTGGGTCTCCCCGGCAACCGCACCTTTACGGCCGTGTTTACCGTGACGCGCACCGGCTACTTCCGTATCGAATACGGCTGCGAGAGCGACCGCGCCACCTACGTGTCCATGACCAACCACACGTACTTTAACCTTGCCGGCCATAACGCCGGCATGGACTGCGAGCACTTCTTTGTTGCCAACGCTGCCCACTACCTGCCCATCAACGAGCAGAATATCCCCACCGGCGAGATCGCTCCGGTCGAGGGTACGCCGTTTGACTTTCGCGAGCTGCACCCCGTCGCGCCCGGCATGGAGGCCGACGATCCGCAGATTAAGCAGGCACGCGGCTACGACCACTGCCTGTGCATTGGCGGCTATCAGTACGGCCGTAATCTGCGCCGCGCCCTGCACGTCGAGGAGATGTGGACCGGTCGTGAGCTGGATTACTACACCACCGCACCGGGCGTTCAGCTCTACACCGGCAACTGGCTGGGCGACGAGCACGCCAAGGACGATGCCAACTATGGCTGGGGCGCCGGCTTTGCCCTCGAGGCCGAGATGTACCCCGACACGCCGCACCAGCCGCTGTTCCCGCAGGGCATTGTGGGCCCGGGTCATCCCTACAGCAATGTGATCGAATACCACTTTATGAGGCACTAGGCCCACAACGCGACATATTGCACAGCAACGCCCGCCGGCACCACCGCCGACGGGCGTTTTGCTACCCAGTCATTGGGGACGTTCTTAAATGACTAGTCGGAGGGGATCAGGATTGGAGCTGGGGAGATAGCGGATTTCTAGTTCTATGCCGAGCTTTTGCAGCTCTCTGAGAACAGCGACGTCTGTGTCGTCTACGGCAACCGCGGGCGTTATGAGGCGCTTGTCCTCCCCTGCTTGCATGTGACCGATGCTGATCTTGGTAATGGGCACACCGCCCTTAACCAGCGCGAGCGCATCGGAGGGTGAGGCCCCCATGATCAGAATCAATTGGCGCGGCGCCGCGGTATGAATGATATCGATGGTCCTTTGCACCGAGAAAAACCGTATCCAGATGCCATCGGGCGTCGCCACCCTCATAGGGGCCCATTGGCGCGAATCCGCCGCGATCTCATCGTTGACGATTAGGACGAGGTTGGAACCCACAGCCTCGTTCCACAGCTCGACGTCTTGCCCGTAAATAAACCGGTCATCAATACGTGTAAGAAGGATTCTGGGTTGAGCCATGGTAGCCCCATTCTCTTTGAGACCCGTAAGAGCAAGACATCACGTTTCCAATATTAGTGCATTTAAAGTGAGAAAAGCCGTCAGAACCCTTGCGCGGATGTGCGATGTCCCGTATCATAGACAGCCGTTGACGCCTCAGCTGCGTCACCACATGGCCGCCAGCGTAGCTCAGTTGGTAGAGCACCGCTCTCGTAAAGCGGGGGTCACCGGTTCGAGCCCGGTCGCTGGCTCCATTGCACAAGATAGCCGCCTTCGGGCGGCTTTTTTGTTGCCGATTTTGAGTGCGCATGCGCCAAACCGAGCACAACGCCGCCGGCAACTCTCCTACTCAACAACAAGCCCCGCCAACCGCAATCCCCAAAGGAACCGCGATCAGCGGGGCTCAAGCGCGCTCCCCCAAGGGAATCACGCCATCAGACGAACAGCTCAGCCGAGCAGTTCGTTACTCCTCCCAGTAAGCATCTGCAAGCAGCTTAAAGCAGATCTTCTTGACCGGCTGTGCGCCATCGCCCGGGAACTCGAGCGTGGGCATATGAGGCTCGCCGGCAACAAACAGCGCGAACTTGTCGTCGGCAAGATCGCCGGCGATCGAAGCGTCGGAATCGACCAGGTCGTAGTCGTCCTTCTCGTCAAACTCCTGGACCAGCGTCAGGCTGCCCGTGGCGACCTTAAAGGCCTCGCGACCCTCGACGTCGATCTGCAGGTCGTGATAGCGCTGATGCGTCTCGTAGTGGGCCTCGGCCTCGGGACGCGTCGTGGGGGCCATGACGTTCGCAAAGACCTTGTCGCCCAGAATCGGATGGCTGCCGACCTCGAGCTCCGCCGGGTCGTTCTCCTCGAGCCAGTCAATCAGCACATCGAGGCCCTTGAGAATTCCGCGGTATTCCTCGATATCGCCCAATGCACCGTAAATCATCTAAATCCCCTCTCGGATCGTTTCTTTGGCGGCTACTCGATAAACGCGTTACCGACGCTGTTGCCACCCACATGCGTCTCGACCAGGGTAAGGTCGGGATTGAACACGACAGTGTCGGCGTCGCGCCCCGGCATAATGCTACTGCACTTATCGTCGACATGAGCTAGCAACCGATGCCGGGGCCGCAGCACAAGCTCCTACAGCTCGGTCACGACAACGCCGTTGTAAACCTCGTCCCAACGATCCATAACCAAGTGGCCAGTCATGGGATCCATGGCATTGAGCTTGCCGCAGGTGTTGGCGGTACGCAGCACCGTCTCGTCGTCTGCGCCAGCAGCGATGGCATGCGCGAAGCCTGCGATAGTGGAGTCACCAGAGCCCGTAGCGTTAACGGCAGGGATGTCGGGCGTCTTGGCGCGGAACGCACGGCCGTTATGGAAACCAACGGAGCCGGCAGCGCCCATGGATACGACGACCCAGGGGATATCGGAGAAGCGAGCGTCAGAGGCGAGCGCAGAACGGAGCTCGTCCACATCGTCGGTGGTAAAGCTCGTGCCCAGAAGGCCGTTAATCTCGGTCAGGTTAGGCTTAACCAGCTCAGGCTTGACCTCGGACTTGAGCGCAGCCTCGAGCGAGGCGCCCGAGGTATCGAGCAGCACCTTGGCGCCGGCGTTCTCTGCAATGCCCGTGATCTTGGCGTAGTAGTCCGCCTCGACGCCGCGGGGCAGCGAACCCGAGATGGTAACGACATCGGCCTTGCTCGCAAGCTCGGTAAACTTGGCGGTAAAGGCATCGAGCTCCTCGGGGGCAATCGTCGGGCCGCTCTCGAGCAACTCGGTCTGGTTGCCAGCATGAAGGATATTGAGGCAGATGCGGGTCTCGCCCTTGATAGGCACAAAATCATTCTTAATGCCGTTGGCATCCATGAGCTCGGCCATATAGGCGCCCATATGACCACCAAGCAAGCCGGTTGCCACAACGTCGTCGCCCAGCTGGCCCAGGACGCGGGCCACGTTGAGGCCCTTACCGCCGGCGGTCTTTTCGGGCGTCACGCGGTTGACGTCGTCGATAATGAGCTCATCGAGCTGATAGCGCGTATCGACAGACGGGTTCATCGTAACGGTGAGGATCATTTCTAGCTCCTTATCTCGCAGGCTCCTTATGCCTTGCAAAACGAATTGGCTACATGCGACTACAGAATCTCGATTGTGAACGAGCGCACGATGGTTTCTTTGGGCTTGGCGATAAGGCAGCCGCGCTTGTGCTCAAGCACGTCATCCTCATCGGAACAGGTCGAGAGGCCGCCCCAGGGCTCAACTGCCACAAAATCACCCTCGGGCTTGCTCCACACAATGAGGTACGGGAAGCCCTCAAAGCTCAGGCGAACGCCCTTGTCCTCGCCCTTTTCGGAAAGCGTGACCTGACGGCTCTCGAGCACGTCAAAGATGGTCTCCGCAAAATCGAAGAGCTCATGCGACAAAGGCAGCGTCTTTCCCACCATGGGGTTCTTGGAGCGCCTGTCCACATCAATCAATCCGGTCGAGGGAACGGCGGTGCAGAGCTCCGCGGCCTCGTCTTTCTCAAAACGCAACTCGTAGTCCGTATAGGACTCACCCTCGTCGAGCGGACACCTAAAGCCGGGGTGTCCACCGATAAAGAAAGGCATGTCCTCGGTGCCCTCGTTGGTGACCTCGTAGGAGACGCGCACGGCAGCGTCCTCGAGCGTATAGCGGGCGACAAGCTTAAACGGATACGGATAATCGCTCAGCAATGCAGCGTTATCCTCCGATGCCAGGCACATAGCCAGCTCGTTTGCGCTTTGGCTCAACAGCTTCCACTCCTGCTTGCGCGCAAAGCCGTGGCGAGCGAGCTTTACATGATGCCCGGCAAACGTCATGGCGCTGTTATCGCGCAAACCTCCGCAAATCGGGAAGCAAATCGGTGCCTGGCCGGACCACACGGCGGGATCGCCCTGCCACAAGTACTCGCGACCTCCAGCCTCAATCGAGGTAAACGAACCACCAGCCGTGGACACCTTAATAGAAATCGAATCGTTGGAGAGAGCGTATTCCATTGTCCATCCTTTCGAACAACTGCTTTTTGCTCGCAAGAACCCGTCTCGGCCCTGACCAAAGGACAAACCCGCACGTTCATCGATGCGTCCGGTTTCCCAGCCATGCAACGGGGTACCATACAGACATTGATGCAATTACAGCTGAAAGGCCTTCTTATGCGAACCATCATCCTTTATGCCTCACACCACCACGGCAATACGAAAAAGCTCGTGGACGCCATCGTCGAGGCGCACCCCGAGATCGATACCCTCGACGTGAAGTCACTCGGTAAAAACGAGTACCCCGACCTGCACGAATACCATCTGATCGGTGTCGCCACGGGCATCTATTACTCCGAGATCGACAAGGACATGGCACGCGTGCTCACGAACGTGCTGCAGCCGCAGGACAAGGTGTTTGGCCTTATGACCTACGGTGGCAAAAACAAGTGGTACGGCAAGGATATCGATGGCATCTGCCGCATGAGGCAGGCCATCTTTATGGGCGTCTACGGCTGTCCCGGCTTTGATACGTGGGGGCCGTTCAAACTCACCGGCGGCGTCCAGAAGGGACACCCGACCGCTGAGGAAATTAAGGGCGCCGTCGACTTCTTCGACAAGATCGAAGACGAGTATGGCGACATCATCGTCGAAGAGTACGCCAAGCGCGAGAAGCGTCTAGCATACGAAAAGGAGCATCCCGCGGGGGGTCTTGTGGCCGGCGTCAAGCGAACGGCAAAGAAGATCGTTAACAAGCTGTAACTGTTAAGGTGCTTTTGAGCGTTTAACCCATACGGCGGGTCCGAGCAGATTCGGGCCCGCCGTCTTTTTCTATCGTTAATCGGTAAAGGCGTTGCCGACGCTCTGGCCGCCAACATACGTCTCGACGAGGGTGAGCTCATGGTCGAACACGACAAAGTCGGCGTCGCGACCCGGCATGATGCTGCCGCACTTATCCTCGATGTGCGCAGAGCGAGCCGGCACCTCGGTTGCCATGCGAATGGCGATATCAGCGCTGGCGATGCCCCAATCGACAATGTTCTTGACGCCCTGGGCAAGCGTGAGCACCGAGCCGGCAATGCTTTTGCCGTCGGCGAGCCAGCACAGGTTGTCCTTCATGATGACGTCCATGCCACCACTGGTGTAGCTGCCCTCGGGCATGCCGCCGCAGCCCAGGCAGTCGGTGATGAGCACCGTGTGCTGCCAGCCCTTTGCCTGCAGCAGTGCCTTGATGGCGGCAGGGTTTACGTGCTTGCCGTCACAGATGATCTCGGCGTAGGTCTCGGGCGTGGACATGGCAGCACCCACGACACCGGGCTCACGGTGATGCAGACCGCGCTGGCCGTTATAGGTATGCGTAAAGCAGCTGGCACCGGCATTGATAGCGGCGATGCACTCATCGTAGGTGGCGTCGGAGTGACCGATGCTGGTCACCACGCCCTTGGCGTTCAGAGCAGCCGCATAAGCAGCGGCACCGTCGCGCTCGGCGGCCATGGCGCTCTTAACGATGCGACCGCCCGCAGCCTCCTGCCACTGGTCGAAAACCTCCTCGGAGGGGTCAATCAGGTAAGCGGGGTTCTGCGCGCCCACGTGCTTCATGGTAAAGAAGGGGCCCTCCAGGTAGATGCCCTGAATGCGGGCACCGCAGAAGTCGGGGCCGCGGCCCTCGTCCGCCTTGGCGATAGCAGCGCAGGCGTCCTTGATCTGTTCGACGCCATCGGTGAACGTCGTGGGCAGCCAGCTGGTGGTACCGCGACGGGCGAGCTCGGTTGAGCTGATATCGATGCCCTCGGGATCGTTATCGGTAGTTGAGTGGTTGTAGAAGCCATGGATGTGAGTATCGACCATACCCGGTGCGATCCACGATCCCGTGTAGTCCTTAATCTCGCAAGAGGGCTCGTCGGCCTGCCAGGCGCCAAAAACGCCATCCTCGACCATAAGATAGCCGCCCAGTTGCGGGCCTGCCGGCAAGAAGAACTTGTCAGCCTTAATTGCGTACGTGCTCATATGCACTCCTCGCTTCTAAAGCAGTTGACTGTGGTAATGCTTATACCCAGCTCACGTAAAACAAAAAGCGCCCGCCCGCCGTTATGAGCGGACGGGCGCCCTTACAGGGGGACGCGATTAAGCGGTGAAGGGGTGAATCGTCACGCCCTTAACCACGCGGTTGACCGTGCCGGTGGGGCTCGGCGTATCGGGCGTGTTGCCCACGCGCACGGAGTTGAGCAGGCTGATAGCCTGGGCAAACATCACGAACGGCAGGGCAAGGTAGCCCTCGGGAAGCGCCTCGTAGCCCTTAAAGGTGAAGGACTCGCCCTCGTAGACGGTAGCGCCATCCTGCTGAACGGCAACGGTGTGCTGAGCGATCTTGTCGCCACCGATCTCGTTGAGGATGTCGATGTCGTACTGACGGGTGTAGGCGTCGTTGTTGACGAACACGAAGACGAGCGTCTTATCGTCGACGAAGGACTTAGGTCCGTGACGATAGCCCATGGAGGTGTCGTAGGAAGTAGCAACAAGACCGTGAGCGAGCTCGAGGATCTTGAGCTGGCTCTCCTGGGCAAGGCCACCGAAGGAGCCAGAACCCAAGTAGGTCACGCGGTTGAAGTCGCCAGCCAGGTAATCGGCGACCTCGGACTCGCGAGCGATAACCTCCTCGCCCATCTTGGCGATGGTCTCGACCCACTCGGCCTTCTGCTCGTCAGAGGCAGTGTCGAAAATAAGGGTGGAGAGCAGGGTCATGCAGGTGTAGGAACCGGTCATGGCGAAGCCCTTGTCGTTGGCGCGCGGGATGAGCAGCGTCAGCGCATTGGGATCATCGGCGGACTCGACGGCGAGCTTGCCCTCGGGAGCGCAGGTGATGTTGAGGAACTTGACGTTGTGGACGAGCTCCTTGGCAACGGCAACGGCGGCAAGGCTCTCGGGGCTGTTGCCAGAGCGGGCAAAGGAAACCACGAGCGTGGGATCCTCGGCGCGCAGGAAGTCGCGCGGGGCGCTCACGATGTCGGTCGTGGCGATGGGCTTAAAGTCGTAGAGATCAGTGTTGCCAGCGTGACGCAGGTACGGGGCGCAGGTATCGCCAACGTAGTCGGACGTACCGGCACCGGTGAAGACAACGGACAGACGACCCTCGCCCATAGCGCGAGCCTCGGCCAGGAAGGCCTCGATGGCCTCCTTGTTCTCGCGATAGATGTTGAGCGTATCATGCCAAAGCTCGGGCTGCTGAGCAATCTCGGCCGTGGTGATCTGGGCGCCGAGCTCGGTGAGCTCCTCGACACTCTTCTCGAACATTTCTAATACCTCTCTCTAGAAGTAATCCTCTGACGTGCAATTATACACTTCGGTTGGTTATCTGGTAGTAACCAGTTAAATGCAAAGAATCATCATATGGAAACGATACGAACACTAGTCGCTACGCTGGTGGTAAACCTTGTATTTAAACTGATCGGCACGAGCAACCGAGAGTGTGTACTCCACAACCTCGTTTGACTCGTTATACGTAGTCCTGACCAAATCGAGCACAGGCGAGCCCTCGACAATTCCCAAAAGGTGGGCGTCGGTGGGACGGGCTATGCTCGCATAGAACTCCTCTTCGGCCACGCGTATCTTTTGCTGAAAGTCTTGCTCAATCACATCGTAAAGCGGCTTACGCTCCAGTAGCGGTCGCTTTAGGGACAGAAATTGACGAACCGGTAGATAGCTGCGTTCGACCATCATGGGCATGTTGTCGGCAGAACGAAGGCGCTTGAGCTTAAAAATGC
>ERZ825159.1508-NODE-1508-length-22242-cov-5.677153_pt1 | contig 22242 bp, 17 predicted proteins | sample MGYA00519932_ERZ825159 | MGnify/ENA primary metagenome ERZ825159 (study PRJEB31778, sample SAMEA3449191) | human gut metagenome | biome: human gut; feature: human-associated habitat; material: faeces | place: United Kingdom | collected 2010/2012 ...
CATCATCACAACTTTTTGTTTTAATACCATATTTTTACATCACTCTCAAACATACATCTCTTGTTACTGTTTATCGTATCCAGATTAAATTTCACGTTTTTGTATTATTTTTTATGAGTACAACAAAAAAATTATATATCATACCATTACATCATTCTCAAACACTGCATTCCGTTGCTCTTTGAAATCTCCGGCTTGTGTACCATACATTTTTACATCATTCTCAAACAGCTGTTTGCGCCTGCCAATATCTGGTCACGCTTGTGTACCATACATTTTTACATCATTCTCAAACAATTATCATGGGTTTGCAGATTACTTCTTAGCTTGTGTACCATACATTTTTACATCATTCTCAAACTTCCGGAATGTAAAGAATTATTATCTAGCTGCTTGTGTACCATACATTTTTACATCATTCTCAAACACATCGGCAAATGCTACTAACCATCATCCAGCTTGTGTACCATACATTTTTACATCATTCTCAAACTATCCCCTTAGCCATTCTATACACTTCTCCGCTTGTGTACCATACATTTTTACATCATTCTCAAACAATCCGAGGCGGAGATACTGCATACATCTTGCTTGTGTACCATACATTTTTACATCATTCTCAAACTCAAGCTTCTCAAATTTGTATGTAATATTCGCTTATGTACCATACATTTTTACATCATTCTCAAACTACCAGACGCATGATACTTTTGTTTTTTAAGCTTGTGTACCATACATTTTTACATCATTCTCAAACTATATCTGACAACATGACACCTCTTAATAGCTTGTGTACCATACATTTTTACATCATTCTCAAACTATGTTCCGAACCAACAGAAAGTATACGCAGCTTGTGTACCATACATTTTTACATCATTCTCAAACCAGCTTGAAAGTTCTGCTACAAATAAGATTGCTTGTGTACCATACATTTTTACATCATTCTCAAACTGATGCATCATAATTAGTCTCAATTGATCCGCTTGTGTACCATACATTTTTACATCATTCTCAAACGCTATTTGACGGTCAATCTGCATATTGTTCGCTTGTGTACCATACATTTTTACATCATTCTCAAACAACACTTTATCCCACACCGCCTTTATCTTGCTTGTGTACCATACATTTTTACATCATTCTCAAACACATCGGAAAATGCTACTAGCCATCATAAGGCTTGTGTACCATACATTTTTACATCATTCTCAAACTGGTTGACAAACGATTCCGGCATTAATGCGCTTGTGTACCATACATTTTTACATCATTCTCAAACTCGACGTACAATATCCCGGAAAATTATTGGGCTTGTGTACCATACATTTTTACATCATTCTCAAACGTATCGTCGCGAACTCCTTTGAGGCTCACAGGCTTGTGTACCATACATTTTTACATCATTCTCAAACGAACAAAACCTTTTTATCGCTTCTGTCTGTGCTTGTGTACCATACATTTTTACATCATTCTCAAACCCGTCCGGTCACTTCTGCAACGATGGCTACGCTTGTGTACCATACATTTTTACATCATTCTCAAACCTGTGTCTGTAACTGTTCTGTGTTCTGCATCGCTTGTGTACCATACATTTTTACATCATTCTCAAACATACTTATTCGTCCTTTCCAATCTGCTTAAGCTTGTGTACCATACATTTTTACATCATTCTCAAACGTAAGTTTTGTCAAGGTATGATGGTGTGATGCTTGTGTACCATACATTTTTACATCATTCTCAAACTAGCATTTATCCATTATGTAGAAGCGGCAGGCTTGTGTACCATACATTTTTACATCATTCTCAAACTCAACTTCATCAACTCTAAATAATTGTCGAGCTTGTGTACCATACATTTTTACATCATTCTCAAACGGAAATCACGCACCACCTGTTTTACATTCGCTTGTGTACCATACATTTTTACATCATTCTCAAACCTCAAATTCAAAAATGAAATGCCATCACCTGCATAAAATCAGATACTCAAACCATATATTTTAATAAATTTCACATTTATCTTTATCTATAATATACCGTTCCATCCCCTCCACGCAAGTTTTCTCGCTGTTTTCTATAAACAATCCTTTTATTTCCATATATTTTATTTCTTCACATAACCTCCTTATCCGTTCATCATTCAAAAAACATCTTGCATTAATAAATACAACTAATTTTACAGATAATAAATCTACAAGTACTTTTATATATTTTACAAGTCTTTCAAAAAAATCTTCTCCGCTGTCTTCACATTTTAAATCAACTGCTTTAAACAAAGCATTCATTTCAACTTCATTATTAAATTCAAGTATATAATTCGTTTCTTGTTCCAAATCTAACAAATATTCCTGTATTAATTTTGTCAGTTCAAGTGTTTTCATATATAACACTTCATTGGAAGACAACTTGTGCAATTCTTCATATAATTTATTTAAAATTTTCCTATTATTTATTTCTACAGAAAGTGGATTTATTACAATCTCTGAATATTTTGCAATGTCAATTTCCTTATTATTTTCCGATAATACAAATTCACCTTCATCTTTATTGGCTTGCTTATATAATTCTCCTACATATTTTGAAAACAGTTCCGGTGATTCTATGATCCACTCCACACATTCTTTTTGCTCATTAACTATTTCACCTGACAAATCTCCATGTACAAGTTTCATAGAATTTCTTTCACCTTCCCCCAGAAGGATAATTCCAAATCCAAGAATCAGTGCCGTCACGATCACCTGGAGCATATTTGCCTCCACCATCGGTGATACAAAATTTGATGGGAAGATATTTACAATCGTATCCATCAGTGAGATCGTCTGATCTGCTTTATAAGAAAGATCTGTTGTCGCAATCTTCGGAAATGCTCCTTTGAACATATTTGCCCCAATAAGTCCGAATGTAATGGCAAATGCTGTCGTACACATATAGTAAACGACGGTCTTTGCTCCAATCGATCCGACCTTTTTAATGTCCTTCATGGAAATAATTCCACACATAATGGAAAACAGTACGATCGGAACGACAATGAATTTCAGTAAATTCAGAAAGATCGTACCAAATGGCTTGATATAAGTTTCCGCAAAATTTGCGTATTTCTGCATCAGTAATCCTGCAATGACCGCCAAAACCAGTGCAATGAATATCTGTGCAGCCAGTGATAATTTTTTCTTTTCTTTCATATTTCCTACCCTCTTCCTCTCTTTTTACAAGAGCATTCTCAAAAAATTACTCTTATACGTATACCTTCGTATTTATAAACCTTGCTATCAACATGCTCCTTACGAATGCATAGCAATAAAAAAATGGGCATTACCATACTGTGTAATGCCCATTCATTATCTTTAATATATTATCACATTGTTCTATTAAAGTCAATATGATAAACATTAGAAATTGTTGTCAGAACATTTCAAAAATTAATCCTTTAAATTCACTAAAATTCTAGTCATTTTAGCCAATTCATGTTATTATCTTAAATAGGATTTTTAACAAAACGCACAGGAAGGAGCATTTTAACAATGGACGAAAGAATTAGCCGCGTATTGGAAAAAATGAAAGAGAAAGGAATTGATCAGTTATTGGTATCTGATCCACTGAGCATCCGCTTTTTAACAGGCATCATGGTAAATCCTGGGGAAAGATTATATGCCCTGTTACTTAGAACAAGTGGAAAACATACATTATTCCTGAACTATCTGTATTATGTATCAAATACAGGATTCGAAGAAGTATGGTTCAGTGACATGGATGACCAGATCGGTGTTCTGATAGAGCACATCGATACAAAGAGCACTCTTGGTATTGACAAGACATGGCCTGCACGTTTCCTCATTCCACTTCAGGAGCGCTGCCCTGAGATGAAGACTGTATGGGGATCTGACTGCGTAGACGGTGTTCGTGCTGTTAAAAACGCTGAGGAGATCGAGATCATGAAACATGCATCTGTGATCAATGATACAGTTATGGAAAGAGTTGCTAATTTCATCAAAGAAGGTATGACAGAGAAAGAAGTTGCTGACTTCATCGACGCTGAGTACCTGAAAGAGGGAGCTAGCGGAGTAAGCTTTGATACAATCGTATGCTTCGGACCTAACGCTGCTGACCAGCACCATACACCAAGTGAGACAAGAACTCTGAAAGCCGGAGAATGTGTCCTGATCGATATGGGTTGTGTATGGAAAGGTTACTGCTCAGACATGACAAGAACATTCTACTGCAAGAGCGTAGATGATGAGCAGGCTGCTATCCACGATCTGGTTCGTACAGCAGTTGAGAAAGCAGAAGCTGTTATCAAACCTGGTATGCGTTTCTGCGATATCGACGCTCAGGCAAGAGATCTGATTGACGAAGCTGGATACAGTGAGTACTGGAGAATCCGTCTTGGACACTTCATCGGACAGGAAGACCACGAATATGGTGATGTAAGCCCGATCAACAAGAATGTGGCTGAACCTGGTATGATCTTCTCTATCGAGCCTGGTATCTACATCGAAGGCAAATACGGTGTTCGTGTTGAGGACCTTGTTCTCGTAACAGAAGACGGACATGAACTTCTGAATGCTGTAGATAAGAAATACCGCATTGTTGGTTAATTTTAAATCTTACATATTATTTTTTAAAGGCAGGACTTCGTTTCCTGCCTTTTTATGTGCCAAAGTTTTCTGTATCTACAGAACCTGCCACAGGCAGCTTCTTCCGAACGCATGGCGATTAAAATAAGCCGGAAGACATTACATCTTCCGGCTTATTCCTAATTACCATTCAAGTTCACATTTTCTATTCTATATTTTCTGACTCGGCTTTCTCTTGCTCAGCTTTTTCTTACTCAGCCTTTTCTCTACGCTCATCCAGTTCTTTTCTGACTGTCGGATAGATCTTATCAATTCCCATGAATAAGTACCAGATGATAAGAACGATCACTGTAATCACCAGTGGCAGATACAGGAACAGTCCTTTGATTGCGAAGATTGCACTTGCTGACTGAACGGCTGCTGTTCCGTCATAATGTCCGGCTGCCAGGATCCATCCAAGTGCTGCTGTTCCAAGTCCGGTTCCGATCTTCTGTCCGAAGCTTGTCACACTATAAGTAATTCCTTCTTCACGGATTCCGTCTTTCCATTCACTGTAATCTACGACATCTCCGACAATTGCGAACAGGCATGAATACAATGCCGCATGTCCGATTCCCTGTAACACCAGACCAGTGTAAATCATTGGAAGATTAACAGGTCCTGCGATTTCAAGCACCAGTCCTGCTGCGTAGAATAAGAATCCTACAAACAGTGCTTTGATCTTTCCGAATCTTTTTGTAAATACCGGGATCAACATAATCGTAAGGATGGTCGGGATATAGTTGAACATGGTCATTGTACTGTTCAGCATCTCATCCCCTAATACGTATTTTGCATAGTAGATTCTGGATCCTCCGGTTAATCCAAGCGATGTATAGATCACTGCAAATGCAAGTGTGATCAGGATAAAGTATTTATTTCTGCAAAGGATCTTAATTGTTTTCAGCGGATGTGTCTTCTTCTTCGCTGTTGTTTCTTTTTTGATTGGTTTGTATCTTTCTTTTGTTCCGGCAAATGTTGTGATGAACATTCCAAGTGCTACGATTGCATACACGATACTCATGCATGTCCAGCCACGCTGTCCGTTTCCAAGGAAATGTACCAGTGGAATCGTGATCACGTTAATCACAAGCTGTGCGATCATGGTAAATTCAAAACGGATCGTGTTCATGACATTTCTGTCGTGCTGCTCTGTGGTTACCAGTGAAAGCATTGTATTATAAGAAAGGTTAGATGCTGTAAAGCATACCGCTGCAAGGAATATGTATACAAGTAACAGGTAAATTGCTTTTCCATTTGCACCAAGGTCCGGTACTGTAAAGATCATGATCAGGCTGATGACCAGCGGTGGCGCACTCCAGAGTACCCACGGACGGGCTTTTCCCCATCTGGTGTTCGTCTTATCTATAATGATTCCCATAAAAAGATCCGATACGCCATCGAATAATCTGGCGATCAGCATCAGTGTTCCTACTACTCCTGCAGCAATACCTGCCACATCAGTACAATATATCGTCAGGAAAGAGGCTACCGTTGTCCATACCAGATTTGCTCCGATATCACCTACTCCATAACAGATTTTCTCTCCCAGAGATACTTTCATTCCATCCGCATTCTCTGTGATGGCTTCCTGTGTATTCTGTCCGGCTTTTTCTTTACTCACTCCGACGGATATTTTATCAACCGCTTCCATCTTAATTCCTCCTCTTTTTTGTTCTGAACCCACTATATCAGAATCCAAATTTTAAAAAGGAGCAATTTTTTCGGAAAGGAGTAATTTTATAAACTGTTATGCATTAATCCGCCTGTATTCATTTGGAAGCATCCCTTCTTCCTGTTTAAATACTTTACTCATATACTTTGGATTGGAAAATCCAGTCATTGCAGCTATCTGATTTAATTTCAGATCTGTATCCAGAAGTAATTCTTTCACATGCATGATTTTAAATTTTCGTACCGTCTCCGTAAAGGAAGTCCCCGTTTCTTTCTTTAATTGTGTTCCCAGATATTGCTCTGTAACATGAAGTCTTCTGGCTGTTTCTTCCAAAGTAATCCCGTCACTATAACATTCTTTCATAATTATCAGTGCTTTTTGTACCAGATATTCAGAAGATGTCTGGTTGATCTGACTTATCTCGATGCTGGAGAATAATTCCATCATGACTGCTTCTATCTCCTCCCAAGAAACTGCACCTAAGATTGTCTTTAACACTCTCTGAACCATCAATTCCTCATCCCGCAATGTGCCACACTCCTTGGCTGTATTGATTATCGCATATGCGAAACGGATACACACTTCTCTGAGTTCCTGTGGACTGTGTACTTCTATGCGTCCATATTTCATGAATTTCTGAAAACAACCGGTAAATTCTTCTGCATTCATATGTATTACTGCACTTCTGGCCCTGTTTTCAAGCTCTGCCGGATAAATAAACTGATACGTTCTCATCTGTAGAATTTTCTCGCATTCAATCAATACCCTGTCTCCGAGTATCAGATGCCAGCCACATGCCTTTTCTAATTCCAGCTCTGTCTCAGTCAGTCTGTTAAGTCCCTTACATTCCTTCCATGTAAATACGCCACGGTCATGCAGTCTTACGGAACATGCCGGTACTACCGAATGTTTTACGTATTTCAATAATTTACTGACATCTTCCTCACCATAAAAGCAGACCAATGCGGCCTGTTGTTTTTCACGAGGCAGCCAGCACAGTTTCCGTTCCGGATTGTGTTCTTTCAATTCCTCCAGAAATAATCCGACTTCTTTCTTCTCACTTTCATAATATTTTCCAAGGAAAATGTACATACAATACAGGCTGTGTCCCTGAATGATTCCATAATTATCTGCCAGCACAGCGTCCAGCCTTTCATTCTTCTCATATTCACCATCCAGGATATCCTTCAGAATCTTTTCCAATGAAAGAGAATTCTTTCCCCTCTGTTCTACAAATAACTCTTCTTTAATTTTTTCCAGCGTTTTCTTTAGTTCTGTCAGATTCACCGGTTTTAGCAGATAATTTTCAATTCCCAGTTCGATTGCTTTTTTCGCATAGCTGAAATCCGAGTAGGCTGTAAGAATAATCACTTTTGTATAGATTCCTCTTGCCCGTGCTTCTTTCAGCATCTGCAGTCCATCCATATCCGGCATCTGGATATCCAGCATGATCAGATCCGGCATTTCCTCTTCCAGAAGTATCAGTCCTTCTGCTCCATTCTTCGCACTGCCTACGACCTGATATTCCGGACTTATCTTATTTAAAATATGTACAAGTCCTTCTCTGATCGGTTTTTCATCTTCAATAACTGCTATCTTCATCTTTTTGTTCCTCCTGCAATGGCACAAACAAATGTACTTTCACTCCACTTGGAGATACATTTTCAAAATAAATCACTGCATCTTCTCCGTAATAAAGTTTCAGACGTTTTCTTACATTCGAGATTCCAAAATGATTCTTGATCTCTTTTCCCATATTCAGGTCTTTCAACTGATCTTCTTCTATATGCCGGCCGTTGTTTGCGATAATAATATGCATCTGTTCTTCCGCTTTGGATACCTCGATCGTCAGACGATGTGCTCCTTCATAACCACGGAAACTATATTTGATCGCATTCTCCACAAATGGCTGCAGCAGCATCTTGTGAATCTTGCATTTCCCGTACGAATCTTGAATTTTAAATTCCAGTTCAATCTCTTCCCCCAGTTTTTCCTGCTGGAGAAGGATGTATTTTTCCAGCCATCCTTTTTCCGCATCAATTGTGGTAAATTCACCGGCATCATTGATCGCATAGCGCAGGATGTCCGCAAGTGCCACCAACATCTCGCTGATCTCATATTGTTCATTCTCAATTGCTTTCCAGTTGATCGTATCCAGAATATTATAAAGGAAATGTGGATCGATCTGAGCCTCTAATGCAGAGATTTCTGCATTCTTCTGCTCCATTGCCGATTCTTTTACCTGTCCGATCAAATTGTGGATACGTTCCGACATTTCATTAAATCCTTCAGATATTTCCTGAATCTCTGTACTGTCTTTTTCTTTGACTTCAAGCTTTTCCCGGAAATTATCTTTTTCGAGATTTTTCATTGCATCCACAATGTCATTTACCGATATCATGACCGGTTTGGTAACACGATAGATCAGAAGGACAAAGATCAGCAGAACAGCAAGCGCTACCATGATCCAGAATATCACCTGTTCTTCAATTGCTTTCTGATATTCACGGATCGACTGACATAAGAGGATCGACCAGCCGCTTCTGGCATTTTTGATTGCCTTCTGATTAACCTTTGCACTATCCAAAGCCTTCTCTTGCCGGCCAAGCATCTTTGTATCTTCTGCCCCTACGATCACTCCGTCTTTCACAAGATATACTCTGGACCCTTTTCCTGCGCTTAATACCGATTCCAGTTCATCCAGATTGACAGACAGGATTACATATCCTAGATCCTCACTGATATCCCAGTAATTAACCACCTTTCTCCCGATATGAAACATACGCTCAGGATTGTCCGTATCTTTATCAACATCATAGGACAGCAGCTTTGTCTCATCCGGAATTTTTACCTTTTCCATCCATGTACTATTCACCGAAGATGACGACAGTCGGTCGTAAAATATCCGCCTCTTGTCTGAAAGCACAAGCTGGATTCCGTCAACTCCTTCATTTCTATTACAGATATGGGAAAAATCTCTTCTCATATTATATGCATCCGCTTCCGGAATTTCTTCCGAATCATTTGCATTTACTACAAAGCTCAGAAATTCTTCATCTGTTGTAATAGCATAAAGTAACGTTTCGTATTTATCCAGCGTCATATTCAGGCTCTGATTTGCTTTCTGCAGGTCAGCCTCTGCCTGATTGTTCATATTCTCTAATGTACTTGTCTTTAATCTCTCCTGCGATATCAGTGCAAAAATAGCAAGCGGAATACATGCCGTAATGATAAATGCCGGTATTAATATCTGCCGGAGATTTTTCTTTCTCTTTTTCATCTGTTTTCTGCTCCAATACTCTCTATCTTTTCTGCACTTTTGTCCAGTATAGTCTGTGAATCGTTTTCATTTACCAGGATTTCTCTTAAGGTATCCGAAAGTGTCAGTGAGATCTGCGGCCAGTTTCTGCTGATCTCTCTTGTCCTGGCATTCTGATACAGATCTATAAATGTCCCTTTTTCCTTATCATTTTCAAACTGTTGCTGCATAATCTCCTGCCTTGGTGCAAGAAATCCGAACTCATCTATGTACTCTTTCATCCGCTTTTTGTCCGCAAGAAATTTCAAAAACTGAATCGCATATTCCTTATTTTCATTATCTGCCACCGCCAGAATCTCTCCTCCGGCCACCGTAACCTGTGGATTCCCGCATGGAATCGCCGCAACACCAAATTCAAGATCCGGATTGCCTTCACGGATACTGTCGATTGCCATAGAGGAATTGAACATCATTGCGATCTTTCCCTTTATAAACTGATTCGTCAGATCTCCCATCGTAAGGGAAATACTCTGCAGACTTAAGCTTCCTTCCTGCTCCATCTCTTTTAAGAATAAAAATGCCTGCTGCCCGGTTGCTGTATTGATGCTATGGATATCTCCACCCATGGACCACAGAATCGGAAGAAACTCATACATACTTTCCTCTGTCTGCAGTGCCGTGATCGCGAAGCCTTTTATCGTTTTATCACTGACCTTCTCCGCAACCTCTTTGAATTCTTCCCAATTCTCCGGAACCTTGCATCCTGCTTTCTCCAGAATCTTCTTATTATAGAACATTGCCGTACAGTTCACTCCAAACGGCTGACCATAGATTCTGCCATTCACGGAACATGGTGCCAGCGCTTTTTCTGAATACTCCCGTAATTCCGGGATCTCATCCGTCAGATCTGCAAATGGTTTCATCTGATGAAGGAATTGAAAATCAGAGGAATCTACCAGTGCAATATCCGGCATCTTTTCTTCCGCCATGGACAGTGCCAGCTGTTTCTTAAAGTCTTCATCCGGTATATAAGACACTTTAACCTCTATTTCATCCTGTGACTGATTAAATTGATCTACCAGTTCTTCCAGATGCTGCTGGTTACCCGGAATATCCCAGTAGTGCCACAGTTCTATCTGTTTTTTCTTTTTTTCTATTGTTTCCGCCTTTTTCTGACAGCCTACACACAGACACATGCTGGCAAACATTACCACACACAGGCAGACAGAAATGTATTTTCTGGTTTTCTTCATCGTCTTTCTCCATTTTTAGATTTCCTACAGATTATCTTAAGATTTTTCATATTTTCTTTAGGCCTATAACACAAATTAGAAACATTTACCATGTATGATATAATCATCAACAACAAAGAAGTCACTCAGGTATCAGAAATATGAATCATCTTTTATCTGATCTGACTTCGCCTAAAAAATCCTTCGGTTATTCACTAAAAACAACAACCGAGTTTATATATATCATTTTTCTTTTTCATAACTTTTTTCCTTTCGGGCATCCGGTGTGGATGCCCATTTTTAATATCAAATACTATTCTTTCTCTCCTTCATTCGCCTCTTCAACCACAACTTCCGGTTCTGCCTCACCATGATCCTCTACATAATCAAAACGAATCACCGCCTGCGGCCAGTTCAGACTGATTCTTGCATTCTTCTGTTTCTCTTTTCCTGCTTTCTGGATCAGATCCAGAAGTTCATCCAGAACAGCTTTCGTCAGATAACCGCCGCGCCAGTGGAATGTAAACACTCTTCCCTTTTTCGCTGTCTGCAGTGCTCTTTTATATACATCCTCTGTCTTTGTAAATGACAGTTTCTTTTCTTTATAATAAAAATGCTCGCCATCTTCACACTTGGGTGCCGGAGCAATAAGCGGCTCATGGTCTCTGAATATGCTTTTATCATTCAGGTTGAAATAGTCGTACCGGATCTCTTTTGAAGCCTGCCTGTCACTCATCTTCTCCCCGTTTCCAAGAGTATTGTCAAACGTCGCATCCAGATGATAATATTTTCCGCCGATTTTTACGATATTCCAGGTATGACGGTATTTGATTCCTTTCTCCGGATTATTCCCGCACACTGCGATCATACACCAGATTCCGAGCGCATCGCACAGTACTTTCACAGATTTTGCAATTCCCTCACAGACTCCGACACCCTGTCCAAGCGGTCCGATGATCTCATGGGAATATGGCTTTTTTAATTTATCGTAATGCACATTTTCACAGATAAAATCATGTACATACTTTTCCTTTTCCCATTCGGATTTGTCTTTCACCGGTCTTATGAGCTTTTCTACTCTGGATTTCAGTGCTTTCTGATGTTCTTTTATTTTATTTTTATCAAATAAATATTCCGGGATGAATATGAAATTAGGCGAATCTGAATAATATTTGTACTTATATCCAGTTGCCCAGAAGATTTCCGGATGATCCAGGCGCAGGCGGAAGAACACGTTATAGAGTTCCTCCGCCTCCATTCCCGGTATCTGTATTGAATCTGAGATTTCAAGCAAGCCCTGCCTGATGGCATGATAGGCTGCCTGCTGTACTTTGTTCATTTTACTATAGTAGTATGGTTCCATTCTATCTTCCTCGGTTCCTTTATATATCTGATCCATTTCATTTTTCTCACAGATAGAATTATAACCATAAAACTTTCTACTGGCAATGTCTCTGCGCCAGCTTTCTAATAACTAACTCTTTTAATAACTAACTCTTTTAATAACTAACTCTTTGTTCCAACATTCTTCGTTGCAACAATATCCACACCCGTACCTGCGACATCTTCCAGTAATACATCTCCGATATGCACCGGTGCCGGTACTTCTACTGTCTTCAATGCTTTTACGCACTCAAAGATTTTCCCTTTCGGAATATCTTCTTTTGTCTTCACCGATACCATATCTGCATCTCCTCCGGTTACTCTTACCGTCGAAGTCACAATTCTGGTCGGATTGGTTACTTCTTTTCTTGCATAGATGTCTCCACGTTTACAGGTATTTCCTGTTACACTGATCACTTCACCGGCTTCCATTGTCACGGTCAGAGGGCAGCCCATCGGACAGCCGATACATGTCAGTTCTCTTGTTGTTACTGTTTCCATCCTCTACGCCTCCTCTATCTTTACTGTAATCGTCTTCAGATCCGGATACTTCATAAGCTGTTCTTTTGTAAGCTTAATCTGTTCCATCTCTCCCGGCGCAACAACCGGACGTTTTTTATGCATCACCCGTTCATCGCCAAAATATGCGCTTACATAGCAGTTCTTATATACACCGCCTACACGGAAGCGCACAGTAAGGTTTTCATCCATATGAGCCGGATTAATCGTACTTGGAACTGTATAGCGTACGCCTTCTACCGGATTCAGTGTAATATCTGCTGCATCTTCCTTACTGCTCTTTTCCCCACCGTCTGTGTCTGACTGTAAGTTCTTCACATATTCTGCTGCATTTCGTCCCGCAGTCTTTGCTTCCTCTGATACAAAATCCACCAGATCATGTACATGCAGTACATTTCCACAGGCGAATACGCCTTCGATATTCGTCTCGAGACTTTCATTGACCTTCGGTCCTGAAGTTACCGGATTCATATCTACGCCCATACCTCTGGAAATCTCATTTTCCGGGATCAGCCCACAGGAAAGTAATAATGTATCACAGGTGTATTCTTCCTCTGTTCCCGGGATCGGTTTTCCTTTGCTGTCTACTTCTGCCAGCGTGATCCCTTCAACTCTTTCTTTTCCTTTGATATCCACAACCGTGTGGCTCAATTTCAATGGAATATCATAATCGTCCAGGCACTGCACGATATTACGTTTTAATCCACCGGAATACGGCATCAGTTCTGCCACAACTTTAACCTTCGCACCTTCCAGTGTCATACGTCTTGCCATGATCAGTCCAATGTCACCGGAGCCTAAGATCACGACTTCTCTTCCCGGCATATATCCTTCCATATTGACCAGACGCTGTGCTGTTCCTGCAGAATAGATTCCCGCCGGACGGTAACCCGGAATATTCAGTGCTCCTCTGGAACGCTCACGGCATCCCATGGCCAGGATCACTGCCCCTGCCTGTATTTCAAATAATCCTTCTTCACGATTCATTGCGGTTACTATTTTATCCGAACTGATGTCCATTACCATCGTATGCAATTTATATTCGATGCCAAGATCCTTCACCTGTTTGATGAATCTTCCGGCATATTCCGGTCCGGTAAGTTCTTCTTTAAATGTATGAAGGCCGAAACCATTATGAATACACTGATTCAGGATTCCCCCAAGTTCTTTATCCCTTTCCAGGATCAGGATATCCTGGATTCCATTTTCTCTTGCTGATACGGCTGCCGCAAGTCCGGCCGGACCGCCGCCAATGATTACTATATCGTATGTTTTCATAATCAGATGTCCTCCTTATTCACTCCTACAATGATCCTTGATTTCCCGCCAGACTTTGTGATCTCTGACATTGGGATTTCCAGTTCTCTTGCAAGGATTTCCATCGTTCTAGGGGAACAGAAACCGGCCTGGCACCGTCCCATACCTGCTCTTGTTCTGCGTTTTACACCGTCTAACGACTTTGCTCCGAGTGGTCTATGGATCGCATCGATAATTTCACCTTCCGTGATCATCTCACAACGACAGATAATATTACCGTATGCCGGTTTCTCTTTGATTAATTTCACTCTTTCTTCTTTACTTAGAGTGTTTGGATCCAGGATTCCTTTTCTTGTAGCAATGAAATTTTCTTTTTCTTCCAGATGAAGCTTTTCTTTCAAAATTCCCGCAACCATCTCTCCGATTGCCGGACTGCTGGTAAGTCCTGGAGATTCAATACCTGCACAGTCAATGAATCCCTTCGCATCTTCTAATTCTTCTATGATAAATTCATGTCCGTCTTCATGCGCACGAAGTCCGGCAAATGATGTAATGACCTGACGCATCGGAATATTTTTTACATTCTGCCCTGCTTTTGTAAGTACCTGATCAAGTCCCTCTCTTGTTGTATTGGTTCCTTCTTTTTCTTCAATATCGATTGCTGTCGGTCCAAGGAGCAGATTGCCATGTGCTGTCGGCGATACAAGAATTCCCTTTCCGAATTCGTTCGGAAGTGCAAAGATTGTTCTCTTTACATGTCCGCCTGCAGTTTTATCCAGCAGACAGTAGTCTCCTCTTCTCGGTGTTATGTGGATTTTCTTTTCACTGACCATATTGTGGAATTTATCTGCATACACACCAGCTGCATTCACCACATATTTTGTCTTGAAAACGCCCTGATTCGTGTGGACTTCCCAGATATCTTCCGTCTTTTTCAGTTCTTTTACTTCTGTATCAAACTTAAATTCTACACCATTTTCACAGGCATTTTCTGCCATCGCAATATTTAATCCGAATGGACATACAATTCCGGCTGTCGGCGCATAGAGTGCCGCATATACATTGTCTGCAATGTTCGGCTCCATCTCAAGTACTTCTTCTCTATTAAGAATCTGAAGTCCCGATACACCATTTGCCACACCTCTGTCGTATAATGCCTGTAATTTGTCCATATCCTCTTCACGCAGACAGATCACAAGTGAACCGATTCTTTTGAATGGAAAGTCAAGATCTTTAGATAACTGTTCCATCATTGCATTACCGCGGACGTTTAACTTAGCCATCAGTGAACCCTCTTTTGCATCATATCCTGCGTGCACAATTCCACTATTGGCTTTTGACGTTCCACAGCAGACATCTTCTTCTTTTTCCAATACACAGATTTTTGCTTTATAGCGGGACAATTCTCTTGCAGCCGCTGAACCGGATACTCCACTTCCGATTATCATCACATCATACATGTTCCATCTCTCCTTCTATATGTCTTCCATATTCCAGGCATCACTTCTGATACCCGTAGGCTTTTGAAAAAAGAGCCTGACAAGTAAACGCATCACGAATATGCGGTTATCCTGCCAGGCTCTCTTCTCTCACGCCTCTTATTCTATTTTTTTATTATTCTACCACGGAATGGCACCATAAAGCAATACCGCAGCGACAGCTCCAATTACCGGTCCTACTAAAGTTACGACACCGTATCCCCAGTTTGAACTTCCTTTTCCTTTGATTGGAAGTACTGCATGAGCCAGACGTGGTCCAAGATCTCTTGCCGGGTTGATCGCATATCCTGTCAGACCACCGAGTGACATACCGATAGAAACGATGATTCCGAATACGATAAATTTGCCAAGTCCGTCTGTAAGTTCCGGCACATTTGCCATTCCTTTGATTGCAAATACAAGTATAAATGTTCCGACTGCCTCGCTGAAAATATTCAGGCCAAGATTCGGAATGGATGGTGCGGTACAGAATACCCCAAGTTTTGTTGCCTGATCTTCTGTTGCGTCAAACTGTCCTTTGAACAGAAGATATACAACTGCTGCACCCACGAACGCACCTGCGAATTGTGCCACAATATATCCAGGAACCATAGACCATGCAAAGCTTCCATCGACCGCCAGTGCCAAGGTCAGCGCCGGGTTAAAGGATGCTCCGGATGCAGCTCCAAATATACATGCCGGCAGCATAACCGCAAGACCCCAGGCAATGGTGATTTGAACCGTTCCTCCGCCCTTCATTCCGGATTTATTCAGGTTCACATTCGCAACCACTCCGTCTCCAAGAATAATCAGTATCATCGTTCCCAAGAATTCAGCTATATAAGGTAACATAGAAATTTCCCCCTTTTTTCTATCTATCTTTATTCAGTTTTTAATCTTCTTTTGCCCATCCGTAAGCGTATTTTACAGCTTTATTCCAGCCTTTGATCATCTTACTTCTCTGCTCTTCATCGATCTTAGGCTCGAATGTCTTGTCGATTGCCCAGTTCTTAATGACATCTTCTTTGCTTTCCCAGTATCCGACTGCAAGACCTGCAAGGTAAGCAGCTCCCATTGCAGTTGTCTCTACGCACTGCGGACGGTTTACCGGAGCGTTGATGATATTTGCCTGTGTCTGCATCAGGAAATCATTAGCACTTGCGCCGCCGTCAACCTTAAGTGCTGCAAGATCAATTCCGGAATCCGCTTTCATTGCTACCAGAACATCATTTACCTGATATGCCAGTGATTCCAGCGTTGCTCGGATAATGTGGTATTTGTTTACTCCACGTGTGATTCCTACGATAGTTCCTCTTGCGTACTGATCCCAGTGTGGTGCTCCAAGTCCTGTAAATGCAGGTACTACATAACATCCATTGGTATCTTTTACTTTCTTTGCCATATATTCAGAATCCGGTGCAGAATCAATAATGCGAAGTTCATCTCTTAACCACTGGATTGCAGCTCCTGCTACGAAGATGGAACCTTCCAGTGCATAATTAACTTTGCCATCTAATCCCCATGCAATGGTTGTAACCAGGCCATTTTTAGAAAATACCGGTTTTTCTCCTGTATTCATCAGAAGGAAACATCCTGTTCCGTATGTATTCTTTGCTTCTCCTGCGTTAAAACATGTCTGGCCGAATAATGCTGACTGCTGGTCTCCTGCTGCTCCTGAAATTGGGATCGGTCCTCCAAGATAAGACGGATCAGCCTCTCCGTAGATGCAGCTGGATGGTTTTGGTTCCGGTAACATACATTTCGGAATATCCAGTTCTTTAAGGATCTCATCATCCCACTCCAGTGTATTGATGTTAAATAACATTGTACGAGAAGCATTCGAATAATCTGTCACATGTGCTGCACCCTTGGTCAGTTTCCAGATCAGCCATGTTTCAACTGTACCGAATAACAATTCTCCTCTTTCTGCCCTTTCTCTTGCTCCCGGCACATTATCCAGAATCCATTTTACCTTTGTTCCTGAGAAGTATGCATCAATGACCAGTCCTGTTTTTTCACGGAATTTGTCTGTTAATCCTTTTTCTTTTAAGGAATCACAATATTCTGATGTTCTGCGGCACTGCCATACGATCGCATGATGTACCGGTTCTCCTGTCTCTTTGTCCCAGACGATTGTTGTCTCACGCTGGTTTGTGATACCGATTGCTGCGATATCTTCTGCTTCTGCATTGATCATATTCATTGCTTCTACCGCAACACCAAGCATACTTGCCCAGATCTCATCTGCATCATGTTCTACCCAGCCCGGTTTTGGGAAATACTGTGTGAATTCTCTCTGTGCCACACTGCACATCTCACCTTTTTCGTTAAACAGAATACATCTGTTACTGGTAGTTCCTGCATCTAACGCCATTACATATTTTGCCATATTCATTTCCTCCTGATTTCTCTCTTACTTTTACTGGTTACTTTTTTTCGCATGCGTTCTATTTGAATTGCTCCCCATAAGCAATTAAATATTCTGTTTCATCATATGCAGCCATTACATCTTCCATACCTGATGATTGGTCGATGATACTGCAATTGCTCCGGCTGATAATGCAGCCATCACATCTTCTTTGTCTGTGATCAGTCCTCCTGCTATGATCGGTGTCTTTATCGAACTGCAGATTCTTTTGATCACTCTTGGCATCACTCCCGGAAGTACTTCTATGAAATCCGGTCTTACTATATGCTGTTGCTGTCTGATATTCTCAAATGCCATGGAATCCAACAGAAAATATCTGAGGATCGTATACATCCCAAGTTCTTTTGCTTTCTTGATCAGTGATGGCTTTGTTGATATAATGCCATCTGCTTCCGTATGTTCTTTCAGATATTCTACCGAAACTTCTTTCGGACTCAGGCCACTGATCAGATCTACATGTACCATCGCAACCTTTCCTGCATCTTTGACTCTCTTTACGATCCGGTCTATCGAACAGACATCTCCAAACAATATGAAAATCACCTGTATCTCCTCTATCGTGCAACTTACTTCTATATCCTTCATGTTCTTCACAGCTGCAATAATCGGATTATTGCCGACCGCATCGTAAAATATCTGATTCATCTTATTCCATCCTCATTCCTATTTGCTGAACGTCTATGCTATATATTTATTCTATTATATTCTGAAATAATTTTCAAAAAAAGGAGCGCGACTAAAAGTAATCGTGTGATTACTTGTATTCGCTCTCCTATCTCAGCTCCCTTGTTCAACTGTGCTTACTATATCACAGTGCACAATTTTTTTCAATGACATTTGGTCATTTTTTAGCTTTTCATCTATTATATACAATTCTTTTTTCATTTTCTTTCGTTAATATGCATTAATTTTGTGTTGTTTCAACAAAATTATTTAGTTATTTTATTAACATTCTCATTATGATTATTTCATCATCTTTCTTTTATTATATGATTAATCTATTATCACATATACAATCTGTCAATTTATTTCAAATCAAACAATACCTTATTATATATTCTTGTTGAATTCACAAGCATTTACTTATATAATAATATCCGAGCAACAAAAAATTATCCCCGGATATCATTGGAAAGAAGGAATGTATAATGATACGAAATTTGTCCCAAAAACAATTAGACGTCATGAAAATACTCTGGGATGCAGGCACTCCTCTGGTTGCTTCCGACATTGTAAAAGCCGAAAGTTCCATGAACATTAATACAGTACAGGCTTCTCTTCGTGTCCTGTTAAAAGAGAATCTGATAGAAATAGCCGATATTGTATACAGTGGAACGGTATTAAGCCGCAGTTACCGTCCGCTCATTTCCAGAGATGTATATTTCAATGCGGAATATAAAAATATTATTGGAAATAGTTCTACTTCGGCTATGATTGCTACATTCATTGAGCAGGAAGAAGATATTTCCGAACTGGAACGGATTGAAGAACTGATCAGAAAAAGAATGAAAGAGCTCGAAGAAGCACAATAAGAATGGCGTGAAACGATTTCATACAGTCCGTATTTTTACAGAATCGGTGGAATACACCACCGGTTCTGCACTTTATGCAAAGAAAGTTCCTATTCTTTGTTCATTTAAGTTTTCCCCTATCACAATTACGACTTTCTGTCCTTCCGTGATCGGCTCCAGCCGCATCTCCTGATGGGTAACATTCAGTTCCATCCATTTATCATCGTCATCCATTAAGAATCCCTTAATGCGGAATACTTTTCCACATTCTGTATCAGCAAATATCTTCTCTGCCGTCTCTATTATCTCGTTTTTTGTCTTATCAAGATTCATAAAATACAAAGATTTGAACGTCTCTCCTTCTTCGATATGCATCTTACGGTAATTCTCCGGCACATAACCGCAGGCTAACAGCTTTTCATAATCTGCACTTTCAAATGTCTCCCAGTCTTTTACAAAAATCTCATCCCGGAATCTTCTGTTGCACTGTACTTTTTCCATTGCATGATTCAGATGTTCTATCGTATTTTTTATCTCTTCTTCGGTTGCTTCCTGGCTTCTGCTAAGTACGATACATCCCGCATTTGCAGCCTCGGAAGCCAACAGATAGTCTGCCTCATCCGACAAGTCTGATTCCAGCTTCGCATCAACAACTGTGATCACATTGCCAATCTCATACCAGCGATCCAATGGTTCGTCCCGGAGTACATCAAAAAATTCATCAATATCATAAATTCCTGACGGTTCGACCAGAACCCTGTCATACCCACACATTCCCATTGAAATAAGCTTGGTACGGAATCTTCGTCTGTGCGTCTCTGCATCGCAGCCTCCTGAAATCATCTCCAATTCACACTGATCTCCTCTTAGTTCCTGCAATAACATCATATCTACATTGACTGCACCATGATCATTTTCCAAAATACCTATATTCAAGCCTTTTCTCATCAGATACGTGGCATATTTTTTTATAAATGTAGTCTTACCTGACCCAAGGAACCCCGTTATCAAATCAATCTTTACCATATTCGTTCTCCACTTCCTCTTCCATTCTTTTTATACATTCATCCACGGCCTCCTCATAACCTGTCAGTGCCGCAAACGGTGCAAACTGGGCTGCCCTGTCAATCATTGCCATTCTCGGATGCACATCTGACACATGGTGCGGCAAATAGAGAAGTTCCTCATAGGCACTTCCAGTTCCAGCTTCTTTCATCTTCGATTCCCCTCTCTTTATGCCTTATGTCCACCGATCTGCCGGTTCCTCGCAACGGCTGTCGCACCTTCAATCAGACTCATTCCTTTTAATACCGCATTCTTCCCGTACTTCTTTTTTATATCCAAAACCGCTTTCTGAACACTTTTTTCCCGGTTTCTCTCTTCCTGCACTTCTTTTTTCTTTACTTCCAGTGCTGCATAATCCGTAAACAGATCTAACTGTTCAAAACTCTGACCCACAGTAACATCTTTTTCACTGACCACCTTATTGGCAGTAAGTGAAATCCGTCGCACAAATAAAAGCGGATTTACAATTTCTTCATACAGTCCGGTAACTGCCTCAAGAATCTCCTTCGCAGAGGAAGTTGCTGTCGGCAGGTTGGCTCTCCCATGTGCATGCTTCGGTACCAGCCTGCCATAATGATCTTTTTTTACTTCGCCATGATATCTGCCACGTATAGACGGATTTCTCAGATTCTCAATATCATATCCAACCGTAAGTACAACCTGATCTGTCACCAGTTCTTTGTCCACCAGTTCCAGTGCAAGCTGGTCTGCCATTTCTCTGACAACCAGCAGTGCCTTCTCATAAGGATACGGACACTGCAGCACCTGACCTGAACCCAAGCTGTTCGCAGAGGGCTTATACTTTTTTATCTCCTGCATTGTGCATGGCTCCCATCCCCATGCATGATCGATCAGCAGTTCTGCATTCACTCCAAAAAGCCGATAAAGAAGATCTTCATTATAAAAATCTTCCGGGGTTCCCACGGAACACCTCGCAATATCTCCCATCGTATAAAGACCGTTCTCTTCCAGCTTTTTCATATAGCCTCTTCCGACTCTCCAAAAATCTGTCAGTGGTCGATGATCCCATAACTGCTTTCGATAACTCAGTTCATCCAGCGAGGCAATCCTCACACCATTCTTATCCGGCTGTACCCGCTTCGCCATAATATCCATCGCAATCTTACACAGATACATATTCGTTCCGATTCCAGCAGTTGCCGTTATACCTGTCGTTTTCAGCACATCCTGTATCATGGTCATTGCAAGTTCTCTTGCTGTCATATTATAAGTATGCAGATAATCCGTTACATCAATAAATACTTCGTCAATCGAATACGGGAAAATATCTTCCGGCGCAATATATTTCAGATAAATGCTGTAAATTCTGGTGCTGTATTCCAGATAGAGAGCCATCCGGGGAGGAGCAACAATATAATCAATCTCCAGTGCAGGATTACTATTTAATTCTGCACTGTCATCAGAGGAACCAATAAATGTTCTGTTCGGTGCTTTCCACCTGCGGGCGCTGTTGGCTTCTTTTACTTTTTGAACAACCTCAAATAAACGAGCCCTTCCGGGTATCCCATAACACTTTAATGCTGGAGATACCGCAAGACAGATCGTTTTTTCTGTTCTGCTTTTATCCGCAACCACAAGATTGGTCGTCAAAGGATCCCGATTTCGTTCTTTACATTCCACAGACGCATAGAATGACTTAAGATCGATTGCAATATAGGTTCTTTTCTTTTCCATCATTCTACACCTCCTGGTTCTCCTGTGTTTCGTTTCTAATTCTTTATTCTGACCGGAAATCTTTCTCATCATAACAATCCGCTCAAGGATTTCCTGCCTGAATTTTTCTACATCATTCGTCCGC
>ERZ825159.1519-NODE-1519-length-22142-cov-7.825780_pt1 | contig 22142 bp, 23 predicted proteins | sample MGYA00519932_ERZ825159 | MGnify/ENA primary metagenome ERZ825159 (study PRJEB31778, sample SAMEA3449191) | human gut metagenome | biome: human gut; feature: human-associated habitat; material: faeces | place: United Kingdom | collected 2010/2012 ...
CCAATAGTCCGTTTTTTGCCTGCGTAGATACAGGCAATAGTCCTCCCACAGCCAAATTTGCCTCCTTCTTTGTAAATATCTATTTTTGACGTAAAAATGGATAAGATAAAATACCGGCTTGTCTACAACCGCAAGAAACAACTGAATAAACAAGGAACAGCACTCGTACAAGTCGAAGCATCACTCAATCAGCGCAAGATTTATTTCAAAACAAACATATATCTCAAGCCTGAACACTGGGATAAGCGGACCTCTCAGGTAATTGTTCATCCGCAAGCGAACGATTTGAACGCCATGCTATTCGAGTTTGTTCTGCACCTTCAAGGTGTGGAGCTAGCTCTATGGAAAAGAGGAGTTCCAGCCACGTTATCCTTACTGAAGGACGCAATGAAGAAGAACCGTCCGGTTAATGTTACATTTCCTGCCTTTGCAAAGGAATACGTTACGCATTCTGATAGGAGAGAGAGTACAAAGGAGAATCTGTATACCACCATAACCGTATTGCAGGAGTTTAGACCAGGGCTAGATTTCAAGGATATCACTTATACGTTCCTGAAAGATTTCGAGGTATATCTTAGGGAAAAAGGCAACGGAATAAATACCGTGGCAAAGCATCTACGTCAGCTCAGAACGTTAGTCAACGAAGCCATTAACCAGGGATATATTCATGCAGACGCTTATCCGTTTCGTAAGTATAAGATTAAACAAGAAAAGGGAAGGCATGAGTTCTTGACTCCGGACGAACTGAAAAAGTTGGAGAACCTCGAGGTTAGCGATAGGAAGTTGCGACACGTGCTGGATGCGTTCCTATTCTGTTGCTACGTCGGTTTGCGTTTCTCTGACTTCTGTCAGCTTACTCCGGCTAATTTTATCCGTGTGAACGGGAAACGCTGGCTACACTTCAAATCAATCAAAACAGGTATCGAGTTGCGCCTTCCATTGCATCTGTTATTCGAGGGGAAGGCACTGGCTATTCTGGATCGGTACAATATAGCAGAGTTCGCCAGCTTGGGCAGTAATTCGGAAGTGAACAAGGCTTTGTCTGTTATTGCCGGCATGGCTAGGATTAAGAAGCACATAACCTACCATACAGCACGTCATACCTGTGCTACGCTGCTCATTCATCAAGGTGTCCCGATTACGACAGTCCAGCGACTGCTAGGTCACACCTCAGTTAAGACTACAGAAGTCTATTCGGAGATATTATCAAGCACAATCGTAAGAGACTTGAAGGCGGTCAAGAGAAAGAGAAATAATAATGTAATAACTCAAGCCTCATCTTGTAATATTTATTTGTAATAAAATTAGGGAAATATAAAAAAAGTAGAAAATAGGTAGAAATCAAGCAAATATACCAATACTATACTCGTTTAATTTTTCATAATTCGATTAGGGTTATAATATAATAATTATATTTGTCATATGCCCTTAGATAGTATACATAGATATGCTATCTAGGGGCTTTTTTGTTTAATTTAAAATCTTAGTAAAATGAAAAGATTCGTTTTCATTTGTGTTGCATTGTTGATGTGCGTAGTGAGTGTTTTCGCGGAAACTTCCGCTAGTGTAGAACCTTCTGTTCCAGAATTTCTGACCGGATTTGCCAGCTTCACCGGATTGGTGTCGATCGTTGTTCCGTCTGGGGTTGGCTTTATTGCCTCAAAGTTGAGCAATCCGATGAACAAATGGGTAACTATGTGGGTGACGGCCGTTGTCGGTGTAGTCGTTACCTTCTTCAGTTGGTGGATGAATCTCGGCTTTCCGCCTTCGGATGCAAGCATTTGGGTTGTATTGATAGACTCGTTATTTGTGGCACTGGCATCGACTGGAATTGTGTCAGTGGTTACGTCTGAGTGGCTTGCCAAGTTATTCGGTGGTAAGGTAAATAAGGAGTAATGCAGAATCTGATTACCATAATAGCCCCGCAGCTACTTGTTGCCGGGGCTTACTCCTTTATTGGAGAGATAAAAGGGGTAGTGTTCGAGCTTCGCTGGATGCTGGCATTTATCGTCGTAATGATTGTGGCTGACTTCGTATTAGGCATCATCGACAGCGTTGTCAAGAAGGGAGAGGACTTCCGGTTCAGCAGGGCTGGTCGCCGGACGATGTGCAAGTTTATCGAGTATAATTCGTATCTGGTGTTGGGGTTTATGCTGGGTATTGCCATTCTTCAGCCAGTCGGAATCTGTTCTTACACAATCAGCTCCATGTGCGGGTTAGGGCTGGCTATTGTTTTCGAGTTTGACAGTATCATGGAGCATATATGTGCCATACATGGAATCAAGAATAAGGTTTCAATCAAGCGGCTGCTAGTAGGGTACATCAAGAAAAAGTATAACGCAGCAGGAGAAATCATTGAAGAAGTAACAAAAGAGGAGGAGAAGAAATGAATAAGATAGATGCAATCGTAGTTCACTGCTCTGCGACTAAGGCAGGGCAGGACATAGGTAAGAAGGAAATCACACAGATGCACCTTCAGCGTGGGTTCACCACAATCGGGTATAATTTTGTTATTCGGTTAGACGGTACGGTGGAAGTTGGTCGTTCGCTTACGATTGATGGAGCACATTGTAACTCGAAAGGTTTCAGTGGTGTAAGTTATAACAAACATTCGATAGGTATCTGCTATGTTGGTGGATTGGATGCGCACGGCAAGGCCGCTGATACACGAACGCCGGAACAGAAGGAAGCATTGCGCGAGCTGATAGCTAAACTGATTAAGCAGTACCCTGATATTAAGGAGGTACTAGGACATCGTGATACTAGCCCAGATCTTGATGGTGATGGTATCGTGGAACCTTGCGAGTGGACGAAGATGTGTCCTTGTTTTGATGTTAAGGAGGAATATAAAGATTTACTTGCAGCATGAAATGTCTTCTCTACATATTGATTGCTGCACTGGCTTTCGGTTTAGGATGGTGCAGCCGTTCACCAACTAAATGCAATACCGGAAAGGCTGATACCCTTACATCTGTTCATGTAGTTACGAAGGTAGATGTCGATACTCAGTATATTCTGTCTCCGCAACCTTATCTTGCTTGGATTGATAGTTCAGACACAATCCATGCAAGCGACACTTGCTATCATTTGCGTGAGTATAAGGAATACCAGGATAGCAACTACTATGCAAAGGTAAGCGGTGTTCAGCCCAGACTTGATGAGCTCCGGGTTTATCCCAAAACAGTATATGAAACTCAATATATCTATCGGGGTATTGTTGGTAAGCCCAAACGCTGGGGGCTTGGTTTGTCAGCCGGGTATGGTGTAGGAAAGAACGGACTCACTCCGGTATTAGCTGTAACTGTCAATTATAATCTATGGCAGTTCTGATATACAATATTTCTATAAAATTATATACAACTTTTCTCTGTCATTATATAATAGGAAGGAGGAGGAAATATGAAGTAGTTAAAATACACCTTTTGAAACGAAAAGTAATCCCCGACACGCTTGCCGGGGATTACTTTTCAATTTTTATTGAGATAGGTTTCCCACAATGAGGGCAACATGTTCCGGAAACATTTTTTAGAACATCTTCTGGAGATGCAAAAAGTTGCCACATTGGTACGTCTAATGCAGTTGAAATCTTTTCAAGAGTTGGATAAGACGGAGAAACTAACATTCTGGATAAACTTTCACGAGCTATTCCTAATTTCTCTGCTAAACTGGTAATTGTATATCCTTTCTCTTTTATTACATCTTTGATTCTGTTCATCTTCTTTATTTTTTTTACAAAGTTACTCCTTATGTCTTTAGTGTGATATGGATATATCACTAAAATATGTTAATGGAATAAATAAATATCACTTATATATTGTATGTGTGATATAAATACCTTACATTTGCATTGTAAAAATAATGGGGCTGCAACCCCGATGTAGAACAATAAAACAATATATTATGAAAAGAGAAGAATTAAATAGAATTGCTGCACATTTTATGAACCTCTATTACGAAGAGATTACTAATGATGAGGTGACAGATGATATGATCAATGAATGGTGGCATCAAACAGCTGACCAGTATGGATATGATTTTGAACATGCAAGCGAAGTCTATCCTGAGATTGAACAATACATCTACAAAATGTCAGAAAATACCTATGACGTTGAGTTTGATGATGATAATGATAGTAATAGTAAGAATATTAATTCATCGTACCACAATTGCCTATCCTGGATTGAGTCGAACAGGGGCACAAGTTATTATAATGACTATAAAGGTGGAACCGTTTCTATTGTATGTCTGGAAACAGGTGATTTTATGTATCAGGAAGTAATAGATAATAATTAAATTTAGAAAAAGCCGGTGCTGCTGCAACAGTCACCGGCTAAATTCTTGATTATGTAGAACAATAAATCAAAAACATGTTTACAAAGATAGAAAACATTTTTGCAAAGAAGAATATCCGTTTGTCAGTTTTTATTCGTCAATATTGTAATAAATCAAAACGTAGTGCTACAAGCATAAGGTATTATAGAAGACTTGCAAGAATGATAGAAGCATTTGAAAAGTATCTTGCTATTGAGTTGATGACAGACAGTTTTACAGAACAGATGATTGAGGATTATCTGCACTTTATACGCTCATACACACCTGAGAAAAAAGGTCATTCAGCTTACAGACAGTCCACGGTTAGAAACTTCTACCAGAAAACTATTTCAGCCTTACATAAAGCACAAAAAGCTGGTTATAGAACCAATCTTGAACCGTTCTCTGAATTTAAGGTATCAGATGAGGACTCTTGTTCTGTATATATTACATTGCAAGAACTTGGATCGATTGAAGCTCTTTCTCTGAATCGTAATTCTGCACAGGTTAGAGACATATTTCTGATAGGATGTTTCACTGCGTTACGATACTCGGACTATTCGAGATTATCTGAGGACAACTTCTGCGACGGTGTGTTACATATAAAGACTTTGAAGACAGGAGCATATGTTATGATACCGATTCATCCAGTAATAAACCGTATAATCCAGCGTAATGGAGGGTATGGATTTTTGAAATACAGGAACAGCCAGCAGAACTTTAACAAGGTTATCAAGAACGTATGTAAGAAGGCAGGAATCACACAGAAAATTTTGGTTGAGCGTACGGAAGGATTCAAAGTTGTAAGGAAGATGGTGCCTAAATATCAGCTCATATCAACGCATACAGCAAGACGCTCTGGAGCAACAAATATGTACCTGGCAGGGATACCACCTTTCAAGATAATGTTAATAACGGGGCACAAGACAGAAACAGCCTTCTACCGTTATATAAGAATACAGAAAGAAGAGAATGCAAAAGATTTGATGAACCATCCTTTTTTTAAATAAATTCCATAAGGTGCAATTAATCTCTTTTCATTTTACAAGTTTCAATACCTTCAGGTTCGATTTCGATACAAATATAGAGCATTTTTATTAATTTAGCAGTGTAGAATTCACTTTATGTAAAACAAACTAAAGCCCCAACTGGAATAATATCTGGAAGGGGATTTATCTTTGTATAATGGTATACAAAAATGATTCTTTGCGTTATTAGTAAAAAACAACAATATGGAAACGAAAGAATCATTCATGACTCTTGTAACTGAAATCAATGATGTAACCAATTTTTGTACGAGTATTGCTAATCAATGTGTTGAATTGCTCCTTAGTCAAATCGAAGTAGAGGGGAAGGACATTAATGCCGCCTTGTCTAATATCGAGTTTCAAACTAAACTCAAAGAGTTAGCCTTGGGTATCTGTCTGTTTAATAGAAGAAAGGTCGTGAAGTATGGCATGACTTTGCTAACTTTTCCTTTGGATAACTTTCTGAGTCAGAAAGATTATGTTGTTGCAGAATGCTATCTAAAAGAGTATCTAATCAAGCTATCCCAGTCTGTTACACCTGAAGAGATATTGTATTCTGAGATATGTAGACGAAAAAAGCTCTAACTGGGTTATACCATGTTAGAGCTGAAAAGCCTCATCATCACTAATCATCATCACCGGCTTTGTTTCAATATTAATTACTAATTAGCCGGCTGAAAGTTCGATTTATGGCATAAAAAAAGTGAGGGACACCTCCCTCACTAAATAAAAGTCAAACCAATATTGAAGTATGAGCCTCAAATATTGATGCCGTAAAGTTAGGGCTTTTCTTTCAAATTATCAAGAATTTCCCTTATTGCTTTGTCTGCATGTTTCTTCATTATGGATACATAGTTGAATATCGGGCGGCTGTCTTTCATCGATTGACCGATGCAGTATTCCAGTGTAGAGAGAGGAATCCCAAGGTCGAATCCGTGCTGAACGAAAGACTTACGGGCTGAATATAGGGTAAAATAGTGCTTAATTCCGCCCACTTCTGCAAGTTCCTTTATCTTCCTTGCGAGAACATTATAGCAGCTAACATAGCTGGAATAACGCCCAAAAATGAGTTTCCCTGATTTCTTATTCATGTATCGTTGTATGATTGGCTTTGCCTCATCAGGAATCGAAAAGTTCACGGCATTCTCACCTTCTTTAGTATGCCTGGTCTTTTTGCGTACATAGTATATTTCATCGGTATTCCTGAAATCATAGTCCAGCATGTCTACAAGATTCATTCCGGCAAGATAATAAGTAAGCATGAAGATATCGCGAATTACGCACATGTTATGCTTTTCAAATTTTGCATCCCTTATCTTTCTGAGTTGTTCTACCGTTATGAATGTTTCCCTTTTTTTTGCTGATGGGACCTTAGCTGTTACGAATGGATCAACGTCGAATGTTACATATCTCATCTTGACTGCATAGTTTATCACTACTTTCAATAAGGTGATATAGATATTAATGCTTGTTGGAGATAGTTTGTCCTTCCGTAGCGTCATGATGTAGTTATTAATGCGAATTGGATTTATATGCTCCATCAGTGTTGTGTCACCTGCATACTGGAGATATCTGTTTGTTGCCAGCTTGTATAGTTTATATGTCTTAGCCCGATCCTCTATATCTATTTGCGAAAGATATTCCTCTGCAATGTCTTTAAATGTCCTATGTTTTTCCCCTGTTACAGGTCCTTTGAGAATTTTTACGAGTTGCGTGCATGAGAGGCAGTCTGCATATTGTATATTATCCAGCCTTTCTTCGTAAACATTCAGAAGTTTTCTGAGTTTCATATTCAGAGAATCCTTATCCGGACGCTTAACTATGCGTCCTTTGTTGATTTCTTTTTCCGAATCTATCGTTACGTCTGTTGGTATATATCTTGTCTGTCCTGAATGAGTGATAGCTATTCGGACTGTATGTTTACCATTTTTTAACTTTAAATTAGGTACAATTGTTATGAATAATCCTGCCATTTTCTTTCAAGTGTTAAAAGTGGAATAAAAGTGGAATGAAATAGCGTCAAAAATGACGTTTTTCTCGTTTTTTAGACATTACTAATATCGGCAGAAATAGTTCGTTAGAGTGTTGTAAGTAACTGATAGTCAGTAATAAAAAAGAAACTCCTGATGAACACTTTCAGCAGGAGTATCACAACACAAAAACTAAACTAGACTTAACTAAACTATTCAAATAAGAAGTTTCACAACTTCTGTTCTTATTATGTACTCTACAAATATAGAGGTTATATTTAGAAGTGACAAGCCTTTGCGCAAAAAACTTCAAAATGTGCAGTAAAAAAAAGTTAAATAATAGTGCTCTGACTAAACAATATGTTCATTAACATAATTTTGAAGTTCCTGTTTGTAACTGTCAGAGATCGGAATATAATCTTTTCCGAATACGATTCGTCCTTTGTCGATAACTTTTATTTTCTGTTTCTGTACGATAAAAGACCGGTGTACACGGATAAACTGGTTGGCTGGAAGCTTTTCTTCCATGACACGCATGCTGACCAATGACAGGATAGGTCTGTCTTCATTCTCAAGATGAATTTTGATATAGTCTTTCAGGCCTTCTATGTATAATATTTTGTTAAGCTCTATTTGTATTAGTTTGTAATCACTTTTTATGTATATATAGTCTTTTTTGTTCTCGTCTGAATCTCCTTCCGTGCTTTGTTTATCTGCTTTTTGCTGTAGTTCAAACCATTTTACAGCTTTATTGATAGCTTCCATAAAATCGGAATAGCAGATGGGTTTCAGCAGGTAATCGAGGGCATTTACCCGATAGCCGTCGAGTGCATATTGGTCGAAAGCTGTAGTGAAAATAATTCGTGTGTCTTCAGATACCATGCGTGAAAACTCCAGTCCGTTGAGTTCAGGCATCTGGATATCCAGAAAAAGTACATCTACCGGATGATCGGGTAAATACTTCATGGCTTGTATGGCACTGGAATAACTGCCGGAGAGCTCCAGAAAAGGTGTCTTTTTTATGTAACTTTCCAGAAGCCCGAGTGCTAGGGGCTCATCGTCTACAATGGCACATCTTAAGTTCATATTTATAGTTTTTGAGAGTTAATGTTTAAGGTATATGATGATATTGGAAAAATACTCTTTTCCGTCGTCAGACAGGTGATTGTCCCATTTATATATTCCGGGGTGAACCAGTTCCAGGCGCTTTCGTACTTGTTCCAGTCCGATGCCCGAACCACTTTTATCGGCTCTTGTCTTAGGATAATTACTGTTGCGTATGGTACATTCTATCTTGTCATTATCTTCCGAAATGGAGATGTTTATATAACTGGGCTCCACGGGAGAAATCCCATGCTTGAATGCATTTTCTATCAGTGAGATAAAAATCAAGGGAGCAATGGGGGTCTGACTTTTGGGCTTGATATTGAAGTTGGTCTGTATATCTACCTGGGCAGAAATACGGATATGCATGAGTTCGATGTAGTTGCGTATAAAATCGATTTCCTTGCTCAGTGGGACAAACATCTGCTGGTTGTCGTAAAGTACATAGCGCAATAACTTGCTTAACTCTTGCACAGCTTGTTGTGCTTTGTCTGTATCAAATGTTATCAGTGCGTAAATATTGTTTAACGTATTCAGCAGAAAGTGAGGATTAAGCTGATTACGTAAGTTTTTCAGTTCTGCTTCGGTACGGCTTTTTACTGCTTCCCGGCGTTCCGCTTCGGTCTGACTCCAGCGCTTACTCATACAGATGGCAACGCTCAGCCCTGCCGAGAATATAAGGCCTGCCATATCGCGCAAATAAAAGATATATGATGGCGGCATGGGGCGATGAGACGGTGGAGGAGGGCAGTGCATATTGTTCCAGTAGCGTAAGCCAAAGGTCAGAATAATAATAACTATCGCATTTATGAAAATAAACCGTTTGGTTTGCTCATGAAATAAAATATGAGGTATAAAAACGAAATAATTCAGATAAAAGATAATGCATAGTGTGGTTGGCACTATACAGTGAAACATGAAATCTTTCCAGTTTATCGTTCCGTCATTGTTTTGCGTAAAGAACAACGGGAAAGCGAAAAAGAGTCCCCAGCAAATGGTGTGTATCAGGATTTCGAGTGAACGGTGTGTGTTATCAGTGAGCTGTTTCATAGGTGATGTAGTCTGTACAAACAAAAGTAACTAAAAAATTTAAAAAGTCCGGCTGCGTAGCAATACTTTTATTGCCATAGACAGCCGGACAAGGAAACCAAAGTTATGAAGAACAAAGTTATAAAGATGAACTTTCACAAGCTCATTTATCGTTATTCATATCGTAATGCTTCAATCGGATCAAGGTCGGCTGCTTTTTTGGCAGGATACCATCCGAAGAAGACTCCTGTAACGGTACATACCGCGAATGACAGCAATACACTCCAGGGCTGTATAAATACCGGCCAGTGTGCCACTGTTTTGATGACAAAGCTGGCTCCGCATCCTAAGATTACTCCAATCAGTCCTCCGGTAATACTTATCAGTATGGCCTCTATCAGGAATTGTGACAAGATGTCGATGCCGCGCGCACCAACTGACATTCGCAGACCTATTTCTCGTGTACGTTCCGTTACGGATACATACATGATGTTCATGATTCCGATACCTCCTACGACCAGTGAAATTCCGGCAATGCAGGCAAGCAAGGTTGTCATCAGGTCGGTTGTTGTATTCAGCATTGAACTCAATTCTTGCTGGGTACGGATGGTAAAGTCATCATCGTCGCTTGCTTTCAGTTTGTGTTCACGGCGCAAGATAGTTGTGATTTCATCTACTGCCTCTTGAGTCATATCTTCGGTCAGTGCCGAGGCGAAGATGCCACTCAGATAAGTTTGTGCCAATAGACGCTTCATTACTGTGGTGTAAGGAGCCAGCACTACATCATCCTGGTCCATACCCATTGAGTTGTATCCTTTCGACTTCAGGACTCCTACTACCCGAAAAGGTATTTTGTTGCATCGTATAATCTTACCTATCGGATCGGTTCCGTCGGGGAAAAGATTGTCTACAATTGTTTTACCAATTACGCAGACTTTAGCTGCTGTCTGGATATCATTCTCTGTAAACATTTCTCCCTGTTCTACTGTGAGCTGGCGGATTTTCAGGTAATCTATACTTACTCCACTTACTGAAGAGGGGTAGTTGTTGGGACCGGCTATAAGTTGTCCGGATGAAGATACATTGGGACTGATGCCCGAGAGAAACATACATTCATTGCACAATGCTTCGTAGTTTTCCAGCTTCAATGTCTGCATGGAAGACGGGTCTTGGCGAACTCCTCCTCGCATTTCTGCTCCCGGATGAATCATAATCATGTTCGAACCCATTTCCGAAATTTGCTGTTGTATGCTTCGTTTCGATCCCTGTCCGATAGCTAGCATGGCAATTACGGAAGCTACGCCGATGATTATACCAAGCATGGTAAGGAAGGCGCGGAGCTTATTGTTGCCCAACGCACGGAGGGCTATTTTAAAAAGGTTTGTTCCGTTCATGTTGTTCTTAATTTATAAGTTATCGTACGATAAAGACTTAGTTAGTCTTCATCATTTTTCGGCAAGGCTGCAAGAGCCTCTGCTGCCGATAAAATATGATTGTTTACCGTATCTTCGATTACATGTCCGTCACGCAGGCGGATGTTCCGGCTACTGTATTGAGAGAGTTCCGGATTGTGAGTAACGAAAATAATGGTGCGTCCTTCGGCATGTAGCTTCTGGAAGAGTACCAGAATTTCGAAAGATGTACGTGTATCGAGGTTACCGGTTGCTTCGTCGGCCAGAATAACCGCCGGATCGTTTACCAATGCACGGGCGATTGCTACACGCTGCATCTGTCCACCGGACATCTGGTTCGACTTATGTTCCAGTCTGTCGCCTAATCCTACAGCAATCAGCGCTTCTATAGCTCTGCGGCGTCGTTCGGCAGCACTGATGGCTGAATTATACATCAACGGGAGTTCTACGTTTTCTACTGCCGTTGTTTTAGGCAGCAGGTTGTAGTTCTGGAATACGAATCCAATCTTGCGGTTACGTAAGATAGCTCGTTGAGGCTTGCTCATGGTTCTTACGGAAACTCCATCCAGCAGATACTCTCCGCTGGTGGGGGTGTCCAGACATCCCAGTGTATTCAGTAATGTAGATTTTCCTGAACCGGATGTTCCCATGATGGTAACGAACTCTCCTTCTGTGATAGAGAATGAAACACCTCGCAGTGCGTGTACGGTTTCATCTCCTACCTGAAAGTTTCGTTTTATATTTTGTAATTCTATGACAACTTTACTCATTGTATTATTGTTGGAGTTTTATTTGTTTCCTTTGCTTTTGCTTTTATCTTTTCCCGGAGGGCCTGGCATGAAAGGACTGCGTTCTCCTTGTGCTTCCATAGCACTCATATCCGGCATGCTGCCTTTTATTACAGCTTCGGTTACAATGCTTGTTCCTTCGCTTACACCTTCCAGTATTTCAGTATGCGATCCATCGCTTAAGCCTACTTTTACAGGATGTGCAACGAATGTTTCGTTTTCCAGTGTCCAGACTTTATGCTCTCCCTGGCAATCTTTGATACTACGGCTGCCGGCAAGTTCTTTGTTCGGAGAAAAACGTAGTGCCTTGGCAGGAACAGTAAGTACATTTTCGCGGATCTGAGTATAGATAGTTACGTTTGCAGTCAAACGCGGTTTAAGTTTCAGGTCTGGATTGTCAGCGGTAATGACAACTTCGTAAGTTACAACTGTTTCCGATGTGCTTGTTGAACTGCTGCTTGAGCTGCTGTTTGTACTTCCCAGGCGAACCTGTCGTACTTTCCCTTCGAATACATCTTCCGGATATGCGTCTACAGTAAATGTGACACGTGCTCCTTCAACCACACCTGCTATATCGGCTTCATCTACATCGGCTACGACTTCCATTTTGGTCAGGTCGGCAGCGATGGTTAATAATGTCGGAGTTTCGAAACCAGATGCAACAGTCTGTCCTTCTTCAACATCCTTGCTGGTTACGATACCATCGATCGGTGATGTGATTGTTGCATATGAAAGATTACGTTCTGCTTTGGCCAGTTCTGCCTTGCTCTGTTCGTATGAACTGCGTGAGCGTTGGTAGTTGTATAATGACTCTTCGTAATCTGTATCGCTGATAAGTTGTTTTTTATGGAGTTGTTCATTGCGTTCGTATTGCTTTTTCTGATATTCGTATTCAGCCTTAGCTCCGTTGTATGTAGCCTGTGCCGACTGGAGATCACTCAAAAGTGTCACTTTATCCATTTCGGCAATGACTTCGCCTTGCTTTACTACTGAATTATAGTCGATATATATTTTGTCGATGATACCTGATACCTGAGTACCTACTTCTACTTCTGTTACAGGCTCTATCGTTCCGGTAGCTGTGATAGAATTGCTAACGTTGCCTTTCTGTACTTGTTCTGTGACAAAGTCGATCTTGTTTTTCGCTTTTGTTCCACCGAATATCCAGCATCCTCCAGCTATAATGATGATGGCAGCTGCTGTAATGATGATTGTTTTTTTATTCTTCATATTCAAATTTTTTATAGTTCTATTTTATTCCCTGCATAGAAATTGAGCAGTGTTCTGTTTAATATAGCCATATACTTGGCTTGTACCCGTTGTTGCTGTGCACTGAGTAAGTTATTTTTTTCTGTAAGGAGCTCTACTGTATTTTTCATTCCCAGATTGAATTGCTCGCTAACCATATCGAAGCTTGTCTGACTGCTTTCCACTTTACTCTCGGCAGCAGCGTATTGTTCTTGGGCATTCAGTGCATCCAGCCATAATGTTTCTATCGTGCTGTATAATTCTTTTTGTTTGCTTTGCAGCTCATACTGGCTGTTGCTGTATTGTAATCTTGCTTTCTGTACGTTGCTCTTGTTCTGTCGGTTATCGAATATGGGGATGCTCAAGCTGATTCCTATCATATTATTCCAGCCGTACTTCATTTGCTGTGCCCAGTTATTAGTACTGGCGCTGTTTGTCGTACTTGAGCTGGAAGCAGATAAACTGATAGTTGGATAATATCCAGCTTTAGCAACCGAAATACCTAATTTAGCGTTTTCAATGCTCAGTTGGCTGCTTTGGATTTCCGGACGGGTAGCTAGTGCAGTCTGATAGATGTCTGTCTGGCTTGGCAATACTTCCATCACGTGCTCATCATTCAGTGTGGGGAGTGCCAGCTTCATTTCTGCTGTACCATCCAGTTCCAATAACTGTTTCAGTTGTAATTTATAGTTGCGCAAGGAGCTTTCGGCAGTAACCAGCTGATATTTGTCATTGCTTACCTGTGCTTCAAGTTGTGCAAGGTCTGCTTTAGAAATACTTCCTTCTTTGAATAATTCTTGAGCCCGGTTGAATGTAGCTGTACTCACTTCTAGCGTATTTTTGTTTATGTTGATAGATTCATCTGCATATAGAATCTGAATAAACAGTTTGGCTATTTCTTCTTGTAGCGTATTCTCGGTTTCTGTAACGGCAAGTCCAGCAATATCCCGGTTTGTTTTTTCCTGTTTGATGGTGTTCAGTCGCTTGCCGCCATTCCATAGCGTCCATTGAGCATTAAGACTGTAGTTCCCGTTGTAGGTCGTCTTATTATCACTGGTAATAATTTCCGTGCCGCTTACCGTAGCACTCTGTTCCTGATAAGGGCGGTTGATCATGTTGTGCCCGGTGCTGAATGATAAACTTGGGAAAAGATTAGCCTTTGCACTTTTTACATCTATTTCACTCTCTTGCAACGAGATCTTATTCTGCTGCAACTGAATGTTTTTCTCAAGTGCATAATTGATACAATCTTCCAGAGTCCATTCTTTCTCTTCCTGGGCATAAAGAGGAGAGGCTGCCGAAAGGATTGCAATTAAACATAGTGCTTGTTGTTTCATATTCTGTTTATTTAATTTTCTAATGCAAAAATACATTATACTATATATCGGCTCAAATGAACTAGATTAACCCTGATTTTATCAAGACAAAGGCTTGTTTTTTACCGATAAAAGACTTTACTTTGTAATCATTATAAAAATAAACTATGATTAAAAACTGTATTATTCGAATTTGGGAGTTTTATCGGGATGGATTTCGGGAAATGACGCTCGGCCGTACACTCTGGATGCTGATTTTGGTCAAGCTCTTTATTATGTTTTTTATTCTGAAGCTATTTTTCTTTCCTTCTTTTCTGAAGGATAAAACGGATGAGGAAAAACAGCAGTATGTAGGTTCAGAGCTTATAAATCGTTCAAGTAATTCAATTATTAAATAAAACTAGAAATTTATGTTAGAAAGTATTGACACATCGATGGTGGATTGGTCAAGAGCCCAGTTTGCCTTAACTGCCATGTATCATTGGCTATTTGTGCCGCTAACGTTGGGATTGGCTGTTATTATGGGGTTAATGGAAACACTTTATTATGTTTCCGGCAATGAATTCTGGAAGCGGACAGCCAAGTTCTGGATGAAGTTGTTTGGAATTAATTTTGCGGTGGGAGTTGCTACCGGACTGATTCTGGAATTTCAGTTCGGAACCAACTGGAGCAACTATTCGTGGTTTGTAGGAGATATATTCGGAGCTCCTCTGGCCATTGAAGGAATCGTAGCGTTTTTCATGGAGGCTACTTTTATAGCCGTAATGTTTTTTGGGTGGAATAAAGTGAGCAAAAAGTTTCATCTGGCGTCTACCTGGCTGACCGGATTGGGAGCAACTTTCTCTGCTTGGTGGATTTTGGTTGCCAACTCATGGATGCAGTATCCGGTAGGTATGGCATTTAATCCCGAAACAGTACGCAACGAGATGGTGGATTTTGCTTCGGTAGCCTTTTCACCAGTAGCTGTTATAAAGTTTTTGCATACAGTGCTCAGCAGCTGGATATTGGGAGCTGTGTTTGTTATCGGTGTCAGTGCGTGGTATCTGTTGCGTAAACGTGAAAAGGAGTTTGCTGTAGCCAGCATTAAGATTGCGGCAGGAGTGGGATTGTTTGCAGCGTTGGTTACTGCTTTTTCCGGTGATAAATCTGCTTATCAGGTAGCCAAGTATCAGCCAATGAAACTGGCTGCTATGGAAGCTCTTTACGATGGAGGTACTCATGAACCGCTTACTGTGGTAGGCAGTCTTAAGATTCCAGAAATGTTGTCATACCTGGCAACGCATGATGTAGCTGGATATGTTCCGGGAATCAATAATATTTTGTTGGGAGGATATACGCTTCCAGACGGTTCTCAGGCACTTTCTGTTATGGAAAAAATGGAAAGAGGAAAATTGGCTATCAGTGCCCTTGCCGATTTCCGTCAGGCAAAGGAAGAAAAAAATGAGGAAGGTATGCAGCGTGCCCGTCAGGTGCTGGATGAAAACATGCCTTATTTCGGATATGGATATATAAAAGATCCTAATTCGATCGTTCCGAATGTATGGTTGTCGTTCTGGTCATTCCGTGTAATGGTTGGACTGGGTATGTATTTCATCGCATTTTTTATTTTGATATTGGTTCTGGCATGGAAACATCAGTTGTCGAAAGCTAGCTGGCTGCATTGGATTGCACTTTGGAGTATTCCGTTGGCTTATATCGCCAGCCAGGCCGGATGGATTGTTGCCGAGGTAGGACGCCAGCCTTGGGCTATACAAGACCTGCTTCCTGTGAATGCTGCAATTTCCAGACTGGAAACCGGTTCGGTACAGACAACTTTCTTCATCTTCCTGATTATGTTTACAGTGCTGCTGATTGCTGAAATAGGTATTATGCTGAAAGCTATCAAGAAAGGTCCGGAAGAGGTGTAAATAAACGATAAGTCAACTATTACTTAAATAATAGAATTTATGGATTCAACATATATTTTTTTACAGAACTATTGGTGGTTTCTGGTTTCTTTGCTGGGAGCTTTGTTGGTATTTCTGCTGTTTGTTCAGGGAGGAAACTCTTTACTGTTTCGTTTAGGGCAGACGGAAGAAGAGCGGACTTTGATGGTAAATTCTACCGGTCGTAAATGGGAGTTTACCTTTACTACACTGGTAACTTTTGGAGGAGCCTTTTTTGCCTCTTTCCCTTTGTTTTACAGTACAAGCTTCGGGGGAGCATATTGGCTATGGATGATTATTCTGTTCAGTTTTGTGCTACAGGCTGTCTCTTATGAGTTTCAGTCAAAGTTAGGTAATTTGCTGGGTAAGCGTACTTATCAGTATTTTCTGGTGATAAATGGAATTGTAGGACCTGTGTTGCTGGGAGCGGCTGTGGCTACATTCTTCAATGGCTCAAACTTCATTGTCAGAAAAGCTAATATGGCCAATGAAATGATGCCTGTCATCAGTCGCTGGGCAAACGGCTGGCATGGATTAGACGCTTTTGGTGATCCCTGGAATTTGATTTTAGGGCTGGCTGTATTTTTCCTGGCACGCTTGTTGGGTAATATGTATTTCATCAATAATATTCGTCATGAAGGACTGATTCTTCGTTGCCGGCGCCAGTTGATTTCAGATGCAGTACCTTTCCTGTTGTTTTTTCTGGCTTTTGTTATCCGTACGTTGCTGAAGGATGGATTTGCTGTAGATGCAGAAACACAGACCATTGTTATGGAACCTTATAAATACTTCAACAATTTGCTGGCTATGCCTTATCTGCTGATATTGTTTTTGGGGGGAGTTATCGGTGTATTGTTTGGTCTGGTAAAAAGTATTCTCAGTGCTACATATACGAAGGGCATCTGGTTTGCAGGAACAGGTACGGTGCTTACCGTATTGGCATTGTTACTTTGTGTGGGATATAACCATACCGCTTATTATCCTTCAACAGCCGATTTGCAGAGTTCGCTGACGCTTGCCAACAGCTGTTCCAGTAAATTTACGCTGACCACTATGGCATATGTTTCTATTCTCGTACCGTTTGTTTTGGCTTACATAGTTTATGCATGGAGAGCTATAGACAGCAAGCCGATTACGATAGACGAAATGAAAGAAGACGATCATGCGTATTAATTCTGACGGGAAATATTAAATAAATATGGCTGCTCCGAAACAGGATAAAGAAGATCTTAAACGGAGCGGGTGATAATAAAAAATCAGCCTCCAGTGAGTTAGACGTTGGAGGCTGATTCTATTTTCAAAGTTATCAATCTTGCATGAGTAAATACTTACTTTTGTGAAGCCGGACATTGCTTGCAAGGTGCCGGAGCTTCTCCCATCTTAGCTTTAGGACCTTGTGGGCACTGAGGCTTATTTATACAAGGACGATGAGGACGTTTAGGACCGTTGTCTTTGAATAAAACTTCTACCTGACGGATATTCAGGATCTTTTTAAACTTCTTGTAATAGGTTTCCTGAGTTTCCACAAGTTTTTTGCGAGCAGCAAAGCGGTCTTGCATCATCTGGTCTATTTCTGCATCAGTCAATTCTTTCTTTTCTCCTTTCTGCAATTGCTTTGGAGCCGGCTTGCATTCTTTCATAGCTTCCAGATACTCTTTGTACAACGGGGCAAATTTTGCAGCAGTTTCTTCATCCAGAAGAAGACGTTTCTGTGCTTTCTTTACTTGCATTTCGATCCGTTGTTCCGGTGTAAGTTTCTTTTCTTTCTGACCGGGTTGTGCCAATATTATGCCGCAACTCATCATGGTAGCCATCATCAGTGCTGTGAATAAACGTTTTGTTTTCATTGTTGTTGTAATTTTGGTTTATACTAAAATCATTTTTAGCGCGCTTTCTGGTGTTATGACAGAAAGAAAGCAGAAAGGTTTATCGGGAATAACAAATTTTAGTATTTCCTGTTTATTCAAGAGAAAAGTCAGCCTCGCGGCAGATTGTAATATCTTCTCCGTTCACAGGGTGGATAAAGCTTAGTTCGGCGGCATGAAGATATAGTCGGTCTGCACGTTTTCCATACAGTTCGTCGCCCACAATGGGATAGGCCAGTCCTTGTGGATGAGCAGCATGTACGCGCAGTTGATGGGTGCGTCCGGTAAGCGGATAGAACGCTATCAGTGTTTTCCCGTTTTTCCGTTCCAGCACCTTGTAGCGGGTGATGGCTGGTTTGCCATATTCGAAACTTACCATTTGTCGCGGGCGGTCGTGAAAGTTCAGACAAAGCGGCAGGCTGATAGTTCCTTCATCAGCGTTGACTATGCCAGACAGCACAGCTGTGTAACGCTTTTTAATCTCTCTTCCGCAAAATAAAGCCTGTAGCTTTTGATGCGTATCTTTGTCTTTTGCTGCAAGTAGTAAGCCGGATGTTGCCATATCCAGCCGATGTACAAGTATTGGACCTGTTGCTTCCGGATAGCTCTCGTGCAGAAACTGGTATACTGAGTTCAGTGCTTCTTTGCCGGGTACAGATAACATACCGGCAGGCTTGTTGACCACAACCAGCCAGTCGTCCTCATAAACAATTTCAGGCTTTGTGTTCTGGTGTATGTTTTCTGCCAATGGGTTCTTTTCCACTTGCAAGCCGACAAGCATATGTTTCAGAATGGGTTCACACTTTCCCTTACAAGAAGGGTAGAAGTGCCCTGCATGCCTTATCTCTTCTTTTGGCGATTTCCCCCACCAGAATTCTCCCATAGCAAGTGGCTTTAGTTGGTGCAGATAAGCATATTGCAACAACTTGGGTAACGCACATTCACCTGTTCCGGCTGGAGGAGCTCCTTGTGGTGTATCTTTAAATAGCTCACATAAGTCTTTTACTTCTCCTTTGGCATTCAGCATACGAAATTGTTCGAACAGCTTTTGTTGCAGGGCAGCAGAACGTACTTTGCGTTCCTGTTTCAATTGACAGATCAGTTGCTCCATATGTTTCAGCTCTTCCTCCTGCTGCTGTGTTTCTTCCTTCAGCTTTTTCTCCAGTCGTTTGTATTCAGCCTTTTGAAACTGACTCTCACGGATCAGGTTTTTCTGTTCTTCTTCACTGATACCTTCAGCACGCCGTTGTTCACGCGCGAGTTTAGCTTCTTTCATTTGCTGTTTGGCGTCAGCCAATGTCTGGCTAGCTTGAGCCTGACATGCCGCCAGCCTTGAGCGCATGTCCTTCAGTTGCTGGCTATCTTCCAGTTCCTTAATCTGTTTGTTGATTGCAGAAATGTTTGCTTCTTCGATGCGGAAGAAACCGTCTGGCTGTAACAGATCATATACGGGAGGTACAAAAAACTGGTGTAAGTTACTGCCTGCAAGATTCCCGGAGAATGCAGCCAGATAGCCGACTTTTTCATCAGGAGTCTGCACAATCAGCACCCCGAACATTTTTCCTGCTGACAATTCTTCAGTCCAGTCTGTTCGTGAAGTTATATAATTCTGCACCTCGTGCGCAGCCTTGACAGTTAATGGGTGAGGAGTATAATGAAACGGAAAAGTAAATTCCGACGGAAGCTCTATTCCGTCGGAATCAATATTCAGATAATGTATTTTATCGTCTATGAAGTCTGTCATACAAAAAATTATTCCAGTTCACGCTGACGGCAGAAGCATTCGCCGAATTTTTCATCTACGTTTTCTATCGCTTCCTTGAAGATACCATAAACAGCCGATCCTGATCCGCTCATTGAAGCATAGACTGCTCCCAGATCGTACAATTTATCTTTGATAGCTGCAATTTCCGGATATTTCTGGAATACACTGTATTCAAAATCATTTTTCATACAGTCTTTCCATGTTTCTATCGGGCGTTTGATAATCTCTTTCAATGAAACTTCCGGATGTTGAGGTTTGATACATGCGAAAGCATCACGTGTAGAAACGAATATATTCGGTTTTACTAGTACGAGATAATAACCCTTCAGTGAAAGCTCTATAGGTTCGAATATATTTCCGATACCAGACGCAAAGACCGGTTTGTTCTTGATGAAGAATGCGCAGTCTGCTCCCAGGCGTGCAGCATATTCTTCCATTTTCTCTTCGCTTATTCCAAGCTTGAATTTTTCATTCAGCAGTTTTATCATAAAAGCAGCATCAGCCGATCCGCCACCCAATCCGGCACCAGTTGGAATGTGCTTAAACAGATGAATGTCTACCGGAAGCATCTGGTAATTTTCTGTTTTCAGCAGATTGTATGCTTTAATAACCAGATTATCCTCAAGGTTTCCTTCGATAACAGTTCCGCTTGTATGAATCTTATAAGGAAGATCAGAACCTTCCAGACGATTCACTTCCAACGCATCTTGCAGCTTGATAGGATAAAAGACAGTTTCCAGATTATGGTATCCGTCCGGACGCTTCTCTACGACGTTTAGTCCGAGATTTATTTTTGCATTAGGAAAAGTAATCATATCGTTAAATTTTGTTTTTTCAAAGATAGTGTAAAGTTTTTAAAATCTGCATCCATTTCCGGAAAATATACATCAGGTGAGGGTAAAACGTTATAGCCTGTGCCATGTACAATAAAGTTTGGCATGCCCGCCATTATGGAAATAAGAATCATTTTTTCTATCTTTGCACAATTAAAATCTAAAAGAGAGAAATGGCAGAAACGAGAAGAACTACCCGTGTCCCGAAGGCTACCAAAACGAAGCCGGTTGATGAATACGGACATTTGCAGCCACAGGCTCCCGAACTGGAGGAGGCTGTGCTGGGTGCATTGATGATTGAAAAGGATGCATATTCGCTAGTCAGTGAAATCCTCCGTCCTGAGTCTTTTTACGAACACCGCAATCAGTTGATTTACACCGCGATTACCGATCTGGCAATACAGCAGAAACCGATTGATATCCTGACGGTGACAGAACAGCTTCGTTCGCGTGGTGACCTGGACGAAGTGGGAGGACCTTTTTATATCACTCAGTTAAGTGGTAAGGTAGCTTCTTCTGCCCATATCGAATATCATGCTCGTATCATCGCCCAAAAGTTTCTGGCACGCGAGCTGATCTCTTTTACCAGCAACATCCAGACAAAGGCGTTCGACGAGACTCAGGATGTAGACGATCTGATGCAGGAAGCCGAAGGAAAACTCTTCGAAATCTCGCAGCAGAACATGAAGAAAGACTATACGCAGATTAATCCTGTCATCCAGGAAGCGTATGAGATGCTTCAGAAAGCAGCGGCAAGAACCGACGGCTTGAGTGGTTTGTCGAGTGGTTTCCATCAGCTCGACAAGATGACTTCCGGCTGGCAGAATTCCGACCTTATTATTATTGCTGCCCGTCCGGCGATGGGTAAGACAGCATTCGTGCTCTCTATGGCGAAGAATATGGCCGTAAACAATAAAGTTCCCGTTGCATTGTTCTCTCTGGAAATGAGTAACGTACAGTTGGTGAACCGTCTGATTGTGAATGTGTGCGAGATCCCCGGTGAGAAAATCAAGAGCGGTCAGCTCGCTCCTTACGAATGGGGACAGCTCGACTATAAGATAAAGGAACTGTACGATGCTCCGCTTTATGTTGACGATACACCTTCCTTGTCTGTATTTGAGTTGCGAACCAAAGCACGCCGACTTGTACGTGAACACGATGTAAAGATTATCATTATCGACTACCTTCAGTTGATGAATGCCAGCGGTATGTCATTCGGAAGCCGTCAGGAAGAAGTAAGTACCATCTCCCGTTCGTTGAAAGGACTTGCCAAAGAGTTGAATATCCCTATCATCGCATTGAGTCAGTTGAACCGTGGTGTAGAAAGTCGTGAGGGAATCGACGGCAAGCGCCCTCAGTTGAGCGACTTGCGTGAATCGGGAGCCATCGAGCAGGATGCCGATATGGTATGCTTCATTCACCGTCCGGAGTATTACAAGATTTATACCGATGAAAAAGGAAACGACCTGCACGGTATGGCCGAAATCATTATCGCCAAGCATCGTAACGGTGCGGTAGGCGATGTGCTGTTACGCTTCCGCGGCGAGT
>ERZ825159.1523-NODE-1523-length-22122-cov-3.494947_pt1 | contig 22122 bp, 17 predicted proteins | sample MGYA00519932_ERZ825159 | MGnify/ENA primary metagenome ERZ825159 (study PRJEB31778, sample SAMEA3449191) | human gut metagenome | biome: human gut; feature: human-associated habitat; material: faeces | place: United Kingdom | collected 2010/2012 ...
TACAGGTGGTGGTGCACCCACAGTCGGTGATCCACTCGATGGTGCAGTTTGAGGACGGCGCGGTGATGGCGCAGATGGGCACACCGGATATGCGTCTGCCCATTCAGCTGGCACTGACCTACCCGGAGCGTATCCCCTCCCCGGTGGAGCGGCTGGACTTACTGTCCTGCGGCCCGCTGACGTTTTCCCCGCCGGATACGGAGAATTTTCCCTGTCTGGCGCTGGCGCGGGACTGCGCGAAGGCGGGCGGCACGGCCTGCCCTGCCATGAACGGCGCAAATGAGGAAGCGGTCGCCATGTTCCTGAATGACAAAATCGGCTTTTACGACATCTACCGGCTGGTAAATGCCGCCGTGCCGCAGGTGCCGTTCATCGCCGACCCCACTTTGGAGCAGATTCTGGAAGCCGACCGTCTGGCTCGTGAGGCGGTTCGGGCGAACTCTTGATAATTGCGAGGCATTTTTTCTATGAGCGTTATTTTTGCGATTTTCCTGTTCAGCGTCCTGATTTTCGTCCATGAGCTGGGGCATTTTACCGCCGCCAAGCTCTCCGGCGTTCAGGTCAACGAATTTTCCATGTTTATGGGTCCCGCCATCTGGAAAAAACAAGTGGGCGAGACTCTGTACGCCATCCGCTGCATCCCCATCGGCGGCTACTGCGCCATGGAGGGCGAGGACGGCGGAAGCGACAATCCCCGTTCCTTCGACAAAGCGGCCTGGTGGAAGCGGCTGATCATTCTGGCCGCCGGTGCGGCGATGAATTTTCTCATCGGCGTGGTGCTGATGGTCATTGTCTGCCTGCCCATAAAGCAGACCGTCGTTCCCGTGATTGCCGGCTTTGAAGACTACGCCACGGTGAACGGCGAAAACGGCCTGCAAGCCGGCGACCGCATCGTGGAGGTAGACGGCGAAAGGCTCTACACCTACTCCGATTTTTCCCTGATTCTGTCGCTGAACCCCGGCGACGTTCACGATATCATGGTGCGCCGGAACGGCGAAACGGTCGTTCTGAAGGATTTCCTGCTGGAAAAGCACGAAGTGACTCTGGAAAACGGCTCTACCGGCCTGCGCTACGGCATGAATTTCACCCTCAGCACCCCGAACTTCTGGGAGAAGCTGGGAATGGCGTGGAACCAGTCGCTGGATACGGTGCGTTTGGTTCGCCTGAGCCTGCAAATGCTCTTTGGCGGAAAGGTGGGCATCCAGGATATGTCCGGCCCCGTGGGTATTGTCAGTGAAATGTCCAAGGTGGCGGCGGCCTCCGACAGTAAGGTCACCGCGCTGCTGAATATGCTGTATTTCGGCGGCTTCATCGCCATTAACCTTGCGGTGATGAACCTGCTGCCCATCCCCGCGCTGGACGGCGGGCGTATTGTGTGTCTGCTGATTACCGTTGTGGTGGAAGCTATCACGAAAAAGAAGATCAACCCCAAATATGAAGGCTATCTCCACGGCGCGGGCATGATCCTGCTGCTTGCCCTGATGGCGATTATTATGTTCAAGGACGTCATTTTCCTGTTCAAGAGGTGAAGACGATGACAAAACAAATTCTGGTGGGCGGCGTTCCCATCGGCGGCGGCGCCCCGGTGGTCATCCAGTCCATGCTCAATACCAAAACCACGGATGTGGAGGGCAGCCTGAAGCAGATCCGTCAGCTTGCCTCCGCCGGGTGCCAGATCGCCCGACTGGCGGTTCCCAACATGGAAGCCGCCCGGAGCTTTGCGGACATCTGCAAGGACTCTCCCCTGCCCCTCGTAGCGGATATCCATTTTGATTACAGACTTGCCATCGCCGCGGCAGAGGGCGGCGCGTCCAAAATCCGCATCAACCCCGGCAACATCGGCGGCGAAGACCGGGTCAAGGCCGTGGTGGAGGTGTGCAAGGACAAGCACATCCCCATCCGCATCGGCGTCAACGGCGGCAGTCTTGACAAGCGTCTTCTGGAAAAATACGGCCACCCCACCGCCGAAGCGCTGGTGGAAAGCGCCTTTGAACATCTGGAGCTGCTGGAAAAACAGGGCTTTTACGACACCTGCGTCTCCATGAAGTCCTCCACCGTCCCCACCATGGTAGCCGCCGCGCGGCTGTTCCGCGCCAAATGTGACTATCCCCTCCACATCGGCGTGACCGAGACCGGCCCCGTCCGGCAGGGTCTGATCAAGTCCGCCATGGGCATCGGCGCGCTGCTTCTGGACGGCATCGGCGATACCATCCGGGTCAGCCTGACCGACGACCCGGTGCAGGAGGTCTACGCCGCCCGGGACATTCTCAAGGCCGCAGGGCTTCGGAAGGACGGCGTGAACATCGTCTCCTGCCCCACCTGCGGACGAACCCGCATCGACCTGATCGGTCTGGTGAACCGGGTGGACGAAGCACTGAAAAACTGTGAAAAGCCCATCACCGTAGCGGTCATGGGCTGCGTGGTCAACGGCCCCGGCGAAGCCCGGGAAGCGGACATCGGCATTGCCGGCGGCGACGGCTGGGGCATGATTTTTGAAAAGGGCGTGCAGGTGGAAAAGCTCCCCTATGACGAGCTGCTCCCTGCCCTGCTGAAACGAATTGAAGCACTGTAGAGACACGATATGGAAGAACAAATTTTCTTTCTGAATATGTTTCCGGACTATGAGCCGCCTGAGGAGCTGTATGCAGCCCTTTCTCAGGCGGCTATCGCCGCTGCGGATATTGACCCCGAAACCCGAAGCGTCCACGTGGCGCTGCATTCCGAGCGCTACATCCCCCAACGGCTGCTGGAACAGGTTCGCAAGGACATTTGTGGCCTGTACGGCCTGCAAAAGCTGGAGCTGACCGCGACCCACCCGGAATCGGAGCTGCAAAAAATCGAACCGGAAGAGCTGATGTGGCTGTTTGTCAGCCGCAACTCCATGGCGCGGGGTTCCCTCGCCGGGGCAAAGTGGGAATGGAACGAACAGAATCTCACGGTAAAGCTTGCCGCCAACGGAAAAGAAACCCTTCTGGAGCACATCCCGTCTGTGGAAAAGGTACTGCGGGAGCGGTTCGCCGCCCCGGTGCATATCACCGTGGAGGCTGGCAACACGCTGGAGGGAAAAGCGCTGTTTGCCGCCACAGAGTCCATGCGGGAATCGGAGATTCAAAAGCTTCCCGCCGTCTCCGCCGCTCAGCCGAAGAAGGAGGACAAGTCCGCCACCCCCAGCGAAACCTTCTACGGCAAGCCCTTCAAGGGCACGCCCGTTCCCATGAAGGAGCTGAGTCTGGACATGGGAACCGTCATCGTGGAGGGCAAAGTCTTCGCCGTGGACCACAAGGAGCTGAAAAAACGCAACGCCTATGTTGTGAAATTCGACATGACGGACAACACCAACTCCGTCCGCGTCAGCCGCTTTATGGAGGCCGGAGAGGCCAAACCCATTCTGGAAAACGTTCAGGTCGGCTCCGTCCTGCGGGTGCAGGGCAAGCTGGGTGAAGATCGATACGAGGGCGAAATGGTTCTCAAGCCCTACGCCATGCAGCCCGGCTCCATGCCCAAGCGGCAGGACACTGCCCCGGGAGAAAAGCGGGTGGAGCTGCATCTGCACACCACCATGTCCAACATGGACGCTCTGACGGACACCGCCGCCGCCGTGAAGCAGGCGGCGGCCTGGGGTCACAAGGCCATCGCCATCACCGACCATGGTGTCGCCCAGTCCTTCCCCGACGCCATGAAGGCCGCCTCCAAGGCCAAGGTGGCCGGAACCGACCAGAATATCAAGATTCTCTACGGCTGTGAGGGGTATTATGTAAATGACGTAGACGACCGCATTGTAGTCCACGGCGAGCAGGATATCACCTTCGATCAGGAATTCGTCGCCTTCGATCTGGAAACTACCGGCCTGTCCTCCCGCAATGACCGCATCATCGAAATCGGTGCCGTCGTGCTGAAAAACGGCGAGGAAGTGGACCGTTTCCAGACCTTCGTTGACCCGGAGCGTCCGCTGGAACGGAAAATCGTGGAGCTGACCGGCATCACCGACGAAATGCTTGTCGGCGCACCGAAAATCGAAGAGGTGCTGCCCAAATTTCTGGACTTCATCGGCGACCGGGTTCTGGTCGCTCACAATTCCGACTTCGACACCGGCTTTATCCGCGCCGAGTGCCAGCGCCTTGGCTACGATTATCATTACACCGCGGCGGATACCCTGATTCTGTCTCAGAATCTTCTGCCCCAGCTGAACAAATTCAAGCTGAACATCGTCTCCAATGCCCTGAGCTTGCCCGACTTCAACCATCACCGGGCGGCGGACGACGCCATGACCTGCGGCTTAATTATGGCAAAGCTCATGGTCAAGCTGGAAGAGGAGCATGACATCCACAACTTGCAGGCCATCAACCCTGCCATGACCCATCTGCGTTCCGGCGGCCGCATCACCGACCGTCAGGCGCGGCACATCATTATCTTTGCCAAGAACCAGATCGGTCTGCGCAACCTGTACCACCTGATTTCCGATTCCAATCTGCAATACTTCCGCCGGGTGCCCCGGATGCCCAAGTCCGACATTCTTAATCTGCGGGAGGGGCTGATCATCGGTTCTGCCTGCGAAGCGGGCGAGCTGTTTCAGGCCATTCTCGACCGGAAAAGTGACGACGAGCTGAAGCGCATTGCGTCCTTTTACGACTTTCTGGAGATCCAGCCTCTGGCGAACAACCGCTTCATGCTGGCAAACGAAAAATACGAAGCCAAAACCGATGAAGACCTCCGGGAGTACAACCGGAAAATCGTCCGGCTGGGCGAGGAACTGGGCAAGCCGGTGGTCGCCACCGGAGACGTTCACTTCCTGAACCCAGAGGACGAGATTTTCCGTCACATTCTGCTGGCCACCAAGGGCTTCGACGACGCGGACAAGGACATGCCCCTGTACTTCCGGACAACGGACGATATGCTGCGGGAATTCTCCTATCTCGGGGAGGAAAAAGCCTACGAGGTGGTCATCACCAACCCAAACCGCATCGCCGACATGTGCGAGTCTCTGCGTCCCGTCCCCCACAACCTGTTCGCGCCCAAAATTGAAAACTCCGTGGAAGACCTGAAAAATCTTGTCTACACCAAATTCCACCGTCTTTACGGGGACAATCCCCCGGAGCTGATGGTAAAGCGCGTGGAGACGGAGTTGCACGACATCATCAACTGCCACTACGACGTGATCTACATGTCCGCCCAGAAGCTGGTGCAGAACTCCCTGGAGCATGGCTATCTGGTCGGCTCCCGTGGTTCCGTCGGCTCGTCCATCGTGGCCTACATGTCCGGCATCACCGAGGTCAACTCCTTCCCGCCCCACTACCGCTGCCCCAACCCGGAGTGCAAGTACACCACCTTCGACGTTCCCAAGGGCTACGGCTGCGGCGCCGACCTGCCGGACGCTGTCTGCCCCAAGTGCGGCACGAAATTCGAGAAAGACGGCTTCAATATTCCTTTTGAAACCTTCCTTGGCTTCGGCGGCGACAAGGTTCCCGATATCGACCTGAACTTTTCCGGCGAATACCAGTCAAAAGCCCACGCTTACTGTATCGAAATGTTCGGAAAATCCCACGTTTTCCGGGCGGGAACCATTGGCACCGTGGCGGAAAAAACCGCCTTCGGCTACGTAAAGAAATACCTGTCCGAACGTGGCAAGACTGCCTCCCGGGCAGAGGAAGCCCGCCTCGCGGCGGGCTGCGTAGGCGTCCGGCGCACCACCGGCCAGCATCCCGGCGGTCTTGTGGTTATTCCCCAGGAAAACGAAATCTGGGATTTCTGCCCGGTGCAGCACCCGGCGGACGACCCCCAGGCCGACCAGATCACCACCCATTTTGAATACCACTCCATGGAGGAAAACCTTCTGAAGCTGGACATGCTGGGCCACGATGACCCCACCATGATCCGCATGATGGAGGACATGACCGGCATCGACGCCAAGACCATCCCCCTGGACGACAAGGACACCATGTCCATTTTCATCTCCTCCAAGGTGCTGGGCTACGAGGACGACAAGATTCTCGGCCCCACCGGCGCCGTCGCCATTCCGGAGTTCAACACCCGCTTTACCCGCGGGATGCTGATGGATACCATGCCCACCCGGTTTGATACGCTTCTGCGTCTGTCCGGCTTCTCCCACGGCACCGACGTGTGGCTGGGCAACGCCAAGGATCTGATCACCTCCAAAACCGCCACCGTTGACCAGGCCATCGGCTGCCGTGACGACATCATGCTTTATCTGATCTCCTGCGGAATGCCGGAAAAGCGCTCCTTCAAGATCATGGAGGCCGTGCGAAAAGGCAGAGGTCTGCCCGAAGGCGCGGAGGAGGAAATGAAGGCCGCAGGCGTGCCGGAATGGTACATCGGCTCCTGCAAAAAGATCAAGTATCTGTTCCCCAAGGCCCACGCCGTGGCCTATGTTATGATGGCTTTCCGTATCGCATGGTTCAAGGTACATCATCCGCTGGCCTTCTACTCCGCCTATTTCTACCGCCGCAGTCAGAAGGGCGGCTTCGACGCGGTGCTGATGACCCACGGCAAGGATGCGGTGGTCGCCAACATCGACGCCATCGAGAACAACGAAAACGCCACGGACAAAGACGAAGACCTGCTGACCACGCTGGAAGTGGCCTACGAATACTACATCCGGGGCTTTGAATTCCTGCCCATCAGCATTTACGACAGCCACGCCACGAAATTCATCATTAAGGACGGCAAGCTGCTGCCCCCCTTCGTTGCGATCTCCGGCCTTGGCGAAAACGCGGCATGGGATTTGATGCGTGGACGGGAGGGCAAGACCTTCCTGTCCGTGGAGGAAGTCGCCGCCGCCTGCCCCAAGGTGTCCAAGACCCACATTCAGATGCTCAGAGAGGCCGGTGCTTTCGGCGACCTGCCCGATACCAGTCAGGTAAGCTTTTTCTAACAGCAAATCGGAGCGCCAAAAGCGCTCCGATTTCTGCTTGCAAATTCCATAATTTTGTAATATAATATAAAAACAAATCCAAATTACGAGGTGTTTTATATGCAGGATGTCGGAATGCAGTATCACATTCACTGTAACGAGGGGGACGTGGGACGTTACGTTTTCCTCCCCGGCGACCCGGGGCGCTGCCAGTCCATTGCCAGCTTCTTTGATAACCCCGTCCATATTGGCATGAACCGGGAGTACAATATTTACACAGGCACCATGCTGGGGCAGAAGGTGTCCGTCTGCTCCACCGGCATCGGCGGCCCGTCGGCCTCCATCGCCATGGAGGAATTGGCGGCCATCGGCGCGGATACCTTCATTCGGGTCGGCACCTGCGGCGGCATCGCCATGGACGTTCTGCCCGGGGATGTAGTGGTCGCCACGGGGGCTATCCGCTACGAGCATACCTCCCTGGAATACGCCCCCATTGAGTTCCCCGCCGTGCCTGACTTTGACGTCACGGCCGCGCTGAAAGCTGCCAGCGAGAGTCTGGGCTACCGCACCCACACCGGCGTCGTCCAATGCAAGGATTCTTTTTATGGTCAGCACAGCCCGGAAAAGTCCCCAGTATATTACGATCTGCTGCAAAAGTGGGAAAGCTGGAAGCGCTTGGGCGTGAAGGCCAGTGAAATGGAATCCGCCGCCCTGTTTGTGGTCGCCGCCGCACTGGGCGTGCGCTGCGGCAGCTGCTTCCACGCCGTGTGGAATCAGGAGCGGGAAAAAGCGGGTCTCGCCATGCCCATGACCGAGGACACCACCGGCGCCGTCAAGGTGGGCATCGAAGCCATGAAGCGGATCATTGCCGCAGATTTGGAAAACGGTAAATGAGATTGCTCTGAAAGAGCATTTCATGCGGAAAAATTGACAAAACCGCAGGGGACGATAAACCTTCGTCCCCTGCGGATATATTTGACAAATTATAGCACTAAATGTGGAGAAACGCGGTATTCTTTCAGTACCCGATTTCCTTCAGATAGCGGCTCAGCGCGTCCTGCCAAGTCGGAAGGGGCGTAAAGCCGGCTTCTATAAGCTTGCTCCTGTCAAGACGGCTGTTGAACGGACGCGCCGCCTTATTCAAACCGTACTCCTCCGTTGTCACAGGCAGGACCTTCGTCTGATAGTCGGCCTGACGGTAGATTTCCTTGGTAAAATCGTACCAGCTGATATAGCCGCCTTCATTGGTTGCATGGTAGTATCCGTATTTCTCGGTCTCATTCATGTCCACCAGCAGCCGTGCCAAATCGTACGTATAGGTTGGCGTGCCGATCTGGTCATTTACGACGCGAACCGTGTCATGAGTTTTACCAACGTTCAGCATGGTCTTGACAAAATTCTTCCCGTTTCGTCCAAAGACCCAGGCAATGCGGACGATAAAGTACTTTTCAAGTTCCCGGCTGACCGCCAGCTCACCTTCCAATTTCGTCTGACCATACACATTCAGGGGCTTATAGTCCTTGCAGTCCGGCTTCCATGGCTCTGTTCCCTGACCGTCAAACACATAGTCTGTGCTGATATATGTCATTTTACAGTTCAGCTTCTTGCAGACATCCGCAATGTTCTTCGTGCCGCCAGCGTTGACAGCACGTACTTTCGCCACGTTTTCATCATCCTCCGCCATGTCCACGGCCGTCCACGCTGCGCAGTGGATCACGGCATCCGGATTCACATCCGTAATTGCCTTTTCTACGGCGTTCCTATCGGTGATATCCAATGACATGTAGGGCGCGGCTGTGTCACATGCTTCCTGCATATCAGACCCTATGCCCTCATATCCGCGTTTCAGCAGCTCGTTCATGACATCGTGTCCCAGTTGACCGCCAACGCCGGTTACGAAAAACTTCATATCAATCTCTCCCGAAACTCTTTCATTCCGATTCGCAGCATTCTCGGCTTTGTAAATTCTTCAAGAGACGCTTTACAAACTGCTTCCAGTAATGAACCTCAAAATAATGATGCCACAGGAACGGACGGCTCCCATTCAGATATTCTTTGTAGAACTGAGCACCGTATTCGTACGCTTCCAAATGATAGTCCATTTCCGGGATCAGATATGGCTCCATGAACCACTGATACCGGTACAAATCCCGATATGACTTCATGTATCCAATAAAACAAGCCCGAAAATACCTATCGGAATAAAATCTGGCATCCGGTGGCAGGAGACCATTATCTTCCGCAAAACGCTGTACAATGTCGTTATACCCCATGATAAAAGGTCCGGTCATTGGTACGGTATAGATCGGAATGTTGGCATCAACGTAAGTCGTCTGCAATTCCTTTATACGGTCAACCGGCGGCTGCCAATCGTTAATGAATGCGCATCGCTCCATAATGAGCAGCCTTTGCCCCTGTTTACCGAACAGCATGTTCTGAGGCAGTGTTCCGGATACAGTCGCAACAACCTCAGCATTTCGGATATACTGAATCAGTTGAGACAAGGGTATCTTTTCCGGATAAAGAACCGTATAGCCATTCTTTTTAAAGAAATCATCCAGCGCCTCAAATCCAAATTCCAAATCCCTGTGTTTGGGCAAAAGGCTGCGGCTCATATACACTTTTTCAGGAGTGTTTCCCCCCCCACGGACATTTGCCGCTACTGTATCGAATACGCGCAGATATTTGGGAGAATACGCTCCCCATCTGCGAAAAGCCAAATCTGGAACAATCACTTCCCGGTAGGTTGTCGGCTTATTGACAAATTCCAGCTTGTCCCAGATATTCAAGAGCGTGAGAAACTCTTTGTAATTTCCCTTGATTTCTCTTGTCTCGCCCTCGTCCAGAGCAAATACATAGCTATCCACGGAGGAATCATTTTCCAGAAAATACCAAAGCCTGGCAACTCCCTCCACAAGAAAATGTCCCCAATGGTGAATCAGATACCCGCAATAAACAACTTTTTTATCCCTGTATTCCGCGGATTCAAAGGAATTGCACGGTTTGACACAGCACTCCACCGCAGAAATCCCAACGCTGTTCCCATCCTCATCCACAACACCTCCGCAGCCAATCCAACCGAATTGATCCGTTTTCCGCACAGGTAGAACAGTGGCATTCTTTCCCTGCCACACGGAGGGAGTTTCCCGCTTCTCGTAAGCCACCTCATGCTGTTTTTTCAGAGCCGCAGCTTTTTGAGGGCGTAAGTACCGATAATCCACTGTGTACACGCACAGCACCTCCAGGTCTGTTTTTGCCGTTCATTTTCCTATCTCTTTATAAGGCGTTTTATAAACTGCTTCCAGTAGTGGAACTCCAAGTAATGATACCACCGAAAAGGCTTTCTTCGATTAAGAAAATCCCCAAAATATGTCTGCCCGGCGCGGAACCCTTCGATCAGAGATTCCGTTAAAGGCGCATACCAGTCAAACATGAACCAATTATAGTTGTACAGATCTTCGTAAGCCTTCATATATTTGATAAAGCATTTGCGATAATGCTTTTCCGTCAAAAAGCGACCATCCGGCGGCTGATAGCCGCGGTCGGCGGCAAACCGCTGCAAGCAATCCGTATAACCCATAATAATCGGTCCGGCAAAATCCACGGGATAGATGGGAATATGGGCATCAATATAGGTCACATCCAGATCCATGATCCGGTTGATTCCGACCTGGTTATCCACATTGATGGTCAATCGCTCCACGATTTCCAGCTTCTGCCCGGGACGGGCAAAAAGCATATTGTGGGGCAGCGAACCGGAGAGAGACGCCACCACATCGGCGTTGCGGATGTAGGAGATCATCCGGCCGAGCGGCACTTTTTCCGGATAGAGAATGGTGTAGCCGTTTCTCCGGAAAAAATCGTCCAGTGTGTCAAAACCGGATTCAAAGGGCATTCCCTTCTTGAATTGGCTGCGGCTATAGTAGATTTTCGCCGGGCGCTCCCAATTGGGGTCTGGCACCGCATTGTTCGCCACCGTGTCATAGACCTTCAGGAGCTTGGGCGTATAGCGCCTGCGGCAGTACAGCCCCAGCTCCGGGACGATGACCTCCCGGTAAGTCGTGGGGGTGTTGATGATCTCCAGATGCTCCCAAATGCCCAGCAGCTCCAGGAATTCCCGGTAATTTGCCCTGATTTCCCGTTCCTCGTTTTCATCCAGGAAGAAAACGTACTTGTCCACACCCGGGTCATTTTCCAGAAAATACCAGAGTCTGGTCACGCCCTCAATGAGAAAATGTCCCCAGTGGTTCACCAGATAGCCGCAGTAAACCACCGTTTCGTCCCGGTATTCCTTCTTTTCCGCGGGATAGGCAAACTGCACCCGGCCTTCGATACCGGAAAGCGGCACGTATTCCCCATTTTCGTCCACGACGCCGCCTCTGCCAAACAGCAGATTGTCCTCCGCCTGACGGCGCAGGGGAAGAATGGTGGCGTTTTTCCCGCGCCACACGGCAGGGTTCTCCGTAACCGCCAAAGGCTCGTCGTACCACGCTTTCAGCGCCTCTGCCTTTTTGGGGCGCAGGTATTGGTAATCGATACTGTACATTTTTTCAGTCCCTCCGCTGCTTCAGGGTGGGCAGAATCCGGTCTTTGGCACTCAGCCGCAAAGGCGTGCCGTCTGCCAGGGTATAGCCCTCCCCGGACGCAGAGCCGGAATAGCTGCCCACTACCTCCGGCCAGGCCACGGCAATGTCGGGGTCGTTCCAGGCAATGCCCATCTCGTCCTCCGGATGGTAAAAATCCGTCACCTTGTAGCAGAATTCGGCAACGTCGCTGAGTACCAGGAAGCCGTGGGCAAAGCCCTCGGAAATATAGAACTGCTTCTTATTTTCCTCCGTCAGCTCCACGCCGTACCATTTCCCATAGGTTTCGGAACCGGGGCGCACATCGACGGCCACGTCAAAAACGCGCCCCCGAATCACCCGCACCAGCTTCCCCTGGGGATACTTCTTCTGGGTGTGCAGTCCCCGGAGAACGCCCTTTGTGGACATGCTCTGGTTGTCCTGCACAAACACCATATTCAGCCCGGCTTCCTCCATGTCCTTCCGGTTGTAGGTTTCCATGAAGTAACCCCGGTTGTCGCCGTGAACCGTCGGTTCGATGATATATAAGCCCTCAATCGGGCACTTGGATACAGTAATCTGCCCCATTTGAATGCTCCTTATCGGTTCCCATACATTTTTTCATAGTAATCCCGGTACTCGCCGCTGATGATCGTCTCCCACCACGCCCGGTTGTCCAGATACCACCGGATGGTCTTCTGAATCCCGTCGGCAAACTTCGTCTCCGGAAGCCAGCCCAGCTCTCTGTGAATCTTTGTGGGATCGATGGCATAACGCATATCATGCCCCTTGCGGTCAGTGACGTATGTAATCAGGCTCTCGGGCTTGCCCAGCGCCTTGCAGATGATCTTCACAATGTCGATGTTGCGCATTTCATTATGCCCGCCGATGTTGTAGACCTCTCCCACCCGGCCGTTGTGGAGAATCATGTCGATGGCCTTGCAGTGATCTTCCACATACAGCCAGTCCCGGACGTTCTCACCTGTCCCGTAGACGGGCAGCGGCTTGTCGTTCAGGGCGTTGGCAATCATCAGCGGAATCAGCTTCTCCGGGAAGTGATAGGGGCCGTAATTGTTGGAACACCGGGAAATCGTCACCGGTAAGCCGTAGGTACGGTGATATGCCAGCACCAGCAGGTCGGCACTTGCCTTGGACGCGGAATAGGGAGAGCTGGTGTGGATGGGTGTTTCTTCGGTGAAAAACAGGTCAGGCCGGTCAAGGGGCAGGTCGCCGTAGACCTCGTCGGTGGAAACCTGATGGTAGCGGCGAATACCGTATTTTCTGCACGCGTCCATCAGCACCTGCGTACCCAGAATGTTGGTTTGCAGGAACACCTCAGGATTTTCAATAGAGCGATCCACATGACTTTCGGCGGCGAAGTTCACCACCATGTCGGGATGCTCCTCCTCAAAAAGCCGATACACCCCCTCCCGGTCGCAGATGTCCAGCTTCGCAAAGCGGAAGTTGGGGTTATCCATGACAGGAGCCAGCGTGGACAGATTGCCGGCATAGGTCAGCTTGTCCAGGCAGACGATCCGGTAGTCCGGGTATTTGCGGAGCATATGGAAAATGAAATTGGAGCCGATAAAACCGGCGCCGCCGGTCACGATGATGGTCACTTCTCTCCCCCGCTTTCCTTTTTCTTCATGAAGCTCTTGAAACGATCCTCCGCGACCTGCCGCAGATGGCGGCCGTAGGGAGATTTTCCGTAAATTTCGGCCGCCTCCAGCAGCTCATCGCCGGAAATCCAGCCGAAACGGTAGGCAATTTCTTCCGGTGCGGAAATTTTGACGCCCTGCCGTTTTTCCACCATGTGGACAAATTCCGCCGCTTCCAGCAGGCTCTCAATGGTGCCGGTGTCCAGCCAGGCAAAGCCACGTCCCATAAGCTCCACGTCCAACCGCCCCTCTTTCAGATACATTTCATTCAGAGTGGTGATTTCCAGCTCCCCCCGGACGGAGGGCTTCACCTGCTCGGCCTTTTCCGCCACGCCCTTGGGGTAAAAGTACAGGCCGGTAATGGCGTAATTGCTCTTTGGGTTGGCGGGCTTCTCCTCCACGGAGATGACCCGGTCGTTTTCGTCAAACTCCACCACGCCGAAACGCTGGGGGTCGGACACATAGTAGCCGAACACGGTAGCTCTTCCGTTTTCGGCGGTGTCCCTCGCGCTGGCGAGGATGTCGGAAAAACCGTTGCCGTAGAAGATATTGTCGCCCAATACCATGGCGCAGGAATCGTCCCCGATAAATTCCTTGCCAATCAGAAACGCCTGTGCCAGCCCATCGGGCGAAGGCTGGACGGCGTATTGCAGACGGATGCCAAAATGGCTGCCGTCCCCCAGCAGATCCTGAAACCGTGGGGTATCCGACGGGGTAGAAATGATCAGAATATCCCGAATTCCGGCAAGCATCAGGGTGGACAGCGGATAGTAGATCATGGGCTTGTCATAAACGGGAAGCAGCTGTTTGGAGGTGACCTTTGTCAGAGGATAAAGCCGTGTGCCGGATCCACCGGCTAAAATGATACCTTTCATATGCCGATTCCTTTCCCGGGGGTGTTCCCCTATATCGGGTTTATTTTAGCATGTTTTGTCAGAAATGTAAACCGCTATTTGAGGGACGGATAAGTTTCCTTATTACATGTGCAGTCACGGCGAAAAGCCCACGGCGGGTGCGCCATGGGCTAAAAAAGCGTTTTTTCTTCTTCCATCAGGCCGCCGAAATCCTGCAAATCATCCGTGCCGATCAGGTATGCCCCCATCTGTTCCAGCTGGCGGGCAGCCTGACTGCCGTCGCGAAAACAGGCTACAGGACTCCACCCGAAGCGCAGATTTTTAACCGTACCATCCCACGTACCGCCGTGTCCAAAGTCGGACTGGGCGACAAACACCATGCGCCCCAGCGCGTGGATGCAGCGGTTGCGGCTCAGCGCCCGCTGGGTGGAAAACGCGCCGTCAAAATCGTCCTCGCTTAAGTATAGCAGATTCCGCCGTCTGGCCTGTTTACTCAGCTCGTCGGCGACGATGCTGATGACCCGTCCACCGGCGGCAAGGCACGCTTCCTGTGCCGTGCGGTCAGCACCCCGGGCGTTGCCGGAAACCAGCGTCAAGCCTTCCTCCGCCGCCCGGTATCCCACCGCCGCGGCAAATTTCCGGTTCTCCGCCCGCAGCTCCCGGCTTCCCACCAGCGCCACCGCAGGGGTGTTTAAGATGGACAAATCCCCCTTCGCCCACAGGCATCCGGGGCTGTCCATCCCCAGACGCTGCCGCAGAATTCCGGGGTAATCCTCGCTGACCCTTGTGACGGGGGTGCAGTCCATTTTTCTCCCCCGGCTCAGGTAGTAATCCAGCTCCTGGGTATCCGAAAGCAGGGCGCAGTACCGCTCCGCCGTCTCCCGGTCGTAGCCAAGCGCAATGAAATCCTGCCGCGTCATTTCCCGCTCCGGCTGGGCGCATTCCCTGCCCCGCATCCGCAGCGCCAACATGCGCAGCTGAGCGGTAGAAAGAACCTGACGGTCAGGGTTTCCAAGATGGCTCGTCAGCAGCAGAAAGCCCCTTTCCCGGGGATTCAACGGAATCTCCTTTTGGGCGTCACGGGGGCTTTGACTTCCTCGGGCGTCAAATTTCCGTCCTTGTCCATCACCATGGGCTGAATGGTAAAATTGCAGTATTTGCAGATGTCATCCAGTCTGGCCTTCTCCGGGAAATTGCTGACGATACTCCATGCCACGCCCTTTTTCTTCGCCCGGCCGGTGCGGCCAATGCGGTGGACGTAGTACTCGTTCTCCTCCGGCACGTCATAGTTGATAACGCAGTCCACATCGTCCACGTCGATGCCCCGAGAGGCCACGTCCGGCGCGATCAGCACGGCCAGCTTTCCGTCCCGATAGCGCTGCATGGTCTTTTCCCGCTGGCTCTGGCGGATGTCGCCGTGGATGCAGTCGCAATCCAAGCCCGCCCGCTGGAATTCGTCGCAGAGACGCTGGCACATGTGCTTGGTGTTGCAGAAGATCATCACCCGCTCATAGCCCTGACTGCGGATCAGGCGCAGAGACGTCTCCGCCTTTTCCAGCGGCGTGCAGGTGATGCTGAACTGGTCAATATCCGGACGGTCTTCCTGCTTGGGTTCCACGGTGATTTCCACCTCGTCCCGCTGGTACATCCAGGACACCGTCATGACCTCCTGGGAGATGGTGGCGGAAAACAGCCCCAGATTCTTCCGGTTCTTCACCTTATCGATGATCCGGGTCACGTCCTTGAAAAAGCCCATATCCAGCATCCGGTCGGCCTCGTCCAGCACAACGGTCTGGATTTTGTCCAGGCGGATGGTCTTACGGTTGTAGTGATCCATCAGCCGTCCCGGCGTCGCCACCACGATCTGGGGCTTGCGCTCCAGCTGCTTGATCTGGCCGCCAATGCCCGCGCCGCCGTACAGCACCGCTACCCGAATGCCCTGAAAATAGGTCAGCAGCCCCCGCAGCTCGTCGCCGATCTGGATGGCAAGCTCCCGGGTGGGGGCAAGAATCAGCCCCTGAACGCCCTCCTTGGACGGGTCGATATGCTCGATCATGGGGATGCCGAAGGCAAAGGTCTTTCCGGTGCCGGTGGGCGCCTTGGCGATGACGTCCCGCCATTGCAGAAAATACGGGATGGCCTCCGCCTGAATGGTGGTGGGGTAGCCGTAGCCCTTTTCCTCCAGGGCTTTCAGCATGGCCTGGCTCAGGCCGAGACTTTCAAATGTAACTTCCATGGTTCTCTTTCCCTTTTTCATCGAAATTTTCTTCATTGTATCACTTTTCCCCCATGTTTGCAACTTTTTTTGTTTTTCGGCGGTTGATTCGAGAAAACTCCGTTTCGGTCCCACGCAATGGTGGACAAATTGGGAAAAATATGCTATATTGTAGGCTATGATAATATGTCCGTGATATAAGGAGAATTCTAATGGGCAAACTAATCGTCATTGAAGGCACGGACGGCTCCGGCAAGTCCACCCAGTTTCGTCTGCTGACCCAGCGTCTGGAAAACGAAAACATTGCCTTTCAGAAAATTGTCTTTCCCCAGTACTCCGAACCCAGCTCCGCGCTGATCCGGATGTATCTCGGGGGCGAGTTCGGCACGAACCCGTCGGACGTCAACGCCTACGCCGCTTCTACCTTTTTTGCCGTTGACCGCTACGCCTCCTATAAAAAGGTCTGGGGGCAGTGGTACGAACAGGGCGGTCTGGTAATCTGCGACCGCTATACCACCTCCAACGCCGTCCATCAGGCTTCCAAGGAGCCGGAGGACAGGCGGCAGGAGTTTCTCAAGTGGCTGTATGACTTTGAATACGACCGGCTGGGGCTTCCCCGCCCCGATCTGACGCTGTATCTGGACGTCCCCACGGATTTTACGGAGCAGCTGCTGCGCCACCGGGAACAGGATACCCACACCACCGCGGACATCCACGAGCGGAACAGCGCCTACCTTGCCTCCTGCCGCCGCGCCGGACGCACCGCCGCCGAATATTACGGATGGACGATCATTTCCTGCACGGAAAACGGAAAAATGCGGAGTATTGAGGACATTCACGAAGAAATCTACCGCCATGTGGCGGCATGTCTGGAGGACTGAATATGGTTTACATGTTGCTTGGAACTGGCTTTGAGGAAACGGAAGCCGTCACCCCTATTGATCTGCTGCGTCGGGCGGGCGTGTCCGTCGCCACCGTTGGCATCGGCGGAAAAGTCGTCACCGGAAGCCACGGCATTCCCGTGACCGCCGATATGGAGCTGGGACAGATGGATCTGACCCAGCTGGACATGATCGTTCTCCCCGGCGGAATGAAGGGCGTCGCGTCCATCAAGGGCTGTCCGGAGGCGCTGGAAGCCGTGCGGTTCGCCTGGGAAAACGGCCGGTTCGTCGCCGCCATCTGCGCCGCCCCCACCATTCTTGCCATGCTCGGCATCACCGACGGCAAGCGCGCCACCTGCTACCCCGGCTGTGAAGGTCAGATGGGCAGCGCCCACATGGTCTGCGCCCCCGCCGTCACCGACGGAAAGCTCATCACCGGAACGTCCGCAGGCTGCGCCGTTCCCTTTGGTCTGGCGCTGATCGCCGCCCTGAAGGGTCAGGCCGCCGCGCAGGCCGTCGCAGAACAGATCGTCATTCGCTGACCTGGAGGAACACGATATGGACAACAAACAGTTTCCCGAACGGGACGAGGAGGAAATCATTCCCGAAGAGCTGACCTTCTTTCCCGCCGACGAGGAATCGGAGGAAGCCGGGGATGTCCCCGTCTCCGAAGAAGTGACTGCGGAGGAACCCGCTTCCCAGCCCGAGGAAATCCCCGCAGAGGTGGAAGAACCCGTTGCGGAGGAAACTCCCGTGGCGGAAGACGTTCCCGCATTTGTGGACGATTCCGCCCAAGATGACATTCCCATTTTTGAGGACGTCCCCCCCATTGCGGACGCCCCCGCCCCGGAGGAAATTCCCGCGCCCGATGACACCTCCGAAAAAGGCCGTTCCTTCATGGATCGCATTCCGGACGTGGATGACGGCATGGAAGAATCCTACGATAGCCGTCTCACCGAGCCGGAGATCGGCAGCGAGATCATCCCCGACGAGAGCGCCATGGATTCCCACGGTATGCTGGAACACGGCGAGGAAGAACCGCCCTTCGACCCCAGCATTCTGGACGACCCGGATTTGCAGGAGCTGCCGGAGGAACCGGCGGAACCGGAGCCGTCAAAGGACGAGATCGCTGAACAGGAATACCGGGACAGCGACGGTGATTTTGACGCCGCAGAGGATGCCCCCGCCCTGGAAAGAAAAGCGTCCGGTCGTCAGCGCCCCGTCAAAAAAGGACGTCCTAAGAAAACCCGTGGAGAGGGTCTGCTGGGCATCCCCCACATTCTGGTCACCATCGTGTGGCTGGCGCTGATCGTGGTCATCGGCGTGACTATGGGGCGGATGATCTGGGTCTGCGCCGCCGACGTGCTGGCCTTCGGGCGGGAAAACAAGCCCGTCACCATCACCGTTTACGAGTCCGACACCATGGACAGCATCACCGACAAGCTCTATGACGCCGGTCTGATCCGCTACAAGAGCCTGTTTCACTTCTACGCCGACATCTCCCACGCCGAGAAGAAAATCGATCCCGGCATCTACGACCTGAACACCCGGTACGACTATCACGCGCTGGTCAACATGATGTCCGCCAGCTCCACCCGGGAGGTCGTGGAGAATCTGCTGATCCCCGAGGGCTACACCTGCCGTCAGATTTTCGCCCTGCTGGAAGAAAACCGCATCTGCACCGCGCAGGATCTCAGCGCCTACGCCGCCAACGGCGCGCTGAAGGACTACTGGTTCCTGGAAAGTGTGACCCGGGGAGAAAAATACTGCCTGGAGGGCTTCCTTTTCCCGGATACCTACGATTTCTATAAGAATTCCTCCCCCCGTGAGGTTCTGGAAAAGATGCTGGACAACTTCGGTTACCGGTTCAGCGAGGAAATGCGCGCCCAGATCGACACCCTGAACGCCACCGTCACCGACGGCAGCTTCACCGTCCGGGAAGTGACCATCGTCGCATCCCTCATCGAGAAGGAAAGCGCCGCCCCGTCGGAAAGCCCCCGGATCGCCGGTGTTATCTACAACCGTCTGTTCCACTGGGACTACCCCGCCCTGCTGAACATCGACGCCGCCATCATCTACGCCCAGGACGGCGTGTCCGACCACATCGACACCAGTCTGGACAGCCCCTACAACACCTACCTTCACGTGGGTCTGACGCCCACGCCCATTGCGAACCCGGGTCTTGCCAGCCTGCAAGCGGCGCTGAATCCCGAGTCCCACAACTACTATTACTACGTGCTGAATCCCGCCACCGGCGCCCATCAGTTCTCCACCACACAGGAGGAGCATGAGCAGTATCGCGCGCAGTTTGCTGCTGCCGCCGCTGCCGCTTCCACACAATCGGAGGACGAATGAGAAAGCTGGAATTGCTCAGCCCCGCCGGGGACATGGAGCGGCTGGAAATGGCCGTAGCCTACGGCGCAGACGCGGTATATTTCGCCGGAACAAGCTTTGGAATGCGCTCCTTCGCGGGGAATTTCTCCCCCGAGGAGCTGCCCAAGGCGGTGCGGTATGCCCATGACCATGGTGTCAGGTGTCACGTCACCGTAAACACCATGCCAAGAAATGACGAAATCGCCCGGCTGCCGGAATATCTGGAGCAGCTGGACAACGCCGGGGTGGACGCCCTGATCGTGGCCGACTTGGGTGCGTTCACCCTGGCCGGGAAATATGCCCCTCACTGCGAAAAGCACATTTCCACTCAGCAGTCCATCGCCAACTACGTCTGCGCCCAGGCGTGGTTTGACCTGGGCGCAAAGCGGGTGGTTCTGGCGCGGGAGTGCAGTCTGGAAGAAATCCGCGCCATCCGTCAGAAGGTCGATCCCGCACTGGAAATCGAGACCTTTGGCCACGGCGCCATGTGCGTCAGCTACTCCGGCCGTTGCCTGCTGAGCAACTACATGACGGGGCGCGACAGCAACCGCGGCGCCTGCGCCCAGCCCTGCCGGTATCAGTACGCCCTGATGGAGGAAAAGCGCCCCGGGGAGTATTTCCCGGTTTTTGAGGACGAAAAGGGTACTTACATCTTAAATTCCCGGGATATGTGCATGATCGACCACTTAAGCGACCTGATGGACGCGGGCGTGGACTGCATCAAGATCGAAGGCCGTGCGAAATCCGCCTACTATGCCGCCATCGTCACGGGAGCCTACCGCCACTGCATCGACGACGCCGCCGCTGGCAGGGTGCTTGACCCCGTCTGGCGGGACGAGGTGGATCACATTTCCCACCGCATCTACTCCACCGGCTTCTATTACGGCGAACCGGGGCAGTACGTAGCTTCCTCCCGGTACATTCGGGAGTGGCAGATTGTGGCAAAGGTGGAATCCTGCGACGAAAACGGGCTGGCGGTATGTCGCCTGAACAACAAATTCCGCGCGGGAGACGCGCTGGAAGTTGTCGGCCCCGACGTGCGCCCCTTCCCCATCACCGCTCCCATCATGGCCGATTCCGACGGCAATCCGCTGGAAGAACCGCGAACCCCCCAGATGAAATTCACCATCCAACTGCCGAAGACCGTGCCGCCTATGAGTATGCTTAGAAGAAGCGTTGATCTTTCCCCGAAGTAATCAAAAACACCGAACGTCGAATCGTTCGGTGTTTTTTTCGTATAAAGCCCGCATTACTGCGGTACTTTTTTTCGTTTTTCCGGGAATTTGTGAATCAGAAGTGCCAGCAGAATCGACATACCAAGGCAGAACAGGAACACAGCCGCATTTTCGGATTGAGAAAGTGTCTCGTTTCCGTGAACGACCGCATACTGCACAAGAAACACATTGTGGATCAGGAAGCACTCAAAGGAAATGTCTCCCAAGCACACCAGCGGTTTCCAGCGGAACAGGCTGGATACCCAACCCATACCGCAGGTAAACACGCCGATCAGCACCAGATTTGGCAAGAGCCATGTGAAAATTCTGCTTCTCCATGGACTTCCGGCGCGGGAAAGCATGAAAAACCAATAGCCGAGCGCGCCAACTTCCAGTACCGTGAACACTATCCGCACCGTGTTTCCCTGCTTCAGGTGCGGCTTCAGGGTGCAGACCAACATTCCAAGGAGCATCCCGCCGAGGTATTCGCCCATTCTGGCTGGCGGGAAAATGTACTGCCAGTAACCCATGTCGAGATTCTTCGTTAAGTAGCAGTAAACAGCCGTCAGGAATAACGTTCCCGCCAGTGCGCCCGACAGCAGCAGCCAGCCCTTTGGACGCCGGTTGATTTTATTCAGCAGGAACATGACGGGAAGGCTGAACACAGACAGGAACATCAGAGTGGACAGGAACCAGCCCACAACGTTGTAGCTGAGCGCGCCCTCCGCAGACCATGACTGCACCAGCAGAAGGTTCCGCACAAGCTGCCCCGGAAATCTCTGAACGTCAAAAAGCGCGGTCAGGCTCTCCGTGTTGGTATAGAGGAAAAGGTACAGCGTCGTAAACAAGTACAGGGGATAGATTTTCTTCACCTTGCGCCACAGATACTTCCCTTCCTCCCGCCAGCTGAGCCGGACGTCCCTGTTGAAGAAGGCAAGCGCCGTCACCAGACCGCTGAGCATAAAGAAAAAGCTGACCGCCGCAGTGGAACAGTGAGAAGTCGGATATTTGAAAAACAGCCATTGCTCGCCATGGCACACAAACACATTGAAAAATGCCCAGAACCGCAGAAATTGCAGCTGTTCTTCCCTTCCGGTCCTGGTTGGGGACGCTATCTGTCCCTCTGTCTGCATACGCCGCCCTCCTTTCGACTTTGGGTCAGTTTTTCAGGCTTTGCAGCGGCGCGGGAATTCTGCCGCCGCGGACTATGAAGTCCTCGCTGGCCTTGTCGTGCACCGGCATCACCGGGGCGCTGCCCAGCAATCCGCCCATTTCCACCCGGTCGCCTACGGTCTTGCCGGGGGCGGGGATGATACGCACGGCGGTGGTCTTGGTGTTCACCATGCCGATGGCCGCTTCGTCCGCAATGATGGCGGAAATGGTCGCCGCAGAGGTATCGCCGGGGACCGCGATCATGTCCAGTCCAACAGAGCAGACACAGGTCATGGCTTCCAGCTTGTCAAGGCACAGCGTGCCGCCCTCGGCGGCGGCGATCAT
>ERZ825159.1524-NODE-1524-length-22102-cov-3.664217_pt1 | contig 22102 bp, 10 predicted proteins | sample MGYA00519932_ERZ825159 | MGnify/ENA primary metagenome ERZ825159 (study PRJEB31778, sample SAMEA3449191) | human gut metagenome | biome: human gut; feature: human-associated habitat; material: faeces | place: United Kingdom | collected 2010/2012 ...
GAACCCATTACCGATTGGTACAAGGTTCGGATTTCTACTGTTTGGTGCGGATAAGAGGACTTGAACCTCCATGAAATTGCTTTCACATGGACCTGAACCATGCGCGTCTGCCAATTCCGCCATATCCGCATATAATAACTGCAACGCTTTATACTTTACCACAATTTCGCCCGAAAGTCAAGGCTTTTTTCGAAAAAATCCGTATTTTTTGAAAATTAACGAAAAGTTTATATATTCCAAAAAGGTGAATTTAGGGTTATATTTTAATTGTTTACATCTAAATTTCAATACGTTTCAACGACCGCGGCACAGACAGCAAAAACCTGCTTTGTAAGATTTTAGCACATTTGAAAAGATTACACACTGTTTTTGTTGGTAATTGTGCATAAACGACATGGTTTTAAATTGTGCAAAACGCTATTTCGGCAAATTTTTAAAAAGTTACTTCAAGAATGTGCATTGTTTAATAATATCGTGTATTGATTTTTTAAAAAATTTCACTTAAAATAAAAGTACGATTTATAAAACACATTTTTCAGAGGTGATTTTTGTGAAAAGATTGTTCAGTCTTTTGATTGCGCTGAGCGCATCGCTCACGCTCTTGAATCTCGGTCTTGTCTATGCTGACGACCCACTCGATGAGATTAGCGAGACGGAGTACGCGCAAAACAACGGCGGTTTTTCGAAATACCACGATTTTTCCGCCGATGAGGAACAGTTCGGGTTCACCCACGTTGTCGGCGGATATTCATACACGGACTCGGGCGATGCCGAACACGGACGGGCAATGAACGTGACTTATAACTCAACGGGATTTTTGTATGACAAACTCAAAAATCCGATTACCGAGGGTTCGTTTATGATAACCTTTGACGTCAAGCCGATGACAAAGGGTATATATAATTTTATGCAGCTCGTCAACGCGGACACGGGCAACAGTGCGCAGGGAATCCCGGCAAGCAATATGTTTTTGACTTTTGGAATGAAAGAGGACGGGTTTAACTACTTCCCCGGAATGGATAAGCGCGGCTATTATGAGCTCAGCACCGAACCGTATGAGTACGAGATTGGAAAGTGGTATAACATCTCGATTTTCGGTGACTTTGATAAAAAGACTCTCTATTATTATATTAACGATGAGCTTTATAAAACCGACCGGATGAAAGACGCATTCAATGCTCTATATGCCGTGCGGCTTTGTTCATACAGTCTCGGAAACGGCACAATGACGTATATGCTCGATAACTGGGGCATTATGCGCGGTGACTATTCCAATATAAAACAGTGGATTGATAAAGGCCACCAAGCGCCGAACCATATCAAGTCACCTGTTAAGGTGAGTGCCGCCGATATGCCTTTCGGCAACAATTTTTATGACTCGGATATAAATGTTACATTGAATTTTGAAAATTCGGCGGAGTATGATGCGGAAACAACCGCGTTTTATTCATTGGTTGACGAACACGGACAGGTATGTTGGAACAAAGAAGAAAGCCTGAACATACCGCGCGGCGAAACGGCGTCAAAGAAAATCAAGATTGATTCGAACAAAACGCCTTACGGCTTGATTAAGCTGAAAGCCGAGCTGACCGATAAAAACAACGGGGAACAAAGCTTTTACGAGGAAGATATTTCCAACACGAGAACAGCCGAGAAAAATATGAAAATCGGTATACACACACTTTTGACCAACGACCGCCTTAAGCACTTAGAGTACACAAGAGATATAATGCAAAGTCTTGATAAAGTCGGATTTGGGTTAGAAAGAGATTCGAATAACTGGATAGATTTTGAGCAACAAAAAGGCGTGTACCAAATCGAAGATACCAAAAAATATGAATATGAAGAAAAAAAGGATTTAAAGTTCGACAGAATGATGATTTTATCAGGCGGAAATCCGCTTTATCTTCCGGTTAGGGGCGCCCTTCCCGTGACAGATGCCGAACTTAAAGCGTGGTACGATTATTGTTATAATGTAACAAAACAAACTATGGGACTTTATAAGTATTATGAGGTATGGAACGAGCCTAACCTCATACCGAACTTTAATCCAACGGGTGTTGATGCAAAGGGATATACAAAAGTTTTAAAAGCAGCGCACGATGCAATACTTGCCGCGAACCCCGATGCGATAATCGTCGGAATAGCCCAAAGTAACTATGGAACAACATATATATCACAGGTCTTGGAGGCAGGTGGCGGCGAATACCTTGACGCAATATCTATCCACCCGTATATGTGGTCGCAAGGTCCCGAGGCAGGTCAGATGGAATTTGTCGGAAAGGTTCGCGAATGTATCGACAGCTATGGCTATAAAGACATTCCGCTTTTTGTAAGCGAAATCGGTTGGCAGGTATCTGTCGGTCTTGATGAACAGGCGATATATAACACACAAATGCTTATATTAAATGAAGTGTACGGTTATATGGATAAGATTTGGTTCTTTAGATATACCGAGGCACCGACAGACGTAAACGAGGGATTCGGATTTTTGAATTCGGTTATTGCTCAAAAGCCGTTTTTGGCAAGGCGGCATTTCGGAGCGGTTGCGAACTTTAACCGACTTATGAACGAAGTGACGTATAAAAAGACCAAGGTCACAGCCGACGGCGTGCCGCTTTATGAGTTTACGCTAAAGGATGGGCGCAGCTGTATCGCGACATGGAATTCAAGTGATGAAAAGAAAGACCTTGCGCTTGATTTGGGGTGCGAATCGGTAACGGTGTCGGATATATACGGAAACGAATCGACAGTATCGGCGGCGAACGGAATATTCACATTCTCGGTTGATAAGTTCCCGATGTATATAGTGGGTAACTTTGACAAAGCGGATGTAACATCGGCGCAAAGCTCGGTTGGTGCGAAAGAGATAAACATTGTTCCGGGTTCAAAAGCCGAATTGTATGTACAGACGATTGAGTCTGACGATGTAAGTGTTTTTGTTGACGGAACGGAAAATCTGACGGTTGAATCGGTTGAAAATGTCGGCGGCGGAAGATATAAGGCGGTCGTTGCGGCAAGCGGTGATTATTCGGGCGGCGAGATGATAAAAAGCTCGGTGACCCAAAACGGTAACCTTATCTATTCGGCAAAGACGACAGTCAACAAGGTTGATTCGGTGACGGTCAAAACAAATGTTGAATATTACGCATCGAATCGCTGGCGGCTTGTTGTCGACATCAACAACAACTTATACGAAAATTCGGTAAGCGGCAAGATAAACATCCAAGGGCCGACCGAGTTCGCGAATAGGATAAGCACGCGCGATGTCGCACCGATTAAGCCGGGCGGCGAAAGCGTGACAAAGATACACATCCCCGACCTTGCGGGAACAAAGGATTTAAGCTTTAAAGGAAAACTTGTGATGTCGGACGGAACAGAAATTGATTTATCAAGAGTGATTTCGTTCAAGGGCATACCATATATGCGAAATGTTCCGAACTTTGACGGCGTTATCTCACCGGGCGAATGGAATACCGCGTGGAAGCTGAACATCGGCAAGAACGGTGACGGAAAGTATGTCAAGCTCACGGGAGATGATTACAGCGGTGACGATGACTTATCGGGTGAAGTTTATCTTGGCTGGGATAAAAAGAATTTCTATCTCGCCGCCGAGGTGAAAGATGAAACGTTTGAAACAGACCCTGACGGACGTTTGTGGGCAGGCGATTCGATTCAGTTCGCTTTCTCGCTCAAAAAAGAGGCGAGCGCAAAGCGTACCGAGATAGGAATCGGCATAGGAAAGGACGGACCCGAGATAACAAGGTCATCATCGCTTGCGCCGCCGTCTGACGGGAGCCGATTTATACACGAGCTTTCTGTGGTGAACAATCCCGATGCGAAAAAGACGGTTTATGAATTGTCGATACCGTGGTCTGAGATGTTTCCGTCCGGGTTCTCAATTGCCGATTATACTCAGGTGTTGTTCTCTTTCTTGATAAACGACAGGGATAACAACGCCAGAGAGGGATATTATGAGATAGGCTCGGGCATTGGTACGGCAAAAGATCCGTCAATGCACTTTGAGTACAATTTAATGAAATAGTTAAATATAAAAATATATTAAATTAAAAATAAGGAGTTGTTTGATATGAAAAAAATTAAAAGATTTTTATCGATGGCAATCGGATTGGTTATGTTGGTTTCGGCTCTGTCGGGAATGACAGTTGCAAGTGCGGTTGAACTTGAAGTGTATGACCCCAATTATGATTTTGTGCGTGACGGGTATCTGAATAACAACAGCGATGCTGTCGAAACATTGGATTCATATGACGGACGTTCAAACGTAATACACATAAAGGAAAATAACGGCAACACCTCTGTCGGCGCGGTTGTTTCAGATGAGACACTGGCAACGGATAAATATAATTTCAGCTTTGACTTTAAGTCAAGCACATATCAGGCAGGCACATCAACAGGACCGTTTGCTTATATCACAGTCAGCACAAAGGCGGCGACCTCGGATATTTTCACCGGTTGGGCGCCGTTTAGCTTCGGAACGAAAAGCACAGGCTCGATGGGTCTTTGTTTTGTTAATGCAACGGAGTATGATTCGACTTACGGATACAAGGAAAACTGTCAAAATGATGTATGGTATCATATAGACTGTATATATGATTATTCAAATCAAAAGATACAGATATATTGTGATGGCGAAAAAATATCCGAAAGAGCAATGTATGAGGGCGGCGAAACGGCAAATGCATTTTTTGTGACATCAAGACAGTCAAGCGGCTCAAAGGGTGCAAAGGGCGATGTATATTTCAGCAATCTTAAAGTAAACGCTCTCGGAAAACAGACGATTACAGCCGAATACGATGCGGCAAATACCACAGACAGCCGGATAGCGGTTAGGTTTTCCGAGGCAGTAGCACAAGAGAGCCTTAACGCAATAAAAATTGTTGATTCCGAAACGCTCAAGCCTGTTTCAACGGGAGGTGTGACAAAGACAGACGGCCTGACTGCGGCAATCCCCGTAAGCGGTTTGAAATACGGCGCCGAATACAGAATATCGGTTCCCGAGGGAATAACGGGTGCACTCGGCGGAATAACGGCGGCACAAGAGATATGCTTTAATACGGCGGACGTAAAAGGTACATTTTCATCGCACGTGTTTGAGGATAATTTTGAAAGCTATGAAGCAATGAAAAATGCGGGTTCGGCGGATACAGGTAACTTAAACGAAATTTGGCCGAGAAGCGGCAGCCAATACTGGGGATTCGGAAGATATGTTTGGACAAACGGCAATTCGAAGGTTTTGAGAATAGACGGTTGGCAAGCAACAAACGCAGTAAGCGTAAAGACGGTTAAGTCGTTTGAGTCAGCGTATACGGACGGCATAATAGAGTATAACTTTGATATGGCGGTGAATGACCAAAACTCCGATGAAATAAGAGAATTCAGCTTTGTGCTGAAAAGAGGTGATACTTCCAATTATGATCAGGTATTCGCGATAACGGGGGATAAAATTACTCTGTGCAATCCGATTTCGGCGTCAACAACGCCACAGGTTGTAACAAACTTTAATATGCCGAATAACTTGACGGATATGGTATCGTTCAAGGTTATCGAGGATTTAATAAACAAAAAGGTCAAAACCTATGTTAAACAAAACGGTGAATATGTGCTTTTGAACAATGACCCAAACGGTGCGGCAATTGCGAATTATCACTATACAAACGGCGGAACATCGGCTTTCGGTTTTCAGTTTTATAAAGGGGCAACGTCGAACGTGCTTGCAACCGACACATCAATGATTATCGACAATATAACGGTTGATGTCGGCGAACCGCCGATGAGCGCAGTGGTAAAAAAGCTTCGCCTTGATGACGGCGAGCTTACATCAAAGAGCGCAAGCGCAGCAACAACCGATATAAAGGTATACTTTAACCAAGATATGGATGCGACAACATTGGATAGCATAAGCGTATCCGCGGCGGACGGTTCGGCTGTTGATAAAGATGTCACGTATAATGCCGACACGTGTTGCGCAATGTTAAAGCTCAAAGGTATGTTAAGGGCAAAGACGGCGTATACGATAACCGTTCCGACAACGGTTAAGACGGCGGACGGCAGAGCGTTGGCGAGAGAGTATGCCGGTGTATTCACCACGGGCGAGGGAACGTTGTTTGTATCGAACCCGACCCTTAAAAACGGTGACGTTGACGCAACAAAGGAAAACACAAAGGCGGGCAACACGTTGACCGCAAAAGTGAGCGTTATCAATCAGACAGGCTCGAGCGATGACCTCGTTTTGATTCTTGCGGCATATGACGGCGATAAGTTAATCGACCTCAAATATGACCCCAAGGCATATACGGCGGCGGACACGAATTTCGAGTTGACGACAACATATACCATACCCGAAAATGTTGGTGATTTGAACGTACAGGTTATGCTCTGGAACGGTTTTAATAGGATGATGCCGGTCAAAGGCGCAATAACATTGGAATAATGGAAAATTGAAAATGCGGAATGGGGGCTCGGCAAATCAAAATAATTTTAATGAATAAACGCCGTCCCCTGTTCCGCCGTGCCTACCGCGGCGGCAATGAAAAATTATTTTGATTTTGATTGCGGAAAAAACAGGGTTCCCGAAAAATGAGGGTTGCACCCGAAATTTTTTGGGAAGAGGAAACGCAGCAAACAAAGCGAGCGTTGACGACATCCCGTGATAACCAACAAACGGCACAAACTACGGGAAAAATAATTCGGAAGGATTTGGGACATATATGAAATTATCAAAAAAACTGGCTTCGGCGGCAATATGCGCGTCAATGCTGTTGTCCTGCGGCATTTTCGGGCTTGCCGCGGACAATACGAATGCAAAATGCTCAATCGAACAGACAGACCTGTCGGTTCTGACCGTCAAAGTCAAATCCGACAAATCTTCGTTCAGCGTTATGGTTTTTCCGAAAGGAAAGACATACACCGACCTTTTGGATGCGTCCGAGTGGTCGGCGGATATTGTCGTATATGCAAGAGAGTTTAAAAACAACGGCACAACCGAATTTAAAATGGACTTATCAAACACGCGCTCGGGTGATTATACCCTTTATCTGTCCGAGGGCGGCGAGGTTTCGCAATACGATTTTAAATTCGTCAGAAAGGATATGAAAGACGAGGTCTATAAGAGAATCAACGCCTCGGCATCAGCGGACGAAATCACCGATATTCTCGACTATGCCTATTTGGATTTAGGGCTTGCCGATGACGAATGGAACGCCGCGGATAAAAGCGGTATTTCGTCAAAGCTTTGGGATATAAAGCAGGGCGGCTTTATATTCAGCGACAGCGATAACGGAAAATCGGACGAATATCTGTTCTCGGTGATTGTTATCGACCTTTTGAACAAGTCAAAGCTCACCAACATATTTATCTTTACCGAAAACTTAAATATGGCTAACACCGAGATGAAAAACCGATACAAAAAGGATTCGGTAACATCGGAGATTCAATCCGATATAACGAAAAGAATGTCGGCAAAGTCGATAAAGGACTATAACGACCTTATCACAAAGTTCAAAGACGCGGTGATTTTGGGCATCGTTGGCGGTGCGGATAACTATATCCCCGTCAAAGAGGTAATCACCGAGTTTTCAACCTATATCGGTGTACAGACATCAAGGCTGAGCGATTCGGTGTATTCGGCGGTTCAGGGTAACAACTTTAGCACAATTGCGGCGCTTGCCGATGATTTAAAGTTGAGATACGGCACATCGAACAGCGATAACGGCTCGGGCGGCAGCGGCGGCTCGGGCGGCGGCGGACGCGGCAGTTCAATCAAGGCGGACAATGTTACCGAGGTTGTTCCGCCCGAAAAGATGCCGACCGATATATTTGTGGATTTGGATTCGGTCGAATGGGCGAGAGAAGCGATTGTTTCGCTTGCGGAAAAGAGAGTTGTTTGCGGAAAAAAGGATAAGTTATTCTATCCGAACGATACGATAACGAGATACGAGTTCGCCAAGATAGTGTCAAACGCGTTTTTGACGGACAAGAGCGGTGACAGGGGGATTCCGTTTGTTGACGTTCCAAAGGATTTTTGGGCGTATGAATATGTCAAGACGGCGTATTCGAACGGCGCGATTTTAGGCAAGTCGGACGATACATTTGACGGTGATGCGGTTATCACGCGACAAGAAATGGCGGCGATTTTATACCGCGCGGCGCAAAATGTCGGAAAGACTCTTTCGGATTATGAAAGCGCAAAGGATTATCGCTTCAAGGACGATGCGGCGATAGACGATTATGCAAAAGAGCCTGTCTATGTTCTGCGCCGTGACGGAGTTATTAACGGCGTCGGCGATGATATGTTTGCGCCGCTCGATATTGCGACAAGAGCCGAGGCGGCACAGATGGTCTATCTGATGCAAAGTCTTTAATCAGATAAGGAGGACGTAAAGATATGAAAAAGGTACTTTCTATATTGCTTTCGATATGCTTTATGCTGTCGGCGGTTTATGTCAACACGGCTTTTGCCGCCGACACTGCCGCCGCGGGACAGGATTCCGAAGCGGTGGGATTGCTCAAAGCTCTTGAGGTCTTTCCCCAAGACATAGATTTAAACGCCGAGATAACAAGGGCGGACTTTTCGGTATACATGGCAAGGGTGTTCAAGGTCAATGACTTTGACGTGTCGAACACAAGATATTACCTCGATGTTCCGATGGATCATTACGCTCTGACGGCGATTAACTATCTGACCGAGAGAGGAATATTAAAGGGCGATTCGGCACAGATTTTCAGACCCGATGATAAAATCATGGTCGGCGAGGTCTGCAAAATTTTGTTATCCGCTTTCGGCTGTGACGAATTCGCGGCGAGTCTCGGCGGATACCCTACAGGATATACCCTCGGCGCGCGCCGTCTCGGGGTTCTCTCGGGCAACCCGTCACCCGAGGGTAATCTCACGGTGAGCCAAGCGGCGGAATATATATTCAACACAATCGGCGATGATTTTATTGACGGCATTCACTTTGAGAGAAACGGCGCAGAGGGGCTTACGGATTCAAGCGTTCTCGCGGATTATTTCAGCGTGTATGTCAAAGAGGGAATCGTGACGGCGGCACGCGGCGCGTCAATGTATCAGGATAAGCTGACGGTTGCCGATAAGGTTTGTGTCGATGATTTAAAGATGGACGACCCGACCGCAATTATGCCCGAAAGCTTTATCGGGTCGAGGGTAAGGGCGTATTATCGCCATACAAAAAACGCGGCGGACAACGAGCTTATATATGTCTATGACGATACAAGCGACAGCGATGTTTTAAAGATTGACATTAACGATTTTATAAAGTACAGCGATAACACGCTTGAATATTCCGATGGTGACAAGACCAAAAAGACGGGATTCGGCAAGATTGTTTCGGTTATGTATAACGGAAGCCCCGTAAGCGGGAACGTCCAAGATGTTTTTGGTAATCTGTACAGGGGAACAATCACGCTCAAAAAGACGAGCGGCGGAGGTTTTGACCTTATCATAATTGAGAACGGAACGCCGTTTTATGCGTCATATATGAGCACCAAGGACGAAACGATTACCGATTCGGCTTTGGCAACGGACGCGAACGGCGGCAACAAGACGATAAAAGCGGCGGATTATGAAATATTCGAGATATTCAATACCGACGGCGAAAAGATTACGATTGACAATATCAAACAAAAGGATATAATAACATTATACGAAGCGGCGGATAAGCACAAGGCAAGACTTGTTGTTTCGGATAAGACGGTAAACGGTACGATTTCGGGCGTTAATTATGAAAACGGCGAGAATATAATCAAGCTCGGTGATGCTCAATACAAGATGAGCGACCTTTCCAAAACAAAGTCGCCGACCGATATAAAGGCAGGCAATAATGTGTTATTGCGCATCGATTCGTTCGGATATGCGGCATATGCCGAGACGGTTGTTCCGGGGGAAATGAAACCCGGCTGGCTTGTCGGAATTGCGGTTGACGATTCGGGATTTGAAAAGACGGCAAAGCTGCGCCTTTATACCTCGGACGGCAATTTGGAAGAGCTGACCGTTTCGGACAAGGTTAAGGTTGACGGCGATTCAATCGATGACGGCGACAAGGTTCGCAGCGCGATTCCGAATTATAATTCGGTGAACGGTAATGTAAAGCCCCAGCTTATTATGTATTCGCTTGATTCGGACAAAAAGATTAGAAAGATTGACACAACCAATGTCGGCACGAACGAGATTGCGGGCGAGACACTTGCACAGAATATCAAAAGCGGCGAAGTCCTGATTTATGCTGACGGAAGGCTCGGAATAAAGTCCGCACTTTCCGCATCGTGTATTCAGTTCACAGTGACATCCGACTCGGACGCGCTTAACGCAAATGCAAATTTATTTGCAGTCGGAAAGCCCACGCTTTTGGAAAGAGGTTGGTATAACACGGTTGCGTCATACAAATTCCGCGGCGACGGCGTTTATGATGATGTGCTTATCAGATGTGCCGGCACGGCGGAGATTGATAAAGAATCATATATTATTCTTGTATCGGATGTAAGCGACTGTATCAATGACGAGGGCGTTGAAACAAAGATGATTAACGGCTTACAGATGGGTTCGCCCGTATCATATATGGTTGCCGATGATTATAATATCGGTGATGTTGCCGAGGGCGATATAATTAGAGTGGGTCTGTCTGCAAATATGATACAGAATCACGAAATGATTTATGATTACTCTGTCGGCGGTTATCCGAACTGGCCGGGAGTTGATTCCGAGAGGAACTGGTTCAAGGCAAGTGCGTCAAACTATTATTGGAACGCTCAACAGATTATATACGGTTTTGTTGTGAACAAAAAAGAAAATATTGTTGAGATTTCCTACAAAAATAATGATAAGATAGACGAGATATGCAATCATCTCGAAAACGTAATGGTTTATGACCCCAACGCAAAAACGCGTGTTTATGTCGGAGATATTTCCGATATAAGAGACCGTGCAACATACGGCAGCGATTGCTCACAGATAGTTTTCCAGACATATGAGGGGTTATTCAGAGGGGTTATTGTCTACAGATAAGGCGAATTAAAAAATATGATACTTCGCCGAACGTCTTAAAGAATGCGAAAGGTAAGGGGGCGAAATTTTCGCCCCCATAGGTGCTTAACGCGAAAGTTCCTTTCACGTTAAGCCTCCGGCGGATTTAATTGCCCGTGCAAAATTTTCTTCGCGTTCGCTCAGAAATGCACATGGGCGTAATAATCTCTTGTCATTCCTTGCCCTGCTGATAAGAGATGGTTTATTTACTTTTTGTGCCGACACAGGGCGGCGGAATGGAGATTATTATGAGAATAAAAAAATTGATTATCGGACTTATGACCGCCGCGCTTATGATAAGCGGATTCGGCGGAGTATCTTTTGCCGAGACTTTCGGCGGCGGATATTCGATAGATGTTTCATCGGATATGTTCGGAAACATTTTTTATGAAAGAGATGTAAAATTTACACAGACTTTTAAATTCCCGACCGATAAATCCGTTGTTGTCATAAACAAGGTGGTTGACGATGAGGGGATAGTTAAAGATGAGAATTTGAGCCGTATGAACCTCGGCGCAAATACCGCGCGGAAAGTCGAATACAGTGTCGGCGGCTTAAATTACGGCGTTTATACGCTAAAGACAATGATGTACAGCATCGATAACGTGTATCTCGGCGGCGTTGATACCGATTTTTCGGTTGTCAAGCCTGCGAACACGGTAAATGACGAGGTGGGCATACATGTTCTTTTTTCAAACGAATCATCATATATGCCGCGGCTTTCCGATATTGTTGAGCTTTATAAAAAGACGGGATTTTCATCATTCCGCGACAGCGGCTGGACGTGGAACGAGATTGAGCGAAACAAAGGCACATACAGCCTTAAAACGTTCTTCAGAAACGAAAAGGCGTTGATTTCGGACGGCGGACATTCGATACTGTTGACCCTAAGCCACGGTCACGATGCGTATACGGGTGCGTATAACAAGTTTGCGACCACCGAGACTGAGCTTGAAGGGTGGAAGAATTATTGCAAGAATCTTGCGCTTTTGACAAATGATACAGATGTTTCGTTCGAGGTGTTTAACGAGTTCGATATGAAAGCCACGCCGCAGGAGTATTTTCCCTTGCTTAAATACGCATACGAGGGCATAAAAGAGGGAAACCCAAACGCAAAGCTAATCGGAATGGTTACTTCGTATTGTAATTTGAACTTTATAAAGACGGTTATCGGACTTGGCGGCGACAAGTATCTTGACGCGATTTCGGTTCATCCTTATACGTGGTCATACACGCCCGAACAGTTTGAACTTATGGATAAAATCAAGTCGGTGCGCGATTATATGGACAACAACGGTATGAAAGACAAAGAGCTTATCATAACCGAGCTTGGGTATTACGGCTTTGTCGGCAGGGAACAGCAGGCGTCAAATTATGTTCGCACGCTTGCGCTTAACAAAACCTGCGGCGTTGCGGATAAGTTTTACTTTTTCAGATACGCGGCTGCACCCAAAGACACGATACACGAGGATTTCGGGCTGATATGTGGAAGTTCGGACAACACTCCGTTCGCCGCACATCAGGCGATTCCCGCGCTTTCGAATTATAATTCGATTATGACGGGCGCGGAATACGAAAAGACGATTGCGGACGGGTGTTATCAATATAGGCTAAAGAACGGAAAGCACTGTATTATGCTTTGGAGCGACACGCCCAAAAACGTAACGCTGAATCTCGGTGTGTCGGCGGTGACTCTCGGCGATATGTACGGAAACGAACAGACGCTTGTGTCACAGGGCGGCGAATACACCTTTTCGGCAACAGCGAACATAAGCTATATTATGGGGGATTTCGGTTTGGACGAGATTGTGCAAAGCCCGACATATATAAGCCTTGACACGGCAATAATAAAGAATACAAACAACGATTTTTCAAAATTGAATATCATTGGCACGGGCATAGGCTGTGCCGATGATATAGATGTGAGTGTGTCCGAGAATGTTGCGACATATAAAAAAGATGCCGAAAGCGGAGCGGAGCTTGGCTTTTTGAATATGTCGGACAAAGACGGATATGCGGAATTGACAGTTAAAAATGACGGTGCCGTCGTATATTCGGGCAGGGTTCTGATTCAAAAACAATGCGGCGACAATGTGATATACGACAGCCGCACAGACGGCTATCGTCAGAATTATCACAACGGAATATATAACTGTGAAACAGACGGAGGAAAGGCGATTTTGATATTCGATACGGCGAATAAGTATGTGTTCCATACCGTGTCATCGGCACCTTTTGCGGCAACATCCGATGTGATAATCAATGCAGATGTTAAAATTCAGAGTACCGCAAACGTTGTCCTGTCCGTATCCGACGGCTCGACCGATACCGAGGTTGTGAGGGCGGACGAGAGCGGCGCATTTGTGTGCGGCGGCACTGCCGCGGTTCAAAAAACGTATGTTGCCGATACTTGGTATAATATTGAGTGTGTATACAGCACTTCAAACAAGGAATTTAAGATTTATGTTGACGGCGAATACATAGGTACAAAATCGGGCGTTGGATTTTCGGACGGCATAAAAGGCTTTTCGTTTAAAGCGACCTCCGCCGCCGACAGCGAGGTGTATCTGAACAATTTAAGAGTGTCGGAATACAAAAGAGGCGGTATGACTATAAAATCAGTCGTTGTATCGGACGATAATTCATTGATAGACGTTGAGTTTTCGGACGCGATAAGCACTGATGAAGATTTGTCGGCGTTATCGGTTGCCGATGAAAACGGCGATTTGATTCCGATAGGAAACATAGAGCGCATAAGCGCGGCGAGGTATAGAGCCGAGATTTATGAGCCGCTCGAATCAAATAAAATGTACACGGTGTTTGTAGACGGTGTGATAAAAGGCGGCGCAAATATAGTGTGCAGCAGGGACGAAATTTGCGTATATTCAAACCCGACAGGGTATCTTCCGACAGTGACGGCGATATATTCACGGGATGCTAAGATAAGAACGGCGGCGAACCGTTTTTCGCCATCGGGCGGCATAATTGCCGAATTCTCACGTCCGCTCGGCGATAATTTGGATTTGGATGATTGCATTGCTCTGACCCGAGGTGATACGGCGGTCAAAAAGACCGTTGAATCGGGCGAGGACAAAAAAAGCGTTATCATAACGCCGTCCGCGCTGCTCGGTGAGGGCGAGGAGTATGTTTTGAGCCTTTCGGGGCTTGAATCGTGTGATGGAATACCGTTTGACGACAAGAGTTTGAAATTTATTGCGCAGAGCGGTTATACAAAGACGGCGGACAGCACGGTGAACGCGTCAGATTTTTCGGTAAGCGGTGATTATGCAAGCGGCAGGGTTACAATAAAGGGAAAAACCGATGTTCCGAACGATACAGTGACGATAATGGCGACAAAACCTGACAGCACCGAGTATAACAAGGACACGATTGCGGCAATAAGAGAGGTCACGTGCGGTGACGGCGGCGAGTTCGAATTTTCGTTCACGACTGATAAGGTTGCCGGTGAATACAAAATCTTTGTGAACAGCCTGTCCGCAAAGAACAAAAAGGAAAAAGGGCTTGTGTTCAGAAACTTCCTGCCCGAAATTCGGGTGAGCCGAAAGGGAGCGGCGGTGACAAAAATGTCGGAGTTAAAGACGGGCGATGATATAGACGTGTATGTCGGCGGCTTTAATATGACGGCGGATTTCGGTGGATATGTTATGCTTGCCCAATACGGCGGTGGTGTTTTAAAGGACGTTCAATGCGTTGACGCGTCACGGAATTCAACCTATGTTGGTTCAGAGGTCAATATAAACGCCAAAGTCGCGGACGGCGTTGAAAGAATTAAGGTTATGTATCTTACAAAGCCGAGCAATGCGCCCGTTTTTGCCGCATATAACATAAAATAACAATACGAAGATTCGGATAATGAAAGCAGGTGTGATAAGATTGGTATATTATGCGATAAAATTAAAATCGATTCCGCGTATTGAGTTTGCGTTTTCGGTCGAAACGAACAAATACAAGAATATTATATCAAATCGCAAAAAGATGATTGAGACATCATATATAGCGAACGGCGGTTTTTGGTCGGAATTTGAGGGGCGAAAGTATAAGATAGAGGGTAACACGGCATGCCTTTATATGCCCGATATGGAGGTCGTAAATTACAGCGAAAACGATGATTATGTGCGAATGCTCGATGTTGCGTTTTATGTTGACAAAATGGATTATGAGAGCTTTGAATGCGTCTCAAAAAACGATTGGAATACGGTCAAGGATAAATATTCCGACTATATAATCATTCCGTTTAAGATGAAGTTTGAGAATATGAACGAAAGCATTGTTAAGGCGTTTTATACAATTATACAGCTTCAGAGCAAGTCGTCTGTCGGAGGAGAGCTTTTAAAGGTTGCCGAATGGTTCAGGGTGCTTTCGCTTATAAATGACGAAGCGCGGCGGCTGTTGTCGCTGGACTTTGAATACTCAAACTCAATGGTGTACTTGCGAAAGATTGAAAAGTATGTACAGAATAATTACAGCAAGAGGATAACCCTTGGCGATGTTGCAAAAGAAGTCGAAATTTCACAGAGCTATCTGTGCAGGATTTTTAAAGAAAACCTAAACGAAACTTTTGTCAGTTATCTTAATAAAACGAGGGTGAACAAGGCGCGTGAGCTTTTGAATGTGAACAAGGAGCTGAAAGCGTCCGAGATTGCCGAAAAGGTTGGGTTTTGCGATCTCAGATATATGAATAAGATGTTTAAGAGATATTACGGAATAAGCGTGAGGGAATGTCGGCGGTTGGATAATGAGCTGACGCTGTTTCATAAAAAGCCGTGGGATGCCGAGGAACTTAGCGGTGACATATACACCACGGAACAGCACGCCGCCGAGGAAGAAGATTAATTAAAATGCAAAATGCGGGGCGGTTCCGAGCCGTCCGTCGGCAAACGGCGCTGATTAGACGCTGATTATAAGGAGAAAATGTAAAAATGAATGAAATCTATGTTCCGTTCGGAACACAGCACAATATTGAAAATGACGATACGGTCGAAATACTGCGCCGTATAGGGGCAAAGAGGGTCTTTGTCACACCCGTTGTCAGAATCCCGTTTCAAAAATGCGAAAAAAGGACGGAGTTACTCAACAGAATGAAATCTCAAATTGCGTTTTTTAAAGAAAACGGATTTAAGGCAGGGGCGTGGAGTTGTTCGCTCGGTTACGGCGGCGAGGTCGAACACTATATCAAAGAATCGGCGCAGGGTTTTATGCGCAGAGTCGGCGTGAACGGTTCGGTCGCGGATGACGCGTTTTGCCCGAGCGATAAGAATTTCACAGCGGCAATGTGTTCGATTATCCGCGACCTCGGCGAAACGGGCGCGGATATGATAATGCTTGATGACGAGCTGACCTTGACGGCGGTGTCGTCTCTCGGCTGTGTCTGTGAAAACCATATGAAGATGTTCAACGAGAGGGTATGCGGAAATTTTAAAACGACCGATATAAAAGACATTGTGTTTAGCGGCAAGCCGGGCAAATACCGTGACGCGTGGCTTGATATTACGGGCGAAACTCTGATTGATTTTTGCAAGAGCCTGCGCGATGCCCTTGACGAGGTTGACCCGAATATCCGAATGGGATTTGCCTCGGGGTACACCTCGTGGGATTTGGACGGCGTTGATGCAATCACGCTCACAAAGGTTTTGGCAGGCGGCACAAAGCCGTTTTTGCGCCTGACGGGTGCGCCGTATTGGTTTTCGGCGCGCAGATTCGGAAAACAGCCGCTTGCAAACATAATCGAAACGTGCAGACAGCAATACGCGTGGTGCAAAGATGAGGATATTGACCTTTTCACCGAGGCGGATGTTTTTCCGCGGAGCCGTTTTTATACTCCTGCCGCGATAAGCGAAGCTTTCGACATCGGAACAAAGCTGTCGGATTCGTGCGATGTTTTAAAATATTTCACCGATTATATTTCGTGGCACGAGAGGGGCTATATAGACGCGCACGAGCGCAACCGCGGCGTTTATGATGACATATCAAAGTATTTTGATAACAAAAATGCGGTCGGAATACGGGTGTATTCAAAGATGAAAACCGTGAGAGATGCAACCCTGTCCGAAACATTCCAAAACGCGGCGGATATTTCGGACAGGTGGTATAAGCATACGCCGATAATTCCGTGTGTGAACGCGATTCCCACAACCTATTGCGGCGGCGAATACCCCTCAATAGCATTTGGCGAAAACGCGAGGGGTTTGGATGAGGACGCATTCAAAAACGGAATGATAATCGATATTTCCGCGGCGGAGATATTGCAGGAGAGCGGTATAGATGTCGGCTTGAGTTCGGCAGAGCCGAAACGCATTTATCAAGAGCGTTTTGACGATTATGATCTTACATTCAATTTCTATTGCGACAAGGGTTCGTATAAGATTGAGGCTGACGAAAAAGCAAAGGTTTTGAGCCGCCTTTCGGGCAACGGCTTTGAATCGCCCGGTGCGTATTTGTATGAAAACGCGAACAAACAACGGTTTTTGGTGTATGCGTTTAATGCGTATGACGCGCTTTTGCACAGCGGATTCCGGCTTGCATACGGACGAGGCAGACAGCTAAACGATGCGGTCGATTGGCTGTGCGGAAAGAGATTACCTGCTGAGTGCAATGATATTCCGATGCTTTATTGTATCTGTAAAGAGGATGAAAAATCGGTTTCACTCGGCTATCTTTTGTGTACCGAGGATGAGGCGTTTGACGTAAGCGTCAGGATAAACGTTGCGTTTGACCCGAACAGCGTTAAGTTTATAAACTGTAAGGGAAAAATGTGCGATGACGGCAATGCTGTAATCGAGCATATTAAAGGATTTGGCTTTGTCGGCATAGCGTTTGACAAAAAATAAAGGAACCGAACCTTTAACAATACGACATAAAAATTTATTCGGAAAAGAGTAGTTAGAAAAATGCAATTTATTTTACTTATTTTAATAACCGCGGGATGTCTTTCTCTGCAGGACATATCGAAAAAATGCTACAGCTGTGTCGGTGACAACAAGAAAATGGGGATATATACATATTATTTTATATCCGTCTTGGTGACAATGATTGTGTTTGTGGTGAACCTTAGCGGCGATATTTTTTACGAGCCGATAATGCTTCCGTATGCGGTTGGCTTTGCGATATGCTATTTCGCCGCGGTTTTGTTCACTCTAAAGGCAATAGAGGTCGGAGCTCTGTCGCTGACATCGCTTATTATCTCGTATTCTCTGCTTATTCCGTCACTGTACGGATTGGTGTTCCTGCACGAAGAAATAAGCACGATAAAGGTTGTCGGGATTATAATGCTGTTTGTATCGCTGTTTTGTGTTGAGTCGGGGAAAAGAGACAAAAACGGTAATACAAAAAAACATGACGTAAGTATAAATAAAAAGTGGTATGTTTATGTTGCACTTGCGTTTGTCGGAAACGGCCTGTGCAGCACGCTGCAAAAGGCGTATCAGTTGCACAGCGGCGGAAGAGGAAAGTCCGAGTTTATGCTGATTGCCCTCTGCATAACGGCGGCCGCGTTTTTGGTGTTGAGAATTGTTCATTCGGATACCGAGAGAGGTTTTTTGCCGACAAGGACAAACGGCGGCTGGTTCGGAATCGTTTCGGGGCTGTGCAACGGCGTTGTTAATTTGCTTATAATGGTGCTGTCGAATCAGCCTGCATCGGTTGTCTATCCGAGCATTTCGGCAGGTTCGGTTGTCCTGACAATCATAACCGCAAAATTGTTTTTTAAAGAAAAGTATACGAATATCCAGAATTTAAGCTTTATAATCGGCGTTTGTTCGATTGTGTGTTTGAATATATGATTAAGAATGAAAATGGAAAATGGAAAATTGAAAATGGAACACAAAATGCAATGTATGCAAAAATATAGGGTTCCCGAAAAATGAGGGTTGTACCCGAAATTTTTTGGGAAGAGGAAACGCCGCGGCGCAGGCGATGAATTTTATCGTGATAAAATTCGAGCAAGCAAAGTGAGCGTTGACGATGTAGGGGATGGCGTCCTCGACATCCCGCAAAAACCAATAAATATCAATAAAATCACGCGGACAACCGCACAAAAATATAAAATATTATGAATTAAACGCTCGAAGCCCGGTTCCGTCTGCCGCTCCCGGACGGCAATGTAAATATTTTATATTTTTGATTAGGGGTGGTGAATCCGTGTGGTTACCCGCAGGAACCAACAGACAATATTTTAAAATTATCAAAAAAATACATAAACCAAAGGAGATAACTATTATGATAATACCGAGGGTGAAATGTGCAACATACAAAGACGAATACATTAAATTTGACAAACTATCGGTTTCGGGAGATGAAAATGCAGTAAAATTTGTGACGGAATATCTTTTGATGTTTTACGATTTCAATATCGGCTGCGAGGAATCACGGGATTGCGCGAATTTAATCTTATCAAAGAATCCGAATCTCAAAAAGAACGAATACAAAATGACGGTTGAGAAAAATGTCATTATTGAATACAGCGGCAAGGAAAGCCTGAGAAACGCGTTGGCGACATTGATTCAATCGTCAGAGAAGAACGGTAACGGTTTTATAATCGGGTGTCGGACGATAAATGATTATTCCGATTGCGGATACCGCGGCGCAATGATAGACTTGGCAAGAGGTTTGCCCGATTTTGAAAGGCTCAAAGAGGATATAAAAAGGCTGTCTTTGGCAAAGTGCAATTACCTGCACCTTCACCTGTCGGACAGCCGCGGCATATGCTATGAATCGGCGGTGTACGTCGGCGAGGACATAAACGGAACAAAAAGGTATTCAATCGCGATGCTCAAAGAGCTTGCGGAGTTTTGCCTAAATCTCGGAATCGAGATTATCCCGGAGATTGAAATCCCTGCGCACGCACATTATCTGAACAGTACTCACCCCGAGTTTATGTGCAAGTGCGATATTGAAAACCAAAGCAAGTGGTGTTTGTGCGCAGGAAATGACAAGGTGTATGATTTTTATACTGAATTGATAAAAGAGATATGTGATATTTTTGATGGCGAATATATTCACGTCGGCGGCGATGAGCTTTGTTTTGACGACTTTCCGCAATGGAACGAGTTTTGTCATTGGGATATTTGCGAGGTATGTCAAAAGCGTATGCGAGACAATAATCTCAAAAACAAAACCGAGCTTTATTATTATCTTATGAACCGAATGAATGAAATAATAAAAGGATTCGGAAAGAAGATGATAATGTGGAATGACCAGATTGACGTTTCAAAAGACGTGAGTTTGTCGAGAGATATAACGGTCGAGTTTTGGCGCATTGCGAACGAAAACAGAGGACCGCGGAAAGGGTGCAGCTTTGACGTGCTTTTAAAGCAGGGGTTCAAGGTGATAAACGGAAATTTTGAGAGGTCATATATAGATTGTGAGGATTTTGTAAACCCCGAACGTCTGTCGGCGTATTCGTATTTGGATTACCCGAAAAACGAGTGCAGTGAAAACATAATCGGCGCCGAGGTGCTTGCGTGGGAATACGGGAATCCCAAAAATATTTTTTATCTTGCATCGTATTCGCCCTGTGCGATATTGCTGCTCGATAAGATGTGGAATTGCAGCGATGTTGTGTACACCGATGAGTATAAAAGGTCTTTGACAAGGTTTATTTTGGGTTTTGATACGCCGAAAGATTATGATATGTTCGAAATTTTCGGAAGCATAATGCCGCCGCGGCTGAATGACAAGCCGACATATGTCACGATTAAAAATGATATGACGGACAGGGAAACAATGGAGCGGCACGGTGAAACTCTGAACAGTATCGGTGAAACATACAGCCCGATATATTTAAAAAGGCTTAAAAAAATCGTGTCGGACGAGATAAAAAATGGTTGATAATCATAATTAAATATGGTATAATATGTTAAAATCCGAAAGGCTGGTGGGTTGATATGACCGATATAACAAAGATTGATAAAAACTTGGCGGCATCGTCGAATATCGAAAGCGGTGATACCGAATTTTATGATATAACAAAAGCGCCGTTTGAGATTTTCGGCGTTATGATTCCCGATGAAGCGGATGATAAATTTCGCAGGATGCCGCGCGAAGTTGCCGAGAGCGTAAGCGAAGGCGTGGCGGCTCTGCATTCAAACACGGCGGGCGGAAGAATTCGTTTTCGCACTGATTCGTCGTACATAACGATAAAGGTTGAAATGCCCGAGGTTTGCCGCTTTCCGCATATGCCGCTTACGGGAACAACCGGGTTTGACGCATACCGCACGGACGGCAGAGAACAGATATATGTCGGAACATTCGTTCCGCCGAACGAGAGTGAGAGAGGATATACGGCGAAAATCGGCAGCGGCTTTATCGGCGAGGGCGACTATATAATCAATATGCCGCTGTATAATGATGTTTCAAAGGTGTATATAGGTATCAAAAAAGGTGCAAAGCTGTCACAGAGTATATCAAAATACATAAATGAACCGCCGATTGTGTATTACGGCAGTTCAATAACCCAGGGTGGCTGTGCATCACGCCCGGGGAATTGTTATCAGAGCATAATATCACGGCGACTGAACCGTGATTATATAAACCTCGGCTTTTCGGGCAGCGCACAAGCCGAACAGCCGATGATTGATTATATAAAGACATTGGATATGAGCGTTTTTGTCTATGATTATGACCACAACGCGCCCACGCCGCAGTATCTTAAACAAACGCACAAGCATATGTTTGACGAGATACGCGGCGCAAAGCCCGATACACCGATAATTATGATTTCAAGACCGAGCGCGGTTGTGTACCCCGATACCAAAAAACGGTTGGATATTATAAGAGATACCTTTGAATGTGCCAAAAAGGACGGGGACAAAAATGTGTATATGATTGACGGCGGCGAAATGATGCGAAAGTTTTGCGGTAATGACGGAACGGTGGATAATACGCACCCGAACGATTTCGGGTTCAGGGCAATGGCAGAGGAAATAGGCAATTGCCTTGAAAGGATTTTATTATAGCCGAAAGAGAGTAACCCGAACCCGCCTGAAAAAGCATAATTTCGGCATCTTTTAGCTTGTCATCTTTGCA
>ERZ825159.1533-NODE-1533-length-21982-cov-3.593652_pt1 | contig 21982 bp, 16 predicted proteins | sample MGYA00519932_ERZ825159 | MGnify/ENA primary metagenome ERZ825159 (study PRJEB31778, sample SAMEA3449191) | human gut metagenome | biome: human gut; feature: human-associated habitat; material: faeces | place: United Kingdom | collected 2010/2012 ...
TTTAATATGTATGACAAAAACCCACCTGAAAATGGTGGGTTTGTCAGTAATCTGGCGGCAAGGTGTTAATACCTTGCCGTTCTTTTTTATGCATTTTTTACTTGTAATCATAACAACTTTATGATATAATTATAATGTTGTATTATGCGTATAAGGTTTTATGTATGATACAAAATTCAGATATGAATCGGAGGTAATTGCCTGTGTCCGCAAGAATTGCGCACGTTGAACAAGACAGTCTCGCCGAGCTTGCCGGGCTGGCGGAAAACGACATAATACTCAGCATCAACGAGATTGAGATACATGATTACCTCGATTATATGTATGCGTCATGCGCCGAATCGGTCAATATCACATACAAAAGAAGCGGCGAAGATTATGAGGTTATCATCGACAACGATGACTTTGAACCGCTCGGCATCACGTTTGCCACCTTGCTCATTGATGAACCGATGTCATGCCGAAACAAATGTGTGTTCTGTTTCATCGACCAGCTTCCCAAAGGAATGCGCGAAACGTGCTATTTTAAAGATGATGACTATCGTCTATCCTTCCTTCAGGGAAACTATGTCACCATGACGAATATGACTGACGATGATGTCAAAAGGCTCGTTCGATACAACATTCCGCGCATAAACATCTCTGTTCACACAACCAATCCCGAACTCAGATGCAAGATGCTCAATAACAGGTTTGCCGGAAAGATTAACGAGTACCTAAAAATCTTAGCGGACGGCGGTCTGAACATCAATGCTCAAATCGTGCTTTGTCCGAATTATAATGACGGCGCCGAGCTTGACCGCACCATATCCGACATTGCGGCTTTGGGTGACAGCGTTGAAAGCGTATCGGTGGTTCCGGTCGGCTTATCCGATTTTCGAAAAGGGCTTGCCGATTTAACAGGTTTTGATCCTACCTCTGCTGCCGCCGTAATAGAACAGGTTTCAAAATGGCAGAAAAAATTTCGCCGAGAGAGAGACACGGGGCTTATATACCTGTCCGATGAGTTCTATCTCAAAGCAAATATGCCTTTTCCCGATTACTCGGAATATGACGGCTTTCCGCAGATTGAAAACGGCGTTGGTATGTGTGCGTCACTGATAAACGAATTTGACGAGGCGTGTGACGGAACAGCCGCGGAACTCGTTCCGAAACGCCGCAAAACGATTGCGACCGGATTGGCGGCATACACCGTGCTGAAATCTCTGACGGATAAGCTCGGCGGAGATATGATTAAAATTATTCCGATTAAAAACGATTTTTTCGGACACAATATAACGGTCACGGGGCTTTTAACGGGAACGGACATCATCAACCAGCTGAAAGACATCGACCTCGGCGAGGAACTGTTGCTATCCTCTGCTATGCTGAGACACGGCGAACAGGTCTTTCTCGATGATATGACCGTTGATGATATACGCCGCGAACTTAACATAGACATAACGATTGTCGAAAGTGACGGCTATGAATTGCTCAATGCGATTTTGGCGTAAAAAAGTGAAATTAGAATTTCGCCGCACGTAATTGCTTTGCGGCGGAGTTCCACCATATAATAATTTGACAGAAAGGCAGTGATTAACTGTGAAACCGATAGTTGCCATTGTCGGCAGACCGAATGTCGGCAAATCAACACTCTTTAATAAAATAACCGGAAAGCGCATATCTATCGTAGAGGACACCCCCGGAATAACGCGCGACCGCATCTATGCCGATGCGGAATGGACAGGACGGGAATTCACCCTTATTGACACAGGCGGAATCGAGCCGTCATCAAAAGACGTAATCTTGTCGCAAATGCGAAGCCAAGCAAACCTTGCCGTTGACATGGCTGACGTTATTCTCTTTATGGTCAACATAAAAGAGGGTATGACTGCCGCCGACAACGAAGTTGCGGCGATGCTGCGCAAATGCGGAAAACCCGTCATTCCCGTATGCAACAAGGTTGACACACCGGGTAATCCGCCGATGGAATTATACGAATTTTATAATCTCGGAATGGGCGAACCTTTTGCGATTTCATCGGTACACGGTCTGGGTGTCGGCGACCTGTTGGACGAGGTCGTTTCACTCTTTCCCGAGGATTCCGAGGATTCCGATGATTCCGAAGACGATAACGCGATTAAAGTTGCAATAATCGGAAAACCGAACGCGGGAAAATCATCATTAATAAACCGCATTTTGGGTGAAAACCGCGTTATTGTCAGCGACATCGCCGGCACAACGCGCGACGCAATCGACAGCACATATATTCGCGGCGACAAGAAATACATCTTGATTGACACGGCAGGAATGCGCAAACGCGGCAAAATCGATGAGAATGTCGAACGTTACAGCGTTGTCCGCGCTCTTGCCGCCGTTGAGCGCGCAGACGCGTGTGTAATTATGGTTGACGCCAACGAGGGCGTAACCGAACAGGACACCAAGATTGCCGGTTATGCGCACGATCAGGGCAAGGCAAGCATAATAGCCGTGAATAAGTGGGATTTGATTGAAAAAGAAACCAACACGATGAAAAACTTTAAAATGCGCGTAAAAGAGGGTTTTAACTTTATGATGTATGCCCCCTCGGTGTTTATCTCGGCAAAGACGGGTCAGAGAGTGGATACTCTTTTTGATATGATAGACTCTGCCGTTGCGGAAAACACAAAGAGAATATCAACAGGCGTTTTAAACGATGTTATAAACGAAGCCATCGCAATGGTACAGCCGCCGTCCGACAAGGGCAAGCGTCTCAAAATTTATTATGCGACACAGGCGTCCGTAAAGCCGCCGACATTCGTTCTGTTCGTGAACAACGCCGAACTTGCACACTATTCATATGTCAGGTATCTCGAAAACCAACTTAGGGCAAAGTTTGGCTTTGAGGGAACGCCGATTAAATTTATCATACGCGAAAAAACAAAAAAGTAACTTAAATATACAGAAAGGACAGCTTGTATTATGAGTACTGAATTTTTGATAATGGCTGTTATCGCAGTCATATCCTATTTTATAGGCAGCATAAGCACCGCCATACTTGTCGGAAAAATTTTGGGCGGCGATGATATTCGCAGCCACGGCAGCGGAAACGCGGGCGCAACGAACGCCCTTCGTACATACGGAAAAGCGGCAGCGGCATATGTAACCCTCGGCGATTGTCTTAAAACATCGATTTGCTGTGTTATCGGCATTATCGCCGCACACATCACACCGCTCGGCGCGGAAAACGTAAAACTCGGCATATACGCCGCCGGAGTCGGCGCGGTTATCGGTCACAACTTCCCGATTTACTTCGGTTTTAAAGGCGGAAAGGGCATTTTGGTATCAATTACCGCATTTATATTTGCCAACCCCCTTGTTGGCTTGACAATCCTTGCAATATGCCTTGTCGTCATCGTGCTTACCAAATACGTATCTCTCGGAAGCATTCTCGGCGCGGTACTGTTCATCGTATATGTGCTTATATTCAGACGTTCGGATTCGGCATATATGATATTTGCGTTCACCCTGTCGCTTATCGCGCTCTTTAAACACCGTGCGAACATCTCAAGGCTTATCCACGGAACGGAACGCAAAATAGGCTCTTAATTTAAACGGATTATTAACTGTTTGTATATAAATAAATCGAAAGGACGGAATTTTATATGGCATCGATAAATATTATAGGTTCGGGCGGCTGGGGAACAGCCGTTGGGATAATGCTCGCCCAAAACGGGCACAATGTCACTTTGTGGTCATATCTCGCATCTGAGAGCGAAAATCTTAAAAAATATCACGAAAACAAGCCCTATCTTCCGGGTGTTAAAATCCCCGATAATGTCCGTTTTACCTCGGATATTTCGGAATGCGGCATTGCCGACATAATCATCACGGCAACGCCGTCACACGCAATGCGCACAACAGCAAGAAATCTTGCGCCCTATGTAAAGCGCGGTCAGTTGATTTTGAACATATCAAAAGGACTTGAAGAAGTCACGCACCTTACCATGTCACAGGTTTTGAAACAAGAGCTTGACGGCTGTGAAATAGCTGTTATGTCGGGGCCGAGCCATGCGGAAGAAGTATCGCGCGGAATTCCCACAACCAACGTTATTGCGGCACGCACCGAGGAAATCGCAAATTATATTCAGGATATAATTATGAACCCGAATTTCAGAGTATATACCAACCTTGATATGCTCGGCGTGGAACTCGGCGGCTCGCTTAAAAACGTCATTGCTCTCTGTGCCGGGGTTTTGGACGGTCTTAAACTTGGCGACAACACAAAGGCGGCGCTTATGACAAGGGGTATTGTCGAAATAGCCCGTCTGGGCAAGGCAATGGGCGCAAAAGCCGAGACTTTCTATGGACTATCGGGAATAGGCGACCTTATTGTCACCTGTACGAGTATGCATTCGCGAAATCGCCGCGCAGGAATTTTAATCGGCGAGGGCAAATCCTGTGAAGAGGCAACCCGTGAGGTAAATATGGTTGTTGAGGGTATCAAGACCTGTCGCGCCGCAAAGGAACTTGCCGACAAACTCGGCATCGAAATGCCGATAGTAAACCAAGCATACGGCGTTCTTTTTGAGGGGATGCCTGCCGCGGACACAATAAAAAATCTTATGAACCGCAGCAAAAAGCACGAAACCGAAGAAGCTTTCCTTAAAAGATAGCTTTTATTCGTGTCAATATATGCAATATATAAAAAATAAACACACCACAGCCGAGTCATATCTGCAAAATAGACGGTTGACAGCGGCGGTGTAATGTGCTAAAATTATAATATCATAGACAAAGAGGTCTTTATGTAAGATTTCTCTTTGTCTTTTTTCGTTTTATAAATCTCGGACAAAAGATAGGATGATTATAACAATGTTTGGAAATATTCATGAGGAATGCGGAGTTTTCGGTGTTTTCGGTCAAACCGACGGCAGGGCAAAAAATACAGTTTTAAGCGGCTTATACTCCCTTCAGCACCGCGGCGAAGAAGGATGCGGAATATCGGTAAACGATGACGGCGTATTTAAGACATATAAAGATGTGGGGTTGCTGAGCGAAGTTTTTACCCCGCAGGCTTTGGAACAGCTCGGTCACGGAACGATTGCGGTCGGACACACGCGATACGGCACAACAGGATCAAACAGCCCGACAAACTGTCAGCCGATTGTCGTCAGACATATTAAAGGTTCAATGTCGCTTGTTCACAACGGAAACCTGACAAACGCACTTGCGCTCAGAAAAGCTCTTGAACTCAAAGGCGCAATCTTTCATACAACAATAGATTCCGAAATAATAGCATATCTTATAACACAAGAGAGACTCAAATGCGGTTCGGTTGAGGACGCAATAGCGGCAACAATGCCTCAGCTTAGCGGTGCGTACTCTCTTATCATTATGTCTCCGCAAAAACTCATTGCCGCACGCGACCCTCTCGGAATGCGCCCGCTTTGTTTCGGCAAGCGTGCGGACGGAAGTTATGTCGTATCATCCGAGAGCTGTGCGCTCAATACGGTCGATGCTGAATTTATCCGCGATGTTGACGCAGGCGAAATTATCGTTTTTGACAAGGACGGGGTACGCTCAATCAGGACGCATTGCAAAGGTCAAAAGCGCGCCGCCTGTCTTTTTGAGTACATATACTTTTCACGCTCAGACTCGGTGCTTGACGGCACATCGGTTCAAAATTCGCATATTATGGCAGGACGTTTTTTGGCGGACGAACACCCCGTTGATGCCGATATTGTCATCGGCGTTCCCGATTCGGGAATAGACGCCGCAATCGGATATGCTCTGCAATCCAAAATCCCATACGGTATAGGATTTGTCAAGAACAAATATATCGGACGAACTTTTATCACCCCCGAACAGGCTGACCGCGAGGCAAAGGTTAAGATTAAACTCAGTCCCATATCGTCAGCAGTGCGCGGCAAGCGCGTTGTTATGATTGATGATTCGATTGTGCGCGGCACAACCGGCAGACAGATTGTTCAGATGCTGCGCGATGCCGGTGCAAAAGAAGTACATATGCGAATATCGTCACCGCCTTTTTTGCACCCTTGTTATTACGGAACGGACGTTGATTCAAGCAGCGGCCTGATTGCATGCAATCACTCGCCGAAAGAGGTTGCCGAAATGCTCGGTGCGGACAGTCTCGGATATTTAAGCCTTGAAAACGCGGTCAAACTCGCTGGGGAGCTTTCCGACCAATGCTGTACGGCTTGTTTTTCGGGCAAATACCCAACCGAAATCCCCGACGCGGGCAACAAAGATAAGTTTGAACATAAAATCTCGGAAAAAGACTGAAACCGCTTTAATTCATAGCACGTCTACCCTCTTAATCTACGCATTTGGTTTGCGGTTACCTTTTGGACTTCATTGCTTTAGGCCAACTTGTCCGCTTAATACGCCTTAGTATCAGGTTTCTGTCCGTAGGGCTACAATTTCGCTATTGCTTCTTCTCTCCCACATCTCACGATGTGAAACTTGCAAGTTGCTTTAGAGTTCGTCGGCATCTACGCCTCGGCGGACTTTTACCACAGAGCATTGATATGCCCGTCATACTAAAAATCGGCTGTAGAAATTACTCAACAGCCGATTTATAATTTTTCAAATGTTTTAATATATAGCACGCTTACCGCCGAAAATTTTAAAACTTATCCAGTATGCCAAAATCGGCATACTCAAAAATGCGTGCTTTTTTGTCGGGGTTTATCGCAATTATCGTTTGCGCACTCTCTATCGCACAGGTGTGATGAACCGCGCCCGATATTCCGACCGCAATATATATTTTCGGGCTTACTGTCCGCCCTGTCAAACCGATTTGGCACGAATAATCCTCAAGGCCCATATCCACAATGCCGCGTGATGCGCCGAATTCCGCGCCTATGCTCTCGGCAAACGCTCTGACCTTACCGATACAATTGGCAACTCCTTTTCCTGCCGAGACAATTATATCCGCACTGTCGGATGCACATCTGACAGTTGCGGTCTGCGGCATTGTGTCACACTTTATCTTTGCGATAATATTCCCGGCTCGTGCCGGTCTGTACATAAAAAGCCGCTTTCCGTCCGTTTCGAGTTTTGTACAATCTGCGCACAAGCCCGTTTTGAGCAAAGCCGCCGCAATCGGTGCGTTCTTTCTGCCCCACAAATCCGCGTTCCATAATATAGCTTTGGGTTTATCGGCTTTCGCAAGCTCGGCAATAATCCTCGGGTCACACTCGGCGATTTCTCTCACATTCTCCGCAACAGCCTTTGCATAGGGCACGACCGCATCGCCGATTGCCCATACGCTTTTAAGCTTTACCGCCGCCTCTTTTGTGACTTCTTCCTCTCGCTTTTTGTTTTTGAGACTCTCAATAAGCTGTGCCAGCTCATCACGTTTTATAAACTCACATCTGCGCGTACCGCTTTTGTTTTCAAAAACCTTTATCACCTTTGTAGGCGAACCCGATATTCCGCATTTTGATTTGTCCGCCGAAATATCATCGCTGTTCCAAACCGTGATTTCGCCAAGTTTGGAACGCAAACTCGGAAACCGCAATTCGCATATTCTCTCAATCGTAAGCAAGGTCGGCAATTTTTGACTTTCGTCACCGAGGCGTGTGCGGCACGAAATTTCACCGTCCGAAATTTCTTTAATCTCCATTACGTTGCATATCGGACTGATACCCAAGAGCGTTGCAAGACAAGGTCCGACCTGTGCCGTGTCGCCGTCCGTTGTCTGTCTTCCGCAAAATATAATATCAAATTCAAGCCTTTTTATCGCTTGTGACAGGATATATGATGTCGCCAATGTATCAGACCCTGCGAAAGCATTATCACACAGCAAAATCACCTTTGGGCCGAGCCGCGTCAGCATTTTAAGGCGGTTTTGTGCAGACGGCGGACACATACTTACAACCGTCACATCGTCACAAAACTTTAAAGCGCACTCTAACGCGCACGCGTCAAACGCGTTTAACTCGCCGTCAATAACTTTTACACAAACAACCGCTTTCATTGATTTCACCTATATTTCACCGTGATAAATCGGCGCAAGCGCATCATGTACCGATTTATACTTTTTAAATATTTCCAAATACTTTTCGTGATTTTCTCTGTTCGGAATCGTTTCGGATACCGTCTTGTTACATATTTCAAGCGCGGATTCGGGACTGTCAAAAATTCCCGACGCTATCCCGGCAAGCATACTGCTTCCGAATGACGAATCACTGTACTTTCTCACAACAAGCTTTATATTCAGAATATCCGCCGTAATCTGCCGCCATAGCGGACTTTGACCGCCGCCGCCGATTATAGCCGCACTGTCCTCATAATCGATTCCTATTGAATCCAAAGCCGTCTTGCAATCGAGCAGCGACATTGCCACGCCCTCTAACACCGCTCTTGTGAAATGCGCTTTTGTGTGCGCGGCACGAACACCCGTAAAGCTTGCGCAAAGCTCGGGGTCGGCATACGGTGTGAGTTCGCCGTTTAAATACGGGTGGAACATAAGTCCGTCCGCACCCACGGGTATTTCGGCTGCTCCGTTGTCAAGCTCGCAATAATCACCGCCGAACGTATCCCTATACCAGCGATATGATGCCGCACAGGATTTTGTCGCCGTTCCCGGATACCATAGTCCGTCAACAACGTGTGAATAGTTTATCAAATGCCGATTCGGATACGCCTTGTCGGTCACAACACAAATCCGTCCTGCCGTTGCAAGCTTAACCGTCATTTTACCCTTTGAAACCCCCCCTGCCGCAAAGACCTCCATTACCGTATCGGTCGTTCCGCATATTACCGCTGTTCCCTCACACAATCCCGTATCCGCCGCCGCAGCCGAGGTCACTTCGCCAACCTTGTCGGTCGGCTTAACTATTTCGGGCAGCATATCCGTATCGATACCCAAGATTCCGCAAAGCTCTTTCGACCATGACAAAGTGGTATAATCGAACATCATACTGCCCTCTGCTTCAATAAAATCGGTGACATAATCACCTGTCAGCTTATGCCGAACATAGTCTTTGGCAAACATAATTTTCTTTATCTTTGAAAAAACGTTCGGTTCGTTATTTTTTATCCACATAAGCTGTGGCAAAGTCCAGATTGTGTCAGGTTTATGCAAAACCTGTCTGTCGATTACATCGCTCATATTATCTTTAAGCCATTGAACCTCGGCAACCGAACGCGTATCTGTCCAATATATTGACGGGCGCTGGACGTTAAAATTCTCATCGGTCACAACCGCCGTATGCGTTGCTGCATCAAGCGCAACACATATTATATCCGCCGCCGATATTCCGCTTTTTTCGATTACCGCCCCGATATTCTCACGCGTTGCCGCATACCAATCATCGGGGTTTTGTTCCGTCCAACCGCTTTTGGGATAGAGGGTCGGATATTCCACCGTGTTTGTCGCTTTTATGATTCCGTCCTCACCCAAAAGAGTCGCCTTTGACGCGCCGCCGCCGAAATCGATACCAAGCAAATATTTCATACCTATCTTCCTCTCAAACGTAATACACATCAGCCTTTTCCGCATTGCGAAAAAGGCTGATTAAAAGTCTTAGTCATTGAGCCATTTATGCTCCTCATCGGTTGTCATATAAAAGCCCCTGTTTTTTCCTGCCATTATCCAAAGGTAATAGTTTTTATACCCCGGCGCACAGTGTTCGGGATGATAACCCCTCGGCATCTCGACCATATCGCCCGACTTAATTGTATAAGTTTCGTCAATGTCGCCCTCCATGGTATAAACCTTTTGGATACCGAATCCCTGTGGCTTGTCAAACTCATAATAATAAAGTTCTTCCGTTGCCGCCTCGGTCGGCATATTGTCGTCATCGTGCTTATGCGGAGGATAGCTCGACCACATACCGCCGTCAACCCATGCCTCACCGATGTACAGAATGTCGGCATCAACTCTCTCATCGAGAATAAAGTGTGCCTCTCTCTGCCAGCCTTTTTGACCGAGGTTTTTGCATATTACGTCCTCGGGTTTTATAAGAACGGGCTTGTGTACATTCCAAGACGGTGATTTGGCAACACACATTGATACCTCGCCCACGCCTGTAATACTGAATTTTGTATCTTTGGGTACATAGACACAGGTACAAGGTCCGTCAAATACGTCCTTTCTCTTGCCTATCTCGCCGAAATCAAAACCGTCACCCGAAATTTTGCATTTTCCGCCGAAAATTACTATTCCGAACTCGGTATCTTTTTCGTCATAAGTCTTTGTCTGTCCGTCGGCAAGTCTGACCATATCTATCTCAACATTTTTAAGTGTACTGTTTTCTTTTGTGATAATTTCGGACTTACCGTACTTTTTGTTCCATGTTTTCTTTAAATTCATTATATCCACGCTCCTCTAAAAATTCTTTTACTTCGTCCAATACGGGAACGCCGTCTCTTGCGCCGACTTTTGTGCATTTAAGAGCCGAAACGGCACTTGAAAATATACACGCGTCCTCATACTTCATATCCTGGGTCAGGGCATACGCAAACGCACCGTGAAAAACATCACCGGCACCGTTTGAATCAACCGCGTCAACCGTAAATGCAGGGTAATGAACAATCATATCCCCACCACAGTATAACACACCTCCGCGCTTTCCGCAAGTCACGGCGACCATATTCGGGCTATATTTTTCAAACAAAGCCTTTGCCGCATCCTCGGGCGTCTTTTTGCCCGTATGACCCATCGCAAATTCCTCTGACGGAATAAGAATGTCCGCATAGGGCAAAAGCCGCTCTATTCCGTCATAAAGACCGCCAGCGTCATAGAGAACCTTTGTTCCGCTCTCTCTTGCGAGTTTTGCCGCCTCGACCGCCGCATCAAGCTCGTTGCCGTCAACCATAAGAATTTCGGCATTTTTTATTGCCGTTTTTTGGCTTTCGGATAACTCAAGCGGCGGCAGATTGCCTTTATTAAACACACAGGTTCGGCTCGCCGTATCATTTGAAAGCCAAATAAATGACGAAAACGCCGAATATCCTTTTTTAACATCAACAAGGTCTCCCGATACACCGAACCTTTGCATATCACCGAGCAGGAACTTTCCCGACGTATCATCCGACAAAACGCCGATATAGGCACAATCCGCGCCCAATTTTGACGCCGCGACCAAACCCGTTCCGCATGGGCCGCCGCCGCATTCGATTATATTATCCGCACGCATTTTTGTGTCCTCGGTCGGATACTTGGGAATGGTTATCAGGGTATCGTGCACATTTGCACCGATACCCACAACCTCAAATGTATGTGAAGCTTCGGGAATATTTTTTGTTCCGCATTTCGCATCATTTATCTTCATGCCTTGTTTTCAGCTCCCAACAGTCTGATTTTTTCCAGACCGAATTTTTTAACGTTTGCTATTGCGTCTTTCATAAACAAATCAATCGCAACCAAATCACGCGATGTCGCAAAAACTTGGTCGAGGAATGAATAACATACATCCGTACCGAAATTAATCTTTCTGATACCGGCTTTTACCGCCGCTTGAATTTGGTCATCGGGAACGCCGCTTCCGCCGTGCAAAACAAGGTGAGCATCAACCGCGGAATGTATATCCGCAATCCTTTGTATATCAAGTTTCGGCGCTTTTTTATATCTTCCGTGAGCCGTACCGACAAGGATAGCAAGAGCGTTTACCCCTGTTGCATCAACATATGTTTTTGCCTCTTGAACGGTTGTAAACTCACCCATACTGTCATCGTTTACCGAGCCGACATGACCTATTTCGCCCTCGACCGGTATACCCACGGCCGAACACATCTCGACAATATCCTTTGTGTATGCGATATTCTCGTCCATGTCGCACGCCGACTTGTCAATCATTATTCCCGTTGCGCCCCAACGCAGCGCTCTTGTCGCTTCGGACTTTCCTGCGCCGTGGTCTAAGTGAAAACAAATCGGAACGGACGCTTTCGCCGCCGCGGCAAGAACCATCGGTGCAACATAATAACCTTCTTCGTTGGTAAATAGCCTGCTGTAGCTCTGGATAATCACCGGGGCTTTTGCTTTCTCCGCCGCCGCAGTGATACCCATTACCGTTTCCATATTATACACATTAAATGCCGGAACGGCAAAACCGCCCTTTTCCGCCATATCCAAAATTTCACCAAGGTTTACAAGCATTCGAGTACTACCTCCTCAACAGTCTTAATCTCAACGCCCTCGGGCTTTTGAGCCTTTAACAATTCGTATTCATCGGGGCTTTCGGTTACCAAAATCTCGGTATCCATATTAACCGCATTAATCCAGCGGTCACTCGCAACCCTCGCCATAACGTCGGGCATATACTCGTTCATAATCAAATCGCCGCCGAGCATTGTGTCCTTGCCGTTCAAAAGCATTTCGGAAACATTGCCGCAAGCCGCCAAAATATCACGAATCGGCTCAACCTCATCGAGCGAACGCGAAAGCCAATGCGAATCCTGAGGCGTATACTTTTTGCCGCTGTTTTTAACGCTGAGCTTTCCGTCAGAGATGAGTTCCGCAACCGCCGCCGTAAAGGTTTTAACCTGTGCCGCAACGTCTATACCCCACTCTTTGTAATCGCGCAAAAGCGTCCGCGCGTCAGCCGGGTCATATGCAATAACGGTCTTATACTCCGAGAATACTTTCGCCGCGCCTGTCATAATATTCTTTGTTTCCTCTGCCGCGCCGACAAGCGTTGACATTGCAAAGCCCGTGTCGGGTTCATCGGACAGAACCGTGAATTTCAAGCCTGCCTTTTCGAGCAATTCAATCGCATTTTTTGCATTCACACAGCTTTTATACGTTGCCGTCTTGCCCAAAACAAAGAGAACATCCTCTTTTGCACCGTGCTTGTCGATTGCCGCTTTTAAATCGGGGCAAAATTCGGTTTTGCCGAAAACGTTGCCCGTCTTTTCGATATTATCGAGCATCGCATTTATGTAACCGGGTGTTTCGCCGTTCAGAGCAAGCTCCAAGCGAACCTCTCTTACCGCGCGAACGGGATCCCAACCCGTAACGCACTCTTTTGTACAAGCCTCACAGAGCGCACATTCATACACGTTGTCGGCAACACCCGACAACGGTTCTGCACCTCTCTCAACGAGAGAAAGTGCAAGCATTCTTGCTCTCGCCGTGTTTCTTTCCTGACCTGTTGCATTGCCGATAGGACAGATGTGACGGCACATCCAGCAAAAACGGCAGCTATCTATTATTTCTTTGCTTTTTTGAGAAATTAACATTTGCCTTATACCTCCACTATTATAATCCAAGCTTGAACGGGTTCATTATTCCGTTCGGGTCAAGCTGTTTTTTAAGTCCTTCGAATACCTGCATAGCAGGACCGTATTGTTCTTTCATCAGCCTTCCGAGTTTAATGCCGACACCGTGGTGGTCATTTACCACACCGCCGTTTGCAAGAGCGGTTCTCACGCCGCAATTCCAGATTGCCTGGTGCAATCTCAGCGCTTCGTGCGGGTCTTTGGGAACTTTATCGCCGTCAACGATAAATCTGTCATAAATCATACATCCCCATTCATACCAATGTGAGAAATGTGCAATAAACTTTGCCTGGGGGAAGTTGGTTTCGATTGCCTTTTTCATCTCCCAATAGATTTTCTCTATCTTGTCATACGGTGCAATTGTGTCCATTGTACCGAAGCATTGAGGTAAGTCCATCATATTTCCGGGATAGAAGAATGTAATCTTTTCATCCCACCATTTTTCGCCGTATTCCGAACCCAAATCCTCTGCGCCGTACTTTTTGAATGTATCCATCAAAATCTTGTGTTCAACATCAACAAGCTCTTTCACACCCTCATACGCAATATTCATAAACGCGCCTTTTTTCTCAACACCGACAATCTTTTTGATAAGGGTCGATGTTTCCGCCTCATCATAAAGGCGCATAACGGACGGCTTGAATTTTTGCAGCAATTCGCGGCTTGCATTAAATGCGTCAGTCATATTCTGGAACAAAAATCCTCTGAAACGGCGCACTTCGGGCTGTTCATAGATTCTCATCTGTGCCTTTGTCATAACACCGAGAGTACCCTCTGAACCTATAAAAATCTGGTTGAGGTCGGGGCCTGCCGCGTGTTTGGGTGCAGGCGAGGTCTCTATTATATCACCGTTGGGAAGAACAACCTCCATTTGAAGGGTCATATCGTCAATCTTTCCGTACTTGGTCGATGAAACGCCGATACCTCTGTGCGCCAAAAATCCGCCGACCGTTGAACAGGTAAGCGAACTCGGATAGTGCATCGTTGCATAACCTTTTTCATTTGCCGCCCATTCGATGTGCTTATAAATCGCACCCGTGCCGCACTCTATGTACATTCCCTGTGTGTTCACGTCATAGATTTTGTTCATTCTCTTTGTATCAAGCAATATTCCGCCGACAACAGGCAGGGCGCCTCCCTGTGTTCCGCCGCCGCCGCCCCATGTGGTAACGGGAATCTTATAATAGTTTGCGATTTTCAAAACCGCGGATGTTTCTTTTGCGTCCTTCGGCGCAACGATAATGTCCGCCTCGGGCATACGCTCTCCTCTGTCTGCCCACATACGGGAAAGCCAGAAATAATCAACCGAATGTGTCAATTTATCGATTTCCCTTGTGGAACAATTCTCTCTTCCGACAGCGTCTTCGAGTTCAGACGCTATTATGTCTGTCATAAAACTGTTAAGCTGCATTTTGCTCCTCCTATAATATACATTTTTAATAATTTTTACGAATTTATATCATCATATTCAAGCTCGGGGATATACTTACAAAATTCCTCGAGAACGTCCGCATAAGTGCCGTAAATCTCACTCATATGATGAATGTACGGACCGTTTATAAGCTTTTTCTCGAGATGCGACAAATCTTCAAACTCAGCCCAAAGATATGTGCCGAACGTATGCGGTCCGTCCGTTGTTTTAAAGTTTCCGCCGAGAAGGGTATACTTACCTCTGTCGCCCTGGAATCTCGCTATTGTATAATCGCCGTCTTTTGCCCTAAAGCTCGGCTTTGTGTTATAAAGCTTTGCCTTGACACCCTCTTTTTTGATTGAATACGGGAAAGGTCCGCAATGCCACAAAAGCTCTGAATTTCTGTTTATCGGGTTGCGGACGGTGAACTCGCCGAACAACGGCTTTTGCTTTCCGCGCGCCGCACAGATAAGCAACGCCTGTGACACAGCACCGTGCAGGTCGGATTCACACGTTACTATATACCCCATATCATATAGAATGCTCATCGCAAGACACGGGTTTGCACCGAACGCCTGCGGCATACACGTCCAGCATTCGCTGAGCATTACATCCGCGTCCGTGTCCTCAAACGCCTCGATATACGCATACACAAACGTAAGCATCTTTTTGAGCAGCTCGTCATCGAGACCATCAACGTCATACTTTGACTTTAAGTCCGCCAAGTCTTTATCCAGCTCCGACGACTTATCCTTTAAAAGTCTGTTGAGCTTTTCGGTCATAACCGCCATATTCATTGTCGAAATGTTTATGCCGAATTTTTCGGTTATTTCAAGTTCGTTTGACATAACGCTTTTAAACGGATTAAGTCTTGTGCCGATTTGAGTAACTTTAAGATTTTTAAAATTCTTTACCATACAGGCAACGGACAGGAATTTATTCAGTCCGTCCGTAAAGATGTCATCCGTCACACGGCAATTCTCTATGTAAGAAAACGGCACATTCAATCTGCGCAGCTGTTTGCTTATCGCGAACAATCCACATTGACAGTCGGTATAACGCGTTCCGTCTTTTTCAAAGACAGTATCCCGGGGACCCCAAAGCAGTGTCGGAAGGTTCATCATCTTTGCAATTTGTCCCGCCGCTTCTTCGTTTCCGAAATTACAATTGATAATAAAGATTGCATCAACGCCTTGTTTTTCAAACTCAGCCTTGACCTTTGGACATTCCGAGGTTTCAATCAGCAAGCCCTCATCGTTTAAGAATTCCAAATCAACAAATTCGGTGTTTTCGTCCGAAAAGTTGTCCTTGATATACTTGACGATTTCGTTTTTGTTGTCAACAGCCTTGCTCGGTTGAAATATTCCGCGCCTGGTTGCCGCATCGGCAAGCCATCGTCTCTCGGGAACAAGTCCGATTTTCAGCTTATAATCAAGCATTTTTGTCAACTCCTATAATTTTTGAAAATTATTTTTATTTTCAAATTATTTTTAACAAGATTATAATATCATAAATGAAATAAAATTTCAATACCTTTTTGCAAAAAAATTAAAAAATTTTTAAAAAAGTCAAAAAACAGCAGCGGAATCTGTCAGGGGGATTGACAGATTCCGCTGTTTTCGATATGTTGGGGTGTTTATAGCAATTTAAAATGTATCAATAAATTATTTTGCAAAGGCATATTCGCCCATGAACAAAATATCTTTTGTCGTGTTATCCATAATAACATAGGTAAAAGGCTTGTCAAACTTAACCGAAACGGGTTCGGGCGGCATTGAGGTTGCCCCTGCCATTGCCGCGGTTACCGCTGCTGCCTCTGTTCCTTTTTCATCAACATTTATATATGTCTTATGCAAAACATCGGTAAGCTGAAGATTCTTTTCGCCGAGCATCTTGTCAAAATCCGCCATTTCGGTAAAAGCGGTATCAATGCCCAATTCGCCGAGCATTCCTTTTAGGCTTGTGCCGTATTCCGTTTTAAATTTGGGAAGGGAAAGCCTTACATAGTTCCTGTTCATTTCGGCGGAATTTAAAATCTCCTCCGCGTTTATGTCTTTGTCGGATTTTATAAGATACATACTTATATCCATATCAATCTTTTTGCTGCCGTCCGAGTTTTCATCATATGCAAGATACGGCATCTCGACAACCTCGGTATCGTTTATGCGAGCATAGCTAAAATAGTCGGTTTGGTTCATAAACGGAATCTGTACGTTATTACCGTCTCTGTCCGTAAATGTATCATCCGCCGTTGCCGCCTCGCTAAAGTCTTTGAGCCACGAACCTTTAAAATACACTGCGTTAATCAGCATCGCCATAAAGTCAAGGTTATTCTCGTCAATTATGCTCGAAATTTTATCGTTTGTCTTATCCTTAACCCAACCGTTGATTTTATCGAGAGCGTTTGCTCTTGTGACAACATCGGATTCGGCACTGAAAAATTCTTTCATCTTATCCGAAAAGTCCTTTACAAACTTTTCTTTTGTGTTGTCGCTGTTGAGCCAGATTGAGTTTGCGACATTTAATTTAAGAACATCGGATTTTGAATATCTTTCAAGGGTTTGTTTTACATTCTTGTTATATGCGTCCAAATCATCAATATCCAAAGCCTTTAATATTTCGTCTTTTGTTGCTCCGTCCGCTCCGTTCGCCGCCATGGCAAGCGCCATTTTTATGGAGAACGGCGAGAACATATAATTTTTGTCCTGCGGCATTCGCTCGTTTAACTTATCGGCAAAAGATAAGTTGGAAGTATCTTTCGTTCCGTCCGATTCCGCACCGATATTGGCGCAATTCTCATATACTCTGACCAGCGTAGCAACAGCTTGTTCCGTTGTATAATTATCCTTTGGCGCAAACTTATTATCTCCGACACCTTTCATTATACCCATATTACAGATTGTCTGAATCGCATTTGTTGCCCAGTCGGATATATCATCGCTGTCCCCAAACGCAAAATACATCTCTGTTGCCACCGTGTTCGGATGCAGCTTTCTTATAAGGCGAATGATTATACTTGCGGCTTCTTCACGAGTGAGCAGGTCGTTCGGCGCAAACTCGGTTTCGGATTTACCGTCGATTATACCCATTAAATGAAGATAGTCAATATGCGGATTTTCTGTATCTTTAAAAGGATTTTCCGCAGCATTCTTCTCTTCGTTATTCAATAATTCAACGTAATTATAAATCAATTCGCAAAAATCATTACGGTTAATATTTCCCGGGAAATTATAATTTCCGCCGATATTTATAAGACCTGTTTTCTTCGCTTTCTCAATATATGTTTCAGCCCAATCACTCCCGGGCACAGATGTTGCGGATGTCTTTCTTTCCTCCGAAACTTTCGGCGCATCACCTATTGCAACCGGTTCCGCAGCATATGCACACGGCATTACTGCTATTGCCAACGCCAAAGCCGTGGCTGCTATCTTATTTTTTGTTATATTCATTTTTGTATCACTCCTGTTATAATTCATCAACAGCTATCGATAACTTATCTTTTATATAAGATAAGACGAAATGAATTTCAAAAAAGTTCCATATTTTTTAAAAAACTATTTTTCTGTCCAAATTATGTCGGGGTTGCGCCTGAACCAGGTAAGCTGGCGCTTGGCATATCGGCGCGATTCGCGCTTTATATCCTCTATCGCCGTTTCAAAATCGCAAAGCCCGTCAATATATCTCACAAGCTCTTTATACCCTATCGCCTGCATTGCGGTCGAGTCACGTCTGATTCCCATATTCAAAAGCTGTCTGACCTCGTCCTCAAGACCTTGTTCAACCATAACATCAACACGCCTGTCAATCCGCTCATACAGCTTTTCTCTCGGCATATTGAGTCCGTAGATTATCGGGTTATATATTGGTTTTCCTATCGAGAGTTTGTCTACCTCGGTCTTTGTCATTCCCGTTGTCTTGCAAATCTCGATTGCTCGGATAACTCTTTTTACATTATTATAATGTACTTTATCCGCTTCAATCGGGTCAAGCTCTTTGAGAATCTCATAAACCGACTCCGCACCGTCTTGCTCCGCCTTTTTCCAAAGCTCATCGCGGAGCTTATCATCACGCTTTTGCGGTGAAAATTCAACCGATTTTAGCACGCTGTCGATATACAGACCCGTTCCGCCGCAAAGCACAGGCATTTTGCCGCGCGACAATATCTCGGCGATACACGCCCTTGCGTCCGTCACAAAATCCGCAACGCTGTAATCCCTGTTCGGGTCAACAAAGTCTATCATATGATGCGGAACTTCCGCACGTTCCTCCGCTGTTGCCTTTGCCGTGCCGATATTCATATATTTATAAATCTGCATCGAGTCGCAAGATACTATTTCACCATTGTTTTCTCCGGCAAGCTCAATTGCATATGCTGTCTTGCCCGATGCGGTCGGGCCGACAACGCACAGTATTTTCGGAAGGATATTTTTGATATTTTCCACGATTGCCGACCTCCTTTTAATTTGATTTTACAGTTATATCAATAGGTATTTCGATAAACATTTCCGCCAATCAAACACGGCGTTTGAACATTTTTTCTATCTCGGTTTTGGTAAGTTCAATCTTAATCGGCCGCCCGTGAGGACAGGTGGTTATTCCGCTTTCGGCAAGACGGATAACAATATCTATTACCTCTTGCATCTCGGCATAATTCAAATGCCTGTTCGCCTTTATTGCGTATTTGCACGCAATCATATCCAAAAGGCTCTCTTCGAATTCCGCAACGGAATGCCTTCCCGTATTCTCCAACGCCGCAGCAATCTCCAAAACCAAATCGCGTATTTCGCTCTCGGCCGAAATTATCGGGGTGGCGTTGATTATTATACTGCCCGAGCCGAAATCCTCTATATCAAAGCCGAACTTTTTATACTCATTCAAGTTCGACAGAACAGTTTGAACCTCGTTATAATCAAGCTTTAATATAATCGGCGACATCAAGACCTGTGACATACGCTCTTTTGAATAATAGTCGGCTTTGAGCTTTTCAAACCTCGCCCTCTCGTGTGCGGCGTGCTGGTCTATCATCCAAAAGCTGTCGCCTTGGGCGCACAAAACGTATGTGTCAAACACCTGTCCTATCGGCTTTGGTTTTTCCGTCCTTTCGTCATTTTCAATCTCGCCGATATTCTCTATATCTTGCATAGACTCTTGAGGCGAACTTTCGGTTTGAAAGCCGTTATCGGTAAAATTATCACCCCGAACGTTGTCGTTTACTGACAGAACTGTGCCATTCGGCTCTTGCATCGGTTCACTTTTCCGCATCTCATATATCTCGGCTTTTTCACCGCCGAATCCGTCATCGCGGCTCTCAAAATCCGCTTGTACTGTCGGCGTTTCGGGTGCTTTCGGCTCGTCCTCGTCCAAAAAGTTAAAATCCGAATAAATCATATCTCTTGCCGCATTCAGCTTTTCGCTCTCTTGCTTTGTCGGAATAACCCTGTCGAGATATTGCCCGACAAGCTTTCTGTCAACGCTCTCACGTTCGCGCATTCCGCGCGAAGATCCGCCCGAATATGTATGCGCCGCCGATGTTTCGCCGACTCTCGGCGAATCATTCGGATTTATGCCACTATCAGTAATATGCGGCTGTGCGTTATCAGCGATATTTGAATATCCATGCACCGAACCGCCTCTTACTCCGTTGCTGACCGCGTGATACAAAATCTCGTACACACGATTTTCGTTCGCAAATTTTATCTCGGTCTTTGCCGGGTGAACATTCACGTCCACGCACTCGGGCGCGATATGAATATTCAACACAAAAAACGGGAACTTGCCTTTCATTATCGCGTTTCGATAGCCCTCGGTAACAACCTTTGACGCGGCATTGCTCTTTATATATCTGCCGTTGACAAAAAGGGTTTGTCGGCTGCGATTGCCGCGCGCAAGCTCGGGTTTGCCGATTACTCCGGTTATCCGCACATTATCCTCGGTATAATCAATCGGAATAACCGCTTTTGCGTGGTCAACACCGTAAAGCTTTAGAATAACGTTTTTCAGCTTTCCGTCACCCGTGGTCGAAAAAATTTCTTTATCGTCACAGATATAATCAATCGCAATATCGGGTCGCGACAGTGCGATTCTGTTTAATATATCCGCAACATAGCCTGCTTCGGTCGAATTCTTTTTCAGGAATTTCATTCGTGCCGGTATATTTTCAAAAAGGTTTTGAACCACCATAACCGTACCGTCCGCACAGCCGATGGGCGTGTTTTCGCAAATCTTTCCGTGTTCCGTTCTTACGAATCGTCCTTCTTCGTTATCCGCCGTCTTGGTTATAAGCTCAACCTCAGCAACGGCGCAAATGCTCGCGAGGGCTTCGCCGCGGAATCCCATTGTTCCGATTTTATACAAATCATCGACCGATTTAAGCTTGCTCGTTGCGTGGCGCAAAAACGCAAGCTCGGTTTGTTCCGGCGCAATGCCGCAGCCGTTATCGGTAACGCGAATGTATTCTATTCCGCCCTTGCGTATCTCGACCTCTATTGCGGTCGCGCCTGCGTCAATTGAGTTTTCCGCGAGCTCTTTTACCACCGCAGACGGGCGTTCAGCCACCTCACCCGCCGCAATTTTATCGGCGAGTTCCTGAGGTAATATCTGTATATCCGCCATTTTTCACACCTCTCTTTTAACTGTATTTTAAATCTAATATCTACATATTCTTTGCCTTTGCCTGAAGGTCATAAAGCGTTGTAAGTGCCTGCATCGGCGTCATACAATTCAAATCCATATTTTTGAGTTCTTCACAAACCTCGTTTGTTGCCGCCAAAAATCCAAACTGATTTTCGTCCGAATCTTTATGCCGTGCGGTCTTTATATCAACCTCTTTAACATCACGGCCGTCCTCGGATTCGAGCGATGCAACAATTTCACGCGCACGCTCAACAACCGATTTTTTCACACCGGCAAGAGCCGCAACATCAACGCCATAACTCTCGTCCGCCCCACCTCTTATAATCTTTCTCAAAAAGCTGATTGTTCCGTTGTGCTTTTTGACCGCAATGCAAAAATTCTTAACATTCGGAATTTTGCCCTCGAGCGATGTAAGTTCGTGATAATGCGTTGCGAACATCGTCTTTGCTCCGCACTTTTTGGCGTCGGCGATATACTCGACAACCGCCCACGCAATCGCAAGTCCGTCATATGTACTCGTTCCCCTGCCTATTTCATCGAGAATAACAAGACTCTTTTTCGTTGCATTATCGAGGATGTACGAAACCTCGTTCATCTCAACCATAAACGTACTCTGACCCGAGCTTAAATCATCGGACGCACCGACACGGGTAAAGATTCTGTCAACGATTCCTATCTCTGCACTATCGGCAGGAACAAAGCTTCCCGCCTGTGCCATAAGCACGATTA
>ERZ825159.1550-NODE-1550-length-21751-cov-10.025258_pt1 | contig 21751 bp, 20 predicted proteins | sample MGYA00519932_ERZ825159 | MGnify/ENA primary metagenome ERZ825159 (study PRJEB31778, sample SAMEA3449191) | human gut metagenome | biome: human gut; feature: human-associated habitat; material: faeces | place: United Kingdom | collected 2010/2012 ...
GGCGCCCCTTATAGGGGCTGTGCAAACCACTAGTTTACTAGTGGTTATGATTTTTAGGAGGCCGGCTTTATGAAGAAAGCTGTTTTCACGGGAGCGGCGGTCGCACTCGTCACGCCGTTTCATAAAGACGGAAGTATAAACTACGGAAAGTTAGAAGAACTTATATATTATCAGATCGAAAACTCCACGGACGCCATAGTTGTATGTGCAACGACCGGCGAGAGCCCGACATTGAGCTACGAAGAGCACGAGCAAATCGTGCGGTGTTGTGTTGAACATGTTGCCGGAAGAGTTCCCGTCATTGCGGGAACGGGCAGCAACGACACAAAAAATGCGCTAAAGCTTTCAAACGACGCGGAAAGAGCCGGAGCCGACGGTCTGCTTATGGTCACGCCGTACTACAACAAGACATCGCAGGCAGGACTGATAGAGCATTTCAATTTCATTGCGGACAGGGTCAGCACACCGATAATCCTCTACAATGTGCCAAGCCGCACGGGGCTGAACATAAAACCCGAGACCTATTATGAACTTTCGAAGCATAAGAATATAGTGGCGGCAAAGGAAGCAAACGGCGACATTTCCGCGCTCGCGCAGACTGTAAAGCTCTGCGGCGACGAACTGACGATATACAGCGGAAACGATGACCAGATAACGGCGTTCATGTCGCTCGGCGCAAAGGGAGTTATCTCAGTGCTCTCAAATATCGCGCCGAGGGCGGTACACGACATGGTCAAAATGTATCTTGATGGCGACACCGCCGCGAGCACCGAGCTTCAATTAAAATATCTCGACCTTTGCAGCAGCCTGTTTTCCGATGTGAATCCCATACCTGTAAAAGAAGCGATGAACATGATGGGCATGGAGGTCGGCTCATGCAGGCTGCCGTTGGCGCAGATACAGCCGCAGGCGAAGGAGAAGCTCAGGAGGAGCCTCTTCGCCCTCGGAATGATATAAGCTCGAAAGGAACGGCGCATGGGTGCCGTAAGGGAAATAATGCTGAATATTATGCTCAGCGGATGCTGCGGAAGCATGGGCAGAGCCGTCACCGCTTTTGCCGACAACCGCGACGATATTAAAATAACAGCGGGAATAGACCGCGAGGGGCGCGAATGCAGATTTCCGACATTTGTCTCGCCTTTCAGCTTCAACGGAAAGGTCGATGTTATAATCGACTTTTCATCCCCTGCCGCCCTGCCGGGTCTGCTCGAATATGCGGTCAGCGCAAAAACTCCGACAGTCATTGCGACAACGGGTTTGAACGAGGCGCACACAGCGCTTATCTATAAAGCGGCAAAAGAGATACCGATATTTTTCAGCGCGAACATGTCGCTCGGAATAAATCTGCTCTGCGAGCTTGCGAAAACTGCGGCGAGAGTGCTGGGCGGCACATATGACATAGAGATAGTTGAGACTCACCACGCGCAAAAAACAGATGCGCCGAGCGGAACGGCACTGATGCTCGCGGACGCGATATCATCGGAGCTTGAGCGCAAGCCGTACTACGAATATGACCGCCATTTGCGGCGCACAAAACGACCGCACGATGAAATAGGCATACACTCGATACGCGGCGGAACGGCAGTCGGCGAGCACGAGATTATATTTGCAGGCTACAACGAGACGATAAAGCTCAGCCACTGCGCGCAGAGTAAAGAGTTATTCGTAGCGGGAGCCGTGAACGCCGCGAAATTCATACAAAACAAAGAACCGGGACTCTACGGCATGAGCGACATGATAGACAGAAAGGATGCGAAGAAGTGAAGATAATCGAATCGATAAGAGTGAGCGAAAACGCGACTCTTTTTTCGCTCAGTGACTCCCCCGCCGACATAAGCTTCATTGCGGGCATCTTTGAAAAAATTGCCGAAGCGGGAATAGACGTTGACATGATCTCGCAGTTTCTGCCGAACAGTTCTCATGCGGGGCTTTCGTTTACGGTCAGCGACGACGATTTCGGCGGCGTGCTCGAGATAGCGACTCAGCTCAGAGCCGAAAACAAAAAGATAAAAATAAGCGTTAGCTCCGGTAACTGCAAGATATCCGTTAGCGGAGCCGAAATGGAGGGACGTCCGGGCGTTGCGGCGCGGGTATTCAAAGCCGCCGCGGATGCGGGGTGCGACATAAGAATGATAAACACATCGGAGACCGAGATATCTCTGCTCGTTGTCAAAGCCGATGTTGACGCGACGGTTGCGGCAATAAAAAAAGAGTTTGAATAAAAATAACAAGCATAGAAAAAAGCTGCATCTTACGATGCAGCTTTTTAAAATTCAAATCACACGCTCAGGAGCCCTGCGTCGAGCACGAACTGAGAGCCGGTCACATAGCGCGCCTTGTCGCTTGCGATATAGAGAACCATATTCGTGACATCCTCGGGCTCGATCCACGGCACGGGCAGAAGGTTGCCTGCGGAACGCTCGGCAATTTCAAGCGGAGTCGAATGCTCGAGAGCCGCAAGACCGTCGTTCATGGGAGTGTTAACTCCCGTCGGGTGGATGCTGACAACGCGGATATTATAGGGTGCAAGCTCGATAGCCCACGCTTTTGTCAGACCCGTGAGTCCCCATTTCGAAGCGGTATAGTGCGAAAGCCTGTTGCCGCCGCGCAGACCCATGACGGACGAGTTATTGATGATAACGCCGCTCTTTGCCTCCATCATGTGGGGAACGACTCTGCGGGTAACTATAAACGGACCTTTGAGGTTGATATCTATCATCGCGTCCCACTCTTCGTCGGTCATCTTGTCGACCGTAGCATAGGCGCAGATACCTGCGTTATTGAAAAGTATATCTATCTTGCCGAACTCGGTGATAGCTCTGTCAACGGCATCGGTGACGGATTTGTCGTCTCTGACATCGCCGGCAGCGATAAGGCATCTTCTACCGAGGGCTTCCACTTCCTCTTTCAGGCTCTTGAGCTCGTCGCTCGTGCCGAACGAGTATGCGGGATATTCAATCTTCTTCGCCACATCAAATGCAACGATATCGGCACCCTCTTTGGCGAGAGCGAGAGCGGTGGCTCTGCCCTGACCGTGTGCTGCGCCGGTTATAAACGCAACTTTGTTTTCAAAATCAGACATTACGGGTATCTCCATCTTTGCGATATTTGTAGAGCACTTCGTCGAGTGGAACTTTTGCAACGGTATTGAACAGATTCGTTGCGTACATTATACCGGCAAAAGCGATGAGAAGAACTATCTCTTCAGTTGAAAAACGCTCGGAAAGCTTATTGTATATCTCGTCGGGTATGTTGTGCGGATCTTTGCAGATAGCGCCGCCGAAATCGACGAGCAGCTTTTCGGTATCCGACAGATGCGGATTGTCCGGATCGTCGCCGGAGTCAATAAGTATTTTTCTGAAAAAGATCGAACATATCAGGCACTCGTTGCCCTCGGATATAGCGTGGGAAAACAGCGATATTGCGCGGTCACCGATGACCGGCACGAGCTGATCATAGAGCGTGTACCACTCCATATACGCTTTGAATGCAGGGACATTGTGAAGCAGAGTACGCTTCATATTGGTGATGCGTCCGTGCTTTGCTATCTGATCTTCGTACTCCCTCTTGACCTCTTCCGATGAACTTTCATACTCTGTCATAGGTAAAAAGCTCATGAAATTTTCCTCCTTTAAACCATTAAAGCTTTTATTCAAACAAAAACCGGCACAATGATGTGCCGTCTTTTTGTTATGCTGTTTTTTCCGTCTGCACAGATACAGACTTTTTCTTAGAGCGACGGAGATTTTTCTCCGCCTTTCCCGTGAGCCTTATCTCCTCGGGGTCGTCCTTTATCTTATCCATAATGACAAACAGCAGCGTCATCATCAGAAGATACGGAACGGGGCTGAACAAGCCCGGATTGACAAGTGACATCAGCTGCATGCCGATATATGCGATAAAAATAAACTTGTTTGTCAGAGTGTTGCGGCGCGCAAAATAGACAATACGCGCAACGAATATATATCCGTAAGCCGCGATGCCGACTATGCCAAAACTGCCGATAACCTGGAACGGCGAGGAATGATACCAACACAGCGCGCCCTTGGCGGAATGATGGACATCCCTGTTACCGAAATATCCGAGTCCCCTGCCGAAGACGGGATTTGAAAGGAAATCCTCAATGGCGCGGCGCATGAGCCTGACTCTTATCTCGTTATCGTCTATCTGGAGAAGTCTCAGGAGCATATCGCGGAAGAAATAGATAAGATCCCAGAAGAACACGAAGAACATCACAATACCGACAGAGATTATAATGATATTATGTATCCTGTGGCGTTTGTCGAAGCAGAGAAGCGCTATCATGCACATCATGACTTCCGCAGTGCCGACTATTGCACCGCCGCGCGATCCGGTTATCATCATACATCCGTAGAACAGCATGCCGACCCAGAACCAGCCGTGATTGCCCTTTATCGAACGCAGGAATGCAAACGGCAGAGCGAAGATAAGAAAAGTTGAGGCGTTGTTGCGCCACTGGAAAGCGAGAAGCCCGTGAGTCGAGAGCACCTTATCGAGATGCTCACCGTAATATTCGAGGATCATGAAGCAGCAGAACAGCCCCATGATTATCATTATTTTTGATATCTTATCCGGCAGAGAATAGTTTTCTCTCAGGCGAATGTGCGAGTTCATGAGATTATAGAACAGCAGCATACCGAAGCCGAGACCGAGAGTAAAGAATATCGGCATCAGGCTGAAATATTCTTTGGCGGTTATCTTGCCGAGACCGCCGAGGGTAACTGCGACGGAGACTGCAAGCATCGGCCAGAACAGCTCGCCGTGAGGCAGTTTGCGCTGATAATAATTGAAATGGAAGATTATAGCCGCCACTGCCGGGACGGCAAGCCAGACCATTTTGATGAACTCGTCATAAGAATTGTTGCACTTTATAAGGCAGAGGCAGAGCAAAAGAAACGGTTCAAGCGCAATTATAACATCCTCGCAGAAAACAAGTATGGCGCAAATGATCGCTGCAAAGATAAGAAGCCCTATAGCCTCTACACGCAAGACGGTGATAAAACAGGCTATAAGGAAGCAAACCCACATGAACCAATCAGTGGAAAGATAATGTTCAATATTTTTTCTGACGCTTTCAAATTTCGCGTTTTTTGTCAAGTTCATGCTCCTCGTTGACTCTCCGATCGTCTGAAATATTTTCACAATACATCAAACGAGCCGGCTGTCAAAAATACTGCCGAAATCCGCAGGTACAGTCCCCATGTTTAGCAGTTTATTTTATCACAAATTCATCAAAAAATCAAGAAATAACAATTAATCGAGCTGCATTATTTCCTCCGCCAAGGCACTTGCCGCGTCAAATAATTCTTGGCGGCAGGAAAGCTGCAATTCGTCCATACTGTGAGTTCCGTCAGACGACACAAAGAGTTTCTCTATTCCGAGCGCGGCAGGGTCGGCATCGTTTGACGCACACCCGCATACGGCGTAAACTTTTGCTCCCGCTTTGGCAGCTCTTCTGCAGACTCCGCTCATCACTTTTCCGTTGACGCTTTGAGAATCAAATCTCCCCTCGCCCGTTATAACTATATCGGCATTTGCGGCAAGTTTGTCAAATCCGGATTCATCCAAAACTATATCTATGCCGCTTCTGAGCTCGGCATTCAAAAAAGCTGACGCGCCCGCGCCGAGACCGCCTGCGGCACCTGCGCCGGGAAGATTTTCAGAATTGAAGTTGAGGTCTCTTTTGAGTATATCGGCCATATGGTGCAGCCCTCGGTCTAGCAATCCGACCTGCTCTGCATTCGCGCCCTTTTGCGGCGCAAAAACATAAGCTGCACCGTCAACACCAAAAAGCGGATTTGTGACATCGCACGCGGCGACTACGGGAATATCAACCGGCTTTTCGGGCGGGATAATATGTTCGACATCTATCAGCGTTCCACCGACAGGAACAAATGAATTATTATTTTTATCGAGAAAACGAAAGTCGAGCTCCGACGCCATACCCGCGCCGCAGTCGTTGGTTGCGCTGCCGCCGAGACCCAAAACAATACGCTTCGCGCCGCGATTTACGGCATCGCGTATAAGCATACCGACGCCCGCAGTAGTCGTAACGGTCGGGTCGGCTCTGTCGCCCGCGAGCGGAAGTCCGGCACACGAGGCAGTTTCAATAACGGCAGCGCCGCTTTTGAGCATATAATACTCCGCGCGCAAGGATAAACCGAACGGGTCTTTTACATCGGCAGATATCCATTCTCCCTCGCTTGAATTTGCAAAACTCGAGCAAAGCCCCTCGCCGCCATCGGCAGCGGGGAGCTTTATCACATTGCAATCTGGTATTCTGTTTCTGAGCGCCGATTCGATTATATCGCAGACCTCGGACGAAGTCAGCGTGCCTTTGAAAGAATCGGGTGACAGCAGAATATTCATATCATCAGTCTTTTGTAAGCATTCTTATGTATCTCTTGAAGAAAGACACACCTTCGTCGAGAACCGCAACGGGGCAGCGCTCATCGGTAGCATGGGTGCAGAGAAGGAGCTTCGTGCGCACATGGAACGGAGCAAAACGATAAATATTATCGCATATAGGCTCATAGAAGCAGGCATCGGTACCGCCCATAACAAGATAGGGCGCAACGATAACCTCAGGATCGGCTCTGACGCAGATCTCCTCAATGACCTTGAAAGCTCTGGAATCGGTCGAAGAGAACTTGGACGCCTCTTTATGCTTGAGGCACTTTATCTCAACATCCTTATTCTTTATGACCTTACGCAGATGCTTCTCGACATCTTCTGTGGTTGTGCCGGGCATCATTCTGAAGTTTGCCGTAACAGATGCTTCCTGCGGAAGAACATTGGCGACAGGGCTGCCCTCGGCCATGGTGACGCCGGTAGTGGTTCTTATGAGCGAAGCCGTCGGCGGAATCTGCTCCATGATAAACTTCGCAAGGGGCTTAAGCAGCCAGAGGTTGCAGGCGACGACTCTGACGGGATATGTTGTTCTTCTGCCGAGATTGGAGAAGAGTTTGAGAACAAACGGCTCAAGCTTCGACTTGAACTGATGGTTTTCAACGTCTTTGACGACATCCGCTATTTTGCCTATGGCGCTGTGCTTCGGAGGCTGAGAAGAATGTCCGCCCTTGGATCTGACGCTCATAGAGAAATCGGCATAGCCCTTCTCCGCGATGCCTACGCCCGCAAGATTGCCCTTGAGAACATGCTTGACGTTGACGGGCAGTATGGCTCCGCCCTCATCTATGACGCTGTCGAGGTGAATACCGCGTGACTTGAGGGTTTCCATGATAGCCTTTGCGCCGGCATCCTTTGCAGCGACGACTTCCTCATCGTGACCGAAGCAGAGATAGACATCTCTCTCGGGTTCATATCCCTCTTCAAGAAGAGTCTCAACGGCTTCCATGACGCAGATAAGGTGGTTCTTCATATCAAGAGCGCCTCTGCCCCAGATGAACTCGCCGTCGTTATAGCCGCTGAACGGCTCATGAGTCCAATCACCCTCGGTGCCGGGCTCAATCGGGACGACATCCTGATGCGAAAGCAGAGCTATAGGCTCGAGATCGGGATTCTTGCCCTTCCAGCGATAGAGCAGGCTCGCCTCGGCGATATCCTCGCGCTTGAGAGTCTTATGCAGCAGAGGATACGACTCCTCAAGAAATTTGTGGAATTTTTCAAACTGCGACCAGTCGACCTTATCTTTTTCAGGATAAGATACGGTGGGAATCTGAATAGCACCGCTCAGATGCTTTGCAACACGCTCAACATCAACATTCTCTTTTTCAAGAGGCTTTGTCTCCCTCTTCTTGGGGACAAAGAATATGGCTCTGATAAGAGTTATGACGATAAAAATACCGAGAGCTATCAGAATGCCGTAAAGTATTTTGAGTCCCATTGTTTTTCTCCTTTCACGCCACGCGGCGAAATAAATTAATATACACTTTGACGCGGTAAAGCCCGAAGTCAAATATCTACATAATAATATCAGAAAATCGCTGTTCAGACAATAGCCGAAATGCAAAAATTTGCCCCAAAAAGCATAGAAATTTTATATGATTACATGTCAAAAAGGCTTATCTGCGTGGTTTTCGGAATATCCTCAAGCGCACCCGCCGCTTCGAGAGCCTCGATAACAGTCTTGGAAACACTCGCGCGTCTGCGCAAATCTTCGACGGATAGGTACTTGCCCTCGCCGTCATCGCGCGCCGCAGCAAGCTGCTCCGCGGCAACGCCGCCGCATCCACCGAGAGCGGAGAACGGAAGCCTTATCTTGCCGTCTTCGATATGATAGACCTTGGCATCGGAATTATAGACATCGACCGGAAGGAATTTCACTCCGCGCGCCATCATCTCATTGACGACCTGGAGAGAAGTGAACATATTCTCCTCCTTGGCGGTGGCTTCCTTCATGTTCATCTTTGTCTTGAGATATTTCATCTTGTTCTTGACGGCTTCCTGACCTGCCATGATGGACACGGTATCAAGGTCTTCGCCGCGGACTGTCATATATGTCGCGTAGTACTCGACGGGATAGTAGAGCTTATACCAAGCAAGACGCATGGCGGCAATAACATATGCTGCGGCGTGAGCCTTCGGGAACATATATTTTATTTTAAGACAGCTGTCGATATACCACTCGGGAACATTATTTGCGCGCATCGCAGCCTTGTGTTCATCGGTAAGGAGCTTTTTCGCTTTACCCTTACGGGTTATCTCCATTATCTTGAACGCCATGCTCGGCTCGACGCCCTTATGTATGAGATAGGTCATGATGCTGTCTCGTGTTCCGATAACATCGGAAATGGTGCAGGTGCCGTTATCTATAAGGTCTTTTGCGTTGCCGAGCCAGACATCGGTACCGTGGGAAAGTCCGGATATCTGGAGCATATCGGAAAAGTTCTTCGGTTTTGAGTCAAGAAGCATCTGGCGCACGAACGGCGTTCCGAGTTCGGGCAAAGACAACGTACCTGTATTGCAGTCGATATCCTCTTCCGTTACGCCCATGGGCTCGGGAGACAGAAGCATCTCATAGAGCTTCGGGTCGCAGACATCGGCATCCATGACGGAAGTTCCGGTCAGATTTTCAAGATGCTTATAGAACGTCGGCACATCGTGGCCGAGAATATCAAGCTTGAGTATCGTATCGTGGAGCGCATGGAAGTCGAAATGCGTTGTTCGCGTGCCCTTGTCGGGATCGTCCGCGGGGTGCTGAATAGGCGTGAAGTCCTCAGCCTCTTTATAGTCCGGCACAACGACCATTCCGCCGGGGTGCTGGCCGGTTGTGCGCTTTATTCCGACGCAGCCCTGGACGAGTCTGTCTTCCTCCGCGCGCTGAACGGTCATGCCTTTTTCATCGAGCCATTTTTTGACGAAGCCATAGGCGGTCTTATCGGCGAGAGTACCGATTGTACCTGCCTTGAAAACGTTCTTGGCGCCGAAAAGGGTCTCGGTATACTTATGCGCCTGCGACTGGAAATCGCCGGAGAAGTTAAGGTCGATATCGGGCTGTTTATCGCCGTGGAAACCGAGGAAAGTTTCGAACGGGATATCGTGACCGTCGCGGACGAGCGGTTCGCCGCAGATCTCGCAGTTCTTCGGCGGCAGGTCGAAGCCCGAGCCTATCGAGCCGTCCATGAAGAATGTACTCTTCTTGCAGTGTTTGCACAGGTAGTGCGGCATAAGCGGGTTGACCTCGGATATCTCCGCCGCGAAGGCGACAAACGACGAGCCGACCGATCCTCGCGAGCCGACATAATAGCCGTGATCCATGGAGAACTTGACGAGTCGCTGGGCGATGATATAAAGCACGGCATAGCCGTGTTCGATAATTGAGCTGAGCTCCTTTTCAAGGCGCTTTTCGACATATTCCGGCAGAGGATCACCGTAGATATCTTTCACATGCTTATAGCATATCTCGCGCAGTTCTTCATCGGAGCCCGGAATTCGCGGAGGATATGTACCGTCCGGTATGGGCTGGATAACCTCGCACATATCGGCTATCTTATTGGTGTTTTCAATAACAACCTCGCGGGCGGTCTCCTCGCCGAGATAGGCGAACTCGTCGAGCATCTCCTGCGTTGTTCTGAAATAGAGCGGAGCCTGCTGCGCGGCGTCGGTAAAGCCCTGACCGGTCATGATAATCTCTCTGAAAACGCTGTCGCTCTTGTCCATGAAATGGACATCGCAGGTGGCGACGGTAAGCTTGCCGAGCCTGTCGGCAGTGGCGATTATCTTTTTGTTTATATCCTCAAGCCCCTGAACATCCTTGACTCTGCCCTCTCTGATAAGGAAAGCGTTGTTGCCGTTGGGCTGTATCTCCAGATAATCGTAAAACGAGGCGATTTCAAGCACTTCATCGTCGGATTTTCCGTCGAGTATGGCTCGGTAAACTTCACCCTGTTCGCACGCGCTGCCGACGATTATACCCTCGCGGAACTCTTCAATTACCGAGCGCGGGACGCCGGGCTTGCGGCTGAAATATTCGAGGTTTGATTTTGTGATTATTTTATAGAGGTTTTTAAGTCCTACATAATTCTTTGCAAGGAAGATTATGTGGTTATATTTCTTTTTCTTCTCGGCAGGATCGACGACGCGGTCGTCAAAATAATAGCCCTCCATGCCGTAGAGTATCTTTATCTTGCCCTTTGCCGCGGCGCAGGCTTCGGGGAACGCCTGAACAACGCCGTGGTCGGTTATGGCTATTGCCTTATGTCCCCACGCTATAGCGCGCTCAACGAGCTTTGTGGCACTCGAAACGGCGTCCATGGCAGACATTGTGGTATGCAAATGGAGTTCGACGCGTTTTTCGGGTGCATCGTCCTTCTTTTCGATAAGGTCAATTGTCGTTATGGCTCGCGCGTTTATGCAGTCGCACTTCATATAGGAGTCGTAGTTGACAACGCCCCTGACCATAACGGCGACACCGTCTTTGATATTCTTGAGCAGGCTTTCGCAGTTCTCAGCGAGCTCGAATATCTTGACGGAATATGAATTCGTTTTATCTGTAATGCAGAAATTGATTATCTTTCTCTTGCCGTCGCGTGTGTCGCGCGACTCGAAAGAAAATACGGTTCCCCAGACAACGACCGAGCCTGAGTCGGAAGCTATCTCGCTCAACGGAATGGGCTTGGTTTTTATTATAGGTCCGTAGATTGGGACGGAATATTTCGTTGAAAACGGGTATTCGTCATATGTTCTTGTGAGATTGCTGAGGTCTTTTTCCTGCGAGACTTTGTCGGCGAACGCGTTGCGTATGCCGCTGTCAAGTTCTTCCTGATACTGCATCACTTCGCCGTCATCGACAGGTGCGCCGCTGTCAGTGAACTCAACGCCGACATCCTCGCCGAAGCGTTCGAATATCATCTGAGCGAAGCGCTTGGGTGCGCCGAGATTGTTTATGACATCCGCGCCGCTCTTGAGCTGGACAGACACCATATCGCCGAGCATGAAGCACTTTGCATCGTTTAAAAATCCGTTCGCGGCGGGGAACTCCTTGCGCAGAGAAACGAGCAGTTTGGCAAGCCCGAGTTCACTCATCGGCTCTTTCGGAGCATCTTCGCGTTTTTCTTCTTTGACCGAGCAGTTTATCTCTGCGGCATTGAGAGTGAACGCTTTTATGAGCGAAGTTTCGACAGCCCTCAAAATAAGCTTGCCCGGCGCAGCAGCCGCCGAGCAAAGCAGTTCGAGCTCCCTGCGCTCGACATTCAGCCTGATATCGTCAAGCTGAATGTTTTCAAGCTCAGAGAGCAATTCGGAATCATCAATATATTCTTTTACAAAATCAACTAACTTCTTGCCGGACATCATTGTCTCCATTAAAGTTTATCTATCTCTTCCATAAGGCTGTCAAGCACCTCTGACTCAGGTACTTTTTTGATTATTTGACCCTTTTTGAATATCAGCGCGCAGCCGTCGCCGCCGGCGATACCGATATCGGCTTCTCTCGCTTCACCGGGTCCGTTGACGGCACAGCCCATGACCGCGACCTTTATCGGCTTGTTGCACGACGCGAGCCGCTCTTCGACTGCGTTTGCGAGGGATATCAAATCTATCTTTGTTCTGCCGCAGGTCGGGCACGAAACTATCTGGACGCAGTCTTTTTTTGCGCCCGTTGCGCGCAGGATATCATAGCCCGCCGCAACTTCTTTGACCGGATCATCGGTCATTGAGACACGGATAGTGTCGCCGATTCCGTGCAGGAGCAGAGAACCGATACCGACGCTCGACTTGACAAGGCTCATTTTCCATGTGCCCGCCTCGGTTATGCCTACATGGAGCGGATAATCGCAAATCTGCGAGATAAGCTCATATGCTTCGACAGTCATCGGGACATCGGAGGACTTGAGCGAAATAACAATATTATTAAAATCGCACTCCTCAAGCAGGCGCACATGTCCCATTGCGCTGTCCACAAGAGCCTGTGCGGTGGGAGCGCCGTATTTGGCGAGAATATCCTTCTCGATAGAGCCGCTGTTGACGCCGACTCTTATCGGAATCCCGTTATTGGCGCAGGCATCGGCAACAGCCTTGACTCTGTCTTTCGAGCCGATGTTGCCGGGATTGATGCGTATTTTATCAACGCCCGCAGAGATGCTTTCGAGCGCGAGTCTGTAATCAAAATGTATATCCGCGACTATCGGCACTTTTACTGCCTCTTTGAGAGCCGGGATGAGTTTCACCGCATCCATATCGGGTATTGCGGCGCGGATTATCTGGCATCCGGCTTTTTCGAGAGCCTTTGCCTGCTTCACGCTGCCCTCAATATCATGCGCGGGGATATTGAGCATCGACTGGACGGCTATCGGAGAGTTGCCGCCGATAGTCAAATTGCCTATTCTGACCTCTTTGCTTTTTCTGCGTTCAAATGCCATAATTCTAACCTCTTATCAAACTGACAATATCTTTGAATGAAATCACAGCCATAAATGCGAGCAGAAGTATCATGCCGACCGCATGAACCCACTTTTCGAATTTCTGCGGGATGGGTCTGCGGATGATAAGCTCGATGAACATAAAGAACAGTCTGCCGCCGTCAAGCGCCGGGATGGGCAGAAGATTGAACAGACCGACATTAATAGCTATCAGCGCCATAATAGTCAGAAGCGGAGTCCAATCCATTGAAGTCGACGAAGCCGACGCCGCATCCGCAACATAGTTTATAATGCCTATCGGCCCCGAGACCTCGCTTAGTCCGTATCGTCCGGTTATCAGGTCAAAAAGGCTTATCCAGGCCATGCGGCCTATTGATATACTCTCAAGAAAAGCGTTCTTTGTGACGCTCAAAAATGTCGGTTTAACGCCGACGATAATGAAATCATAGTGGATGCTTATAAGATTCTCCTGACCCTCTATCGGGCTGGTCTGGAACCTGACATCCTTGAGTTCAACATTTTTGCCGTCCCTTTTGACGACGAAGTCCATGACGCCGTCATCGTCGCGCATCATGAGAAATGTTATATCATACTGGGAATAGACGCGTTTGCCGTTTATTTTGACTATCTTATCCCCTGCCTCGAGTCCGCTCGCGGCGCTCGTCGCGTTGTCATAGAAGGAGCGTATCTGAGTGGTGCCGATAAGATCGGACTGGCAGAGCATAATGGCGACGATAATGACGCCCATGATAAGATTGACGGTAGCTCCGGCGGCAACGATTATCATGCGCTGCCACAGGGGCTTGTTGTTGAATGCGTGCTGATCCTCGCTGTCCTCGTCCTCACCCTCCATGCTGACATATCCGCCGATGGGCAGAATGCGCACGGCATAATCAGTCTCGCCCTTCTTCTTTTTGAAGATGGCGGGACCCATGCCGATAGAGAACTCGTTGACCTTGACCTTGAAAAGCTTTGCAAAAAGGAAATGGCCGAGCTCATGGAACATTATTACGATGCCGAAGAAAAGTATGGCCACAAGAAACGGCCAGACTTTGCTCCAAACTGCCGAAAGCGACAGCGCGGTATTCAAAAACATAAAAAATATCCTTTCAGCCCGTGAAATCAGCAGCCGAACATCTCATGCACTTTTTCTCTTGCGCGGGAATCGGCGAGGAGAATATTTCCAAGGCTGTCGCACGGTAAAAATTCGGTTGAATCGAGCACACCCGACACTGCGTCGGCGATATCGAGGAACTTTATCTTTCCCTCTCTGAACAGCTTATTGGCTGCCTCATTGGCACCGTTCGCCGCGGCGGGATAGACACCGCCCTTTGTTATCGCCTGCCTGCAAAGATTGATGCAGGAGAATGTATCATAATCGGGCTGCTCGAAAGTGAGCGTTTTCCAATCCTCGAGGCGGAGCTGCTTTGCAGGGCTCTCGTAACGCTCGGGGTAAGTCAGCGCATACTGTATCGGAACGCGCATATCCGGCACGCCGAGCTGGGCTATAACTGAATTGTCGACATATTCGACGAGCGAATGAACCACGCTCTGACGGTGAACAAGAATGTCTATTTTATCGGCTGGCATGTCAAAGAGCCACGCCGCTTCGATAAGCTCCAGTCCCTTGTTCATCATTGTAGCAGAATCGATGGTAATTTTTGCGCCCATGCTCCAGTTCGGATGCTTGAGCGCCTGCTCAACGGTTACGTCTTTCAGGTCATCACGTGTTCTGCCGAAGAACGGACCGCCGGAAGCGGTCAGAATAAGGCGCTTGACGCTCTGCTTTCCGGGGCTTCCCTGAAGCGACTGGAATATTGCGGAATGTTCGCTGTCGACCGGGAGAATCGCTACGCCCTTTTCTTTGGCGCGGGTCGTTACAAGCTCGCCGCCGGCAACAAGAGTCTCCTTGTTGGCGAGGGCAATATCATTGCCCGCCTCGATAGCGGCAAGGGTCGGTTTGAGACCGGCTATGCCGACAATACTATTGAGCACCTTATCGGCATCAAGCTGAGCTGCAGCACATATGCCTTCTTCGCCGCCGAGCACTTTTGTATCGGTATCGGCGACTTTTATTCTGAGCTCCGCCGCTCTGCTTTCATCGGCAACAGCCGCTATCTCGGGCTTAAACTCCCTTACCTGCTTTTCGAGCAGGTCGATATTTGAATTCGAGGTCAGCGCTTTGACCGTAAAATTCCGAAGTCTTGCGACATCGAGTGCCTGGGTGCCTATAGAACCGGTAGAGCCGAGAATGACCATGCTTTTCATAGGATCACGCTCCCACGCTGAGAATCAGCGAAATAATGGCGTAGAGCATCGGCATAACGAAGCTGTAGCTGTCGAATCTGTCCATGATGCCGCCATGACCGGGGAAGATGGTTCCGAAATCCTTTTCGCCGAAGTTCCTCTTGATAACGGACGCCGAAAGGTCGCCGCCGATGCTGATAGCGGAGAGGAACATCGATGTTGCGGGAATCATCCACCACTTTATTGTGTCATTCTTGAAGAAGAAATAATCAAAAATGAAGAAGAACGCGAGGTTGAAGAGCATAGTTATAACTATTCCGCCGATTGCGCCCTCAACACTCTTTTTCGGGCTGATATTCGGCGCGAGCTTATGCTTGCCGAACTTTCTGCCGACAAAATACGCAAATGTGTCGTTGAGCCATGCGGACAGCAGCGCCGTAAAGATAATAAAGAACACATGTGACTGCTGGAACAGATCCGGACGGCTCAGGCAGAGATTCCTGAGCAGGGTTATTGTCGACATAACATACGGCACGATAACACCGCAGAACATCGACATAACGACATCTTCAAACTTCGTCTTTTTATAGTTGCCGAGCATGATGAACATCATGATTATGACATAGACAATTGCAATGACATATGTCGGGAACGGCAGCTTCGAAAAGAGCTTGTATTCATAGGCAAAGGGCATAAACGCGGCGAGAACTATGTTGATTATCATGAGAAGCTTGTTCTCGATCTTTGCAACATGCTGTATCTCGTAGGAAGCGAGCAGCGATACGGCTGCTATAACTATGCCAAGAACGGGGGTGAACATAAAGGCGAGGACTGCAAGTCCGAAAAGAGCGCCTAAAACTCCGGTAATAACGCGCTGTTTCATCTTTCTCTCATCTCACTATAAAAATTATTTTCAGACCCCTCCGAAGCGTCTGCTGCGGTGTGCGTATTCCTCAAGAGCGGCATCAAAATCCTGCTCGGTATAATCGGGCCAGAGGATATCGGAATAGATAAACTCCGAATATGCCGCCTGCCAGATGAGGAAGTTGGAAAGTCTGAATTCTCCGCTTGGGCGGATTATAAGATCGGGGTCGGGCTGACCCGCCGTATAGAGATTGTCCGATATATCCTGCTCGGTCAGGCTCTCGGGTGTGCGCTCCCCTCTTGCGCACTGCTCGGCAAGCCGCTTGCAGGCGGACAGTATCTCATTTCTGCCGCCGTAGTTTATCGCGATGTTTACAGTCGTTCTGACCTTGTCTGCGGAACCGCGCTCAAGCTCGTCAACAAGCTCGAGAATATCGTCCGCAAGGCCCTCGCGCTCTCCTATATATCTTATTCTGAGACCTTTCTGTGCATTCTCCTGCTCGCGCTCCTCAGCCTCGCGCAGGTACTCACGGAAAAGATCCATTATGCCGCTGACTTCCTCGGGCGGTCTGCGCCAGTTTTCCGTGGAAAAGGCGTAGAACGTCACATAGCGTATACCTCTGTCTGCGGCGTATTCGCATATTCTTTTGAACACCTTCGCGCCCTGTTTGTGACCCTCGCCGCGCGGGAGTCCGCGCTGCTTCGCCCAGCGGCCGTTGCCGTCCATGATTATGGCGACATGCTTTGGAAGATGTTCGTTTTCAGGTGACTTTGTCATAGCAAAAATCCCTTTCTGTATTTAGGCAAAAAGGCATGACCGCCCGAAGCGCCCAGCCTTTTTGCTTCAAGGATCCGAAACAAATCAGATCGCCATTATTTCCTTTTCTTTCTCTGCAGCTACCGAGTCCGCTTCTTTGACGAACTTGTCGGTTATATCCTGCATTTCTTTCTCGCCGTACTTGAGATCGTCCTCGGTTATCTCGCCGTTCTTCTGCATCTTCTTGAGCTTATCCATGCAGTCTCTGCGGATAGAGCGGATGGCGACCTTGCAGTCTTCGGCAAGCTTCTTGACATCCTTGACTATCTCGCGGCGCTTATCCTCGGTCAGAGGCGGGAAGGTCAGTCTGATAACCTTGCCGTCATTCTGCGGGTTGATGCCGAGATCGGAGGTCTGGATAGCCTTCTCGATGGGGTGAAGGGTCGAAGCGTCCCAGGGCTGGATGCAGAGGATTCTCGCCTCGACCACGGAGATAGCCGCAAGCTGATTTATCGGAGTGGCGGTGCCGTAATAATCAACGGTTATCCTATCGAGAACCGCCGCGGTAGCTCTGTTTGCTCGTATTGCAGCATACTCGCCCTTGAGGGAGCTGATGCTCTTACCCATTTTATCGCGTGCTGTTTGAAATACTGTTTCCATAATTTCAATCCTTTCTTGAAGAGAAGATCATATTTTCATCGGTCTTTCGCCGATCATTTTACAACTGTTCCGACATTTTCGCCTTTTATCGCCTTAACGATATTCTGAGGATCGTCGAGGTTGAAAACGAGAATCGGGATAGAATTGTCTCTGCAGAGAGAAGCCGCGGTGCCGTCCATGACCTTGAGGTCGTGGCTGAGAATCTCGTCGAACGAGAGGGTATCGTACTTCTTCGCATCCTCGAACTTGTGGGGATCCTTATCATAGACGCCGTCGACATTCGTTGCCTTGAACATGATATCGGCATCTATCTCGAGCGCGCGCAGAGCGGCGGCAGTATCGGTGGTAAAGAACGGATTGCCGGTGCCGCAGCCGAAGATAACGACTCTGCCCTTTTCAAGGTGTCTTACAGCCTTGTTTCTTATATAAGGCTCGGCTATCTGCCGCATTTCAATGGCGGTCTGAACGCGCGCGGTGACGCCCAACTGCTCAAGTGCGTCGGCAAGCGCCAGCGCATTTATAGAGGTTGCAAGCATACCCATATGGTCGGCTCTGGTCCTGTCCATTTTGCCGCTGGAGCGCCCGCGCCAGAAGTTTCCGCCGCCCACAACAATGGCAACCTCAACCCCCATATCCACACATTCCTTAACGCTTGCGCACACCTCAAGCACCTTGTCAAAATCAATTCCCACGCCCTTTTCGCCGGCAAGCACCTCACCGCTGAGCTTTAAAAGTATACGTTTATAAACAGGTTTCATATTGTATTATCTCCGTTCCGCCGTACGGCAATATATTATCAAATTTATTTTACAATAACCGCCCCGTAAAGTCAATTGCCAATATGTAAATTTTAAGAAGTTGCGCGCTTTGATTTTACATATCGCAATTAAACTCTATTTCTTCTTCCTCTGCCGCCGGGACCCGGAGCGGGCCTTGGCCACGGTGGTGGAGCTGTGCAAGACCCGCCTGCCGGACAATATGCACATCCCGGCGGAGCAGATCCAGGTGCTGACGCCCACCCGGAAGGGGCCCTGCGGCACCATCCGCCTCAACGGCTGCCTGCAGGAGGCGCTGAATCCTCCCGCTCCGGACAAACGGGAGATTTTGTGGGGGGAGCGGCTCTTCCGCCAGGGAGACCGCATCATGCAGACCCGCAACGACTACGACGTGGTGTGGGAGAAGGACGACGGCACCGTGGGCACCGGCATTTTCAACGGCGACGTGGGTACGATCACCGGAATTGACCCCGGCGCGGAGACTCTGACGGTGACCTTCGACGATCGGGCGGCGGACTACGACTTTACCCAGCTGAACGAGCTGGAGCCTGCCTACGCCATGACGGTTCACAAAAGCCAGGGCAGCGAGTACCGGGCGGTGATCCTGACGGCGTGGAACGGTTCGCCGTACCTGCTCAGCCGCAGCATCCTCTACACCGCCATCACCCGGGCGAGGGAGCTGCTGATCATCGTGGGGCGCGAGGAAACCGTGGCGGCGATGGTGGAAAACGCGAAGAAAAACCGCCGCTACACGGGGTTGAAGCTTCGCTTACAGGGGAAAACCGAATGAGACTGTATCATTGGCTGCTGAGCGTGCTGTTTCCGCCCAAGTGCGTTCTGTGCGGCAAAGTCCTGGGGAAAGAGGCGCTTGACCTGTGCCGCACCTGCCGGGAGGAGGCTCCCGAATATCTTAATGGAAAAAGAAAGGGTCAATTTCTTGACAGTTTCGCCGCGGTCTGGTACTATGAAGGGAACGTAAGAAGGAGTCTTCTGCGTTATAAGTTCGGCGGCGCGAGAAATTACGCAGTTGCCTACGGCAGACTCTTGGCCATGCGTATCCAGAATCAGTACCCCGACGGGTTCAATGTGCTGACATGGATCCCCGTCAGCCGTCTGCGGAAGCTGCGTCGTGGCTATGATCAGGTGGAGCTGCTGGCGAAGACCGTTGGGCGGGAGCTGGGGATGACCCCGACGCCCCTTCTGCGGAAAGTCCGTCACAATCGTCCCCAGTCCGGCATTCACGGCGAGGCGGAACGCCGGGCAAATGTGCTGGGCGTCTACCGGCTGACCCAAGGTGTAGAAATTGCCGGAAAGCGGATATTGCTGCTGGACGACATTCTGACCACCGGCGCCACGGCGGGAGAAGCCGCCCGTGTGCTGAAAACCGCCGGGGCGAAGGAAGTACATTGCGCTGCCGTTGCATCGGCAGGAAAGGAATAAGTAGGTGTCATTATGTTTTTATTTTCCAATGATCTGGGCGTTGACCTTGGTACATCCAATGTTTTGATTTACGCCGACGGCAAGGGACTGGTCGTCCGGGAACCCTCTGTTGTGGCTATGGACAAGAACACCGGCAAGATTTTGCAGGTGGGTGCGGCCGCCCGGAACATGCTGGGACGTACCCCCGGCAACGTGGTCGCCATGCACCCGCTGAAGGACGGCACCGTATCCGACCATGAAATGACCGTCCGGATGCTTCAGGAAATGTTCAAAACCGCCACAAAGGCGTCCTTCTTCACCCCCAAGCCCCGTGTGGTCATCTCCGTACCCTCCGGCGTGTCCGAGGTGGAGGAGCGCAGCGTCATCAACGCCGCCATCGAAGCCGGCGCGCGCAGAGTGTTCCTGATAGAGGAACCCCTCGCGGCGGGTCTGGGCGCGGGACTGGACATTCGCGGCCCCAGCGGCCATCTGGTGGTGGACATCGGCGGCGGCACCACGGACATCGCGGTGCTGAGCATGAACGGCGTGGCGGTTTCTTCCTCTTTGAAGGTGGCGGGCAACTACTTTGACGAGATGATCGCCCGGTACGTCCGCCGTCAGCACGGCGTGGTGGTCGGTCAGGTCACCGCCGAGAATGTGAAAATCCAGATCGGCCAGGTCTACCCCCGGGACGAGGAACGGAGCATGAACGTCAAGGGGCGGGACTTCAAGACCGGTATGCCCAAGGTCATCACCCTGACCTCCACGGAGATTTTTGAGGTGCTGCGCCGCCCCGCCCGGATGATCACCGATGAGGTGCTGGCGGTTCTGGAGCAGACAAGCCCCGAGCTGGTGTCGGATATTTCCGAAAACGGCATCACCCTCACCGGCGGATGCAGCCAGATCTGGGGTATGGATCTGCTGATTGCCGAGCGCACGGGCATCGGCTGCGTTCTGGCGGACGACCCCGACGCCTGCACAGCCTACGGCGCGGGCAAGAGCCTTGCATGGATCAACCACATGCAGGAAGGCCCCATCAACATTGCCAGAAAACGGGCGATGCGTGGCTGATATGGAGAAAAAAGCGAGGATCGGGCGAAGCGCCCTGCTGATTATTGGCATCATCTATACCGCCTTGGGCGGAACGTTTGTGATATTGGGCATTGCGCTGGCGGCGCTTCTGCGGGACAGCGACGCCTTTATGGTCGGTCTCATTTTCGGTGGGATCGGCGCCATATTCCTGATTTTGGGAATCATCTTTCTCATTGTCGAACTCTGCAAGAAAAAGCGGTCGGATGCCCTGCTTGCCTCGGGACACTACATCCTGGGCGAGGTGGTGGATATTGCCGCGAACATCAATGTCAACGTAAACGGCCGGTATCCCTACTATATAGTAGTACAGTATATCGACCCCCACGGTGTGCGGCACATTTTCAAAAGCCCCAGCCTGCGCATTTTCCGCGATCCGGAGCTGCTCGGCAAAAAAGTGAAGGTCTATGTGGAAGATGACAATTTTAAGCACTATTACGTAGACGTGGACGAGATTCTGCCGAAGTATGTGGAACATTAGATAACAGAATTTGCCCCCAAAGGCCATTGGCCTTTGGGGGCAAATCATTTAATCCGGATTGCAGTCGTTATCTTTCTTCCGGTCGCAGCCGGTGGGAGTGAACTGGCGGGCGGGGAAGGGAATGCGGCTGAACATTTCGCAGGGGTCTTCGGTGCAGCAGCCCTCGCTGTCGCAGCATTCCTTTTCTGGGATGGCGTATTCCACCATCGGCACGACCAGCTGCACATCCCGTTCCAGCCGGACGATGGAGAACTGCCCCAGGGTGACGTACAGGCGGCGATGGTCACCGGAGGTGACCAGGTCTTCGTCGAACAGCGCCCGGATGGCATCGGGAATCTGGACGGTGACGGACTCCGCCGTGCCGCACTCGCAGGCATCCTTGACCTTGGAGCTGAGCACCATGGGGTCAAGCACCTCCACCACGGCGGTAGGACGGTTGGAGGAAGAGAGCGTGCAGCCGTCGGCTTCTCCGATGCGGGTGTCGCTGGTGAAAATGTGGGCGCGGCTGTCCTCACCGCAGAGCACCGCCCGTTTGGAGAATACCGCGAGACCGCTCAGTGCCGCGGGACGGCAGGTGCCGATCACCGCGTCCGCCAGAATGCGGTAGTAGAAGGTG
>ERZ825159.1554-NODE-1554-length-21726-cov-4.442896_pt1 | contig 21726 bp, 14 predicted proteins | sample MGYA00519932_ERZ825159 | MGnify/ENA primary metagenome ERZ825159 (study PRJEB31778, sample SAMEA3449191) | human gut metagenome | biome: human gut; feature: human-associated habitat; material: faeces | place: United Kingdom | collected 2010/2012 ...
TGCAGGTCGCATCTTTCGCTTCCACCTTTGTCAGCTTGTGGCTTGCAGGAATCACGGTTTCTGATAATTCTACTGCCTTAGCCGTTTCCGGATTGGCATCATCCGACAAGAAATACTGCTTGCAATGCTCACAAGTCCAGTATTCCTTGTTGCCGCTTTCGGAACAGGTCGCATCTTTCGCTGCTGTTTTCTTTAATGTGTGCAATGTATAAGAAACCAAATTCGCTTGCTTGCCGAAATTGCTTTTTTTCAAGGAAGATTTGCAGCTCAGAGAAATGGTTTGCAAGCTGCTGCAACCATAAAACGCATCATTTCCAATGCTGGTGACACTATCTGGAATCGTGATACTGGTTAAGCTTCTGCAATTAGAAAACGCATCATTTCCAATGCTGGTGACACTATCTGGAATCGTAATGCTGGTTAAGTTTCTGCAATAAAAAAACGCATAATTTCCAATGCTGGTAACGCTATCTGGAATCATGATGCTGGTTAAGCTTTTGCAATAAAAAAACGCATAATATCCAATACTGGTAACACTATCTGGAATCGTGATGCTGGTTAAGCTAACGCAATAAGTAAACGCATAATTTCCAATGCTGGTGACACCATCTTCAATTACAACTGTTTTAACATTCGAGTTGTTGTATACAGGGTTTCGATTTTTCTTACTGTCATAATTTTTCATCGCCCCTGTGCCGCTGATGGTCAGCGTGCCATCGGCGTCCAGTTTCCAGGTCAGGTTGCCTTCATTCCAGTAGGTATAGCCCTTTTCCAAAACTGTATCACAATCTGGACAATAGCGGTCGCCGGAATAGCCTGGTTCTGTTTCCGTCGGCTTTACTGCACCACGTGTGGTTGCGTTTTTGTGGTTCAGAGCAGGAATCACCGTTTCCGAAAGTTCCACTGCCTTAGCGGTTTCCGGATTGGCATCATCCGACAAGAAATACTTTCCGCAGTGTTCGCAAGTCCAATATTCCTTGTTTCCATCCTCGGTGCAGGTCGCATCTTTCGCTTCTGTTTTCTTTAATGTGTGCGATGCGGAAACCAAATTCGCTTGGCCACCGAAATTGCTTTTCTTCAATGTGGATTTACAGCTCAGAGAAATGGTTGTCAAGTTGCTGCAATCACCAAATACAGTCTCTCCAATGCTGGTGACACTGTCCAGAATCGTGATGCTGGTTAAGCTGCTGCAATTAAAAAACGCAAAATATCCAATGCTGGTAACATTATCTGGAATTGTGATGCTGGTTAAGCTTCTGCACTCAGAAAACGCAGAACTTCCAATGCTGGTGACACTGTCTGGAATCGTGATACTGGTTAAGCTTCTGCAACCAGAAAACGCCTTATTTCCAATGCTGGTAACGCTATCTGGAATTGTGATGCTGGTTAAGTTTTTGCAATCATCAAACGCATAACTTCCAATGCTGGTAACGCTATTCGGAATCACGATGCTGGTTAAGCTGCTACAATCACAAAACGCAGAACTTCCAATGCCGATGACACTGTCTGGAATCGTGATGTTCGTTAAGCTGCTACAACTATCAAACGCAAAACTTCCAATGCTGGTGACACTATCTGGAATCGTGATGCTGGTTAAGCTGTTGCAATTATGAAACGCATCATTTCCAATGCTGGTGACACCTTTTTCAATTACTACTTTTTTTACGCTGTCTTTCTTCTGGGTTGCAGGACTTAAATTGCCAACAGCGTTGTAATCTTTCATCGCTCCTGTGCCGCTGATGTTCAGCGTACCGTCGGCATCCAGTGTCCAGGTCAGGTTGCCTTCGTTCCAGTAAGTATAACCCTTTTCCAAAACGGTATCGCAGTCCGGACAATAACGGTCGCCGGTATAGCCTGGTTTTGTTCCATTCGGCTCTGATGCATTGCGAATGTATGCATTTTTGTGGTTCAGAGCAGGAATCACCGTTTCCGAAAGTTCTACTGCCTTAGCGGTTTCCGAATTAGAATCATCTGATAAGAAATACTTTCCGCAGTGTTCACAAGTCCAGTATTCCTTGTTTCCGCTTTCGAAACAGGTTGCATCTTTGGCGTCTACCTTTGTCAGCTTATGGCTTGCAGGAATCACAGTTTCTGACTGTTCCACTGCCTTAGCGGTTTCCGGATTGGCATCATCCGACAAGAAATATTTTCCGCAGTGTTCGCAAGTCCAATATTCCTTGTTCCCATCCTCGGAACAGGTCGCATCTTTCGCTGCTGTTTTCTTTAATGTGTGTGATATATAAGAAACCAAATCCGCTTGCTCGCCGAAATCACTCTTTTTCAAGGAAGATTTACAGCTCAGAGAAATGGTTTTCAAACTGCTGCAACTATCAAACGCAGAAGTTCCAATGCTGGTAACGCTATCTGGAATCGTGATGCTGGTTAAGCTGCTGCAATGAGAAAACGCATAATTTCCAATGCTGGTAACACTGTCTGGAATCGTGATGTTGGTTAAGCTACAATTCTCAAACGCATAATCTTCAATGCTGGTAACGCTATTTGGAATCGTGATGCTGGTTAAGCTTCTGCAATTGCTAAACGCAGAATTTCCAATGCTGGTGACACCGTCTTCAATCACAATTTTTTTAACCTTCAAGTTGCTGTATACAGGGCTTCGATTGCCATAAATGTCATAATCTTTCATCGCCCCTGTACCGCTGATGGTCAGCGTGCCATCCTCGCCCAGCATCCAGGTCAGGTTGTCTTCGTTCCAGTAGGATACGATTTTGCTTTCGTCTACGCCGAGGTCATTACTTGTCAGCGTGGAACCGCTTTCAAGGTATACGGTCAAGTTGTTGCAACCATAAAACGCATCATTTCCGATGCTGGTGACACTTTTCGGAATCGTGATGCTGGTTAAGCTGCTGCAATCCCTAAACGCCCACTCTCCAATGCTGGTAACGCTATCTGGAATCGTGATGTTGGTTAATCTGCTGCAATACTGAAACGCATACGCTCCAATGCTGGTGACACTGTCTGAAATCGTGATGTTGGTTAATCTTTCGCAATCAGAAAACGCATACTTTCCAATGCTGGTGACACTGTCTGGAATGGTAATGCTGGTTAAGCTAAAGCAACGCTCAAACGCCCCATTTCCAATGCTGGTAACGCTATCTGGAATCGTGATGCTGGTTAAGCTGCTGCAAGCACGAAACGCATAATTTTCGATGCTGGTAACGCTATCTGGAATCGTGATGCTGCTTAAACTGCTGCAAGCATGAAACGCAGACTTTCCAATGCTGGTAACGCTATCTGGAATCGTGATGCTGGTTAAATTCCAGCAACTCTCAAACGCATAATTTCCAATACTGGTGACACCATCTTCAATCACAATTTTTTAACATTCAAGTTGTTGTATACAGGACTTAAATTGTCAATACTGTCGTAATTTTTCATCGCCCCCGTACCGCTGATGTTCAGCGTGCCGTCGGCGTCCAGTGTCCAGGTCAGGTTGTCTTCTATCCATACCTGCGGTTCAGTCGTTGTTTCTGCACTTGCTGAAATTTCCCATCGAATGTTTTGCAGGGTGTCGCTCGGGAAATATGTCAGCGTTGCCGCCGCCATGACGATTGCCGATGAGAGGGCAGCCAGTCGTTTCCATTGTTTCATGAGAATATACCTCCTTTTATTTCAAATGTATCATGTGTTTTTTGCAATTTTATTATAACATATTTGCATAACATTTGTCAAGTTGTCAAGAAAAAAAGAAAATGGTTTTTTATTTTTTAAAAAATTAGAACGAAACGACATAAAATCAGTATCTTTTGTCGTTTCGTTCCATGTTTTTGCCGGAAGGATTTATCGTAACCGTACACATCAAGGTCATGGATATGAAATAAATGCGGCCGCAGTGCCACCGGAATGTTGGAAAACAGAGTGCCTTATGACAAGTTGTTGTAATTGCACCAACTGTATGGTATAATAGAAATAACAAAAATCCAACAGCGAACATGAGGTGAATGACATGGAACGATATTTCAATATCACTGGCTGCTGCAATCCACAGGAACATTATATGGTGAATTTGGATAGCCGTCTTGTACAAATCAAAAAAATGGTGGATAGAGGACAGTATTTCTGTATCAATCGAGGACGGCAGTACGGGAAGACAACATTGTTAGATGCACTGCAGAGCTATCTGCAAAATGACTATACTGTGATTTCTATGGACTTTCAAGCACAAATGAGTGCTGCAACATTTGAGAATGAACGGACTTTTTCCAAGGCGTTTATTGACGCTTTTATAGAAACAGCAATGTTTTCAGATGAAACCACATTGATGGAAATCGCTAAGAATGAACTGACTGCTATCACAAATTTGGTGGAATTGTTTCGAAAACTCAGTGTTGTCTGCAAATTGAACGATAAAAAGATTGTACTGATGATTGACGAGGTAGACAGTGCCAGCAATAATCAGGTGTTTCTGGATTTCTTGGCACAACTCAGAGGTTATTACCTAATCCGAAACAAACGCCCAACTTTTCAATCCGTGATTCTGGCAGGTGTTCATGATATCCGAAATCTTCGTCAAAAAATCCGCCCAGATGCAGAGCATAAACATAACAGCCCGTGGAATATTGCATCCAATTTTGATATCGACATGAGTTTCAGCGTGAGAGACATTGCTGGAATGCTGACTGAATACGAGCAAGACCATCATACTGGCATGGATATTGTAAAACTGTCCCAACTGATTTATGACTATACTTCTGGTTATCCGGTGTTGGTTTCTTCTATTTGTAAGTACATGGACGAGAAATTCGGCTGGAAAACAGCGTGTATTTCAGATGCTGTGAAACTAATTCTAAAGGAAAACAACGCCCTTTTTGAATCGCTTATCAATAAAATCGAGGATCATCAGGAACTTTATGATTACCTATATCAGATTCTGATTTTGGGAAGAAAAATTTCTTACAATCCAGATGATTCTGTGATTCGCTTGGCGATGATGTATGGCTTTTTGAAAGAGAAAAATGGCAGTGTTGTCATTGCAAATCGAATCTTTGAAACACGTCTTTATAATGCAATTTTGACGACAAAAAAGATGCAGGAAACGTCTATTTATAAAGCCGGAGAATGGGATAAAAATCAGTTTATTCAAGATGGTCAGCTGAACATGGAAAAGATTCTGGAGAAGTTTATTCTCCATTTTAATGACATCTATGGCAGCCAGCCAGATAAATTCAAGGAAGAAGATGGAAGAAAACTATTCTTGCTGTATCTACGACCAATTATCAATGGTACAGGCAACTACTACATTGAAGCACAGACTCGAGACCAGAAACGAACCGATGTCATTGTTGACTATCTGGGAAAACAATATATCGTGGAGCTGAAAATCTGGCGTGGCGAGGAATACAACACTGAGGGAGAAAAGCAAATTGCGGAATATTTGAACTATTATCACCTTGAGAAAGGTTATCTGCTCAGTTTCAACTTCAACAAAAATAAGAAATCCGGTATGAAAACCATTCAGGTGAATGGGAAAACAGTCATTGAAGCTGTGGTATGATGGATTTTCTTGTCTATTCTTGCCATGAAATCGTTGTGCGTATACAAGAAAGCTCATCATTTCGTACCCTTACACATACCCTTACGAGAATGGGAAACAATAAAAATAACGGAATATATCAAAGAAATGGCATGAAAAAACGCTGTTTTTCCTTATTTTCTGTCGTGAAAAAGAACGAAAAGCAGCATTTTCTGAATCTCATAACCCGAAGGTCGTCAGTTCAAATCTGGCTCCCGCAACCAAAACGAAAAGAACATTCAAGCAAGTGAAGAAACTGCGAGCGGGAGAAACAGTTACTCATTTGCCTGAATGTTCTTTTTTATTATACCATATCCCTTGAATTTTGTCAAGCCTTTTGAGTCGAGTTTCTCGGCTCATTTTTTTGTTGACTTGAAAACTGCTAGGTTGACAATGGCTTGTACTCGTCGGCAAATCCGTCGGCAGAAGTGTTTTTTTCATCATGTCGGCATCTTTTGTCGGCAAGTCGTCGCCAAAAAGAAATGAGATAACGTGAAAAACGTTTGTCGGGTCAAAAAATAGAAACGATCAAGACGAACCGTATGAACATCCTTACTTTTCAATGCGATAGGAACAATTTTTCTTGAAAAGCAAGAGAAGCATGTAGAATCAAAAAGATACCGTCGGCGAAAATCATTATCCCCTCTTACAGATTTGCAGTTGTCAGCAAAAGAAAAAGGCGTATCACACTTCAATCGTGATGCGTCTTTTTTCATCGAACAATGAAGACGACACAGACGACAACAGACAGGGATTCAATCTGCAAAAAATGGCGGTATTTCGGCAGAAAAGACGGCAAAGACGGAAACGTCGGCATTTTCTAAAACTTTTCTGTATCATGGTTGTTCGTGAATTAGAATGCAAAAAATAACAAAAGCAAGAATTTCAAATTGTGCAATGTGATGAAAATATACTTTTTCCTTGACAAATTGTAGAATATATGATATGCTAGATACATAAGGAAGTCGACGCTAATTTGGCTTGTCCTAAAAACGGCTTAAGCAGCCAATTAAAATTGAATAAAGATGCAGTGTTTCTGGATAAGAGTCCGCTTGTAAAGCGGCAGAAAAAATGATTCAGAAAATAAAAAAGAAAACGAAATGCTTGCATACCTGCCATAGGGAATCTCCTTAGGGCTTAGGTTTTTGCGGCATTTCGTTTTTTGTTCTCTTTTTGCATAGGAAAGCCACCCTGTTTGGACAAGGGTAACAATGTCCTGGCTTCTTTAAATTTTATCTATAAATGAGCATCCCAACACCGTTTTCGTGAAAATGCACAAAAGTGGTTAAGCAATATTCTCCAAAAGGGCAGACTTATCCCCACCGTTTTGAGCATAGTCAAAAATGAAAGAGATCTGCTCTCTTCGAATCGTTTGGGACAGCAAATGATATCCTTCCGAGAAATTGTACCGTTTTGATTCGAAGCAAGCGATCATGTAAGCAAGAGATGCAATGAGCCAGAAGTGTTTGATTCCATTTGCGAATCGAATCTGATACTTATCAACAGCAAGCTTCATCTTGCAATCACGGAAATAGACTTCAATCTCCCAACGTACAACATACAAATCCAGAATTTCTTCATCCGAAAGAGCTGCATTTGTGCTGATGAATGCACGCAGAGCTTTCTCTTTACCGAACGACTTTGCCGGATAAGATAACAAAACAACTGCATTTTCAATTCCGTTCAAATTGCCTTCATATCGGTAAACGTAGTACTTTCGCCCTTTCACGGTCACAAGGTGAAAGAGTTCCCTGCACTTTGCTTCTATCAGTTTTCCGGCAAATTCACAGACATTCATTTTTGTGCCGTATGGATATAGGATACGATTCGTCTTCAAAGCTCCGACAGTGTGAAAGCCTTTGCAAATGAACGCATTTACGACCTTTTCGCATACATACCAACTGTCACAAAGAAGATATGACGATGTCGGAGCCGTTGGAAGTTCTTCCGCAATTTGCTTTACAGTATCGATTTTGGAAACCGATTTATCATACATAATCATTGTGTAATTCAGCGTAATCCCATTACAGGAAAGCAGAACGCCTACCGCCTGATGACCATAATCCTGTTTTCTTTTCAAATGTGAAAAGTGAAAATTTGCTGCTTCCATTGGATGGATTGCCTTTGATGATGGTTTTGTCTTGGATGCAATCGTATCATCAACGATGCAAAGAATCGGTTTCCCACTGCGTTCGGCTTCCTCATAAATTGTGTGAATTACCAGCTCCTTCATTGCCTTTTCCAGCGATGATGCATTCCATTGATCGTTATGCAAAAAACGAGAGATACTGGTACGATGCTTGTCACTGCACTTCTCCATATCAACTGTTTTTCCATGGTATCCTGTACGAAATATCGCAAGCATGATCGTATTGATGTATTCCATCGCATAGGGCGAAATGGTTTCTGTCAATTTTTTTGCTTCCAATCTCTTGCAAATTTCTTCAGAATAGTGTATACTTGTTTTCATAGGACAACACTCCTTTGAGTTAATGTAGGTTACAAGTACATTATAACTCTTTTTGGGACTGTTGTCCTATCTTTTTGTGCATTTTTTAGGGATGCTCATTTATAGATTTTATAAAGGAGTAACAACTATGGAAAATACCCAATTATTAGCGAATACCGAGGACACTTTAAACACAACATCAACTGAAGCCTTGAAATGGAACAGACAGGAATGTGCTAAATTTGTCCATGCACTTCTAGGAGAAGACCAGATGTTCCTCATAAGGAACCTACCAATTGGGAAAGATACAAAAAAGACGACATTCTATATTGCTGTACAAAATCGTCCTGAAGATGTGGAAAATGCTTTTGATGCGTTGCAGAAACAAGGACTTGATACGAAAATGCTGTATATTCCCCTACAAGCTGTTAAAAAGGACTCTCAGTATGTGCAGCAGCCCGGAAAAGTACATCCTTGTTATGGTTTTGTTAATGCAGAAGACATTGACCATTATCAGTACTTGTACATTGACTGTGATCCAGAACACCCCGCTAATACACAAGCAACAGAAGAACAAGTTGGGCATGCTCGTGAATTAGCCGAAAATGTACAACAGTATCTAGAAGAAGCAGGATTTCCAAAACCGATATGCTGTTTTACTGGAAATGGATTTGCTCTGTATTATCGTTTGAATCTTCCGAATGTACCAGAAATTGCAACGTTGATCAACAATGTGCTGAAATGCTTGGATCGCAAATTTTCAAACGCTCATGCCAAAATTGACACAACTGTAAGCAATCCGCCACGTGTGACAAAACTTTGCGGCTGTGTTTCCTGTAAAGGAGAACATACGCCTGAAACACCCTATCGTGTAAGCAAAATCATTTCATTGCCTGAAAAACAGGAAAATGTAACAAAAGAGCAACTTCAGAAAATTACAGGGGAACTAAAAAAATCAAAAAGCGAAGAAATGTCAGAGATACAGCGTATTCTGAATTCGTCTGATAGCAAGAAACAGAAAAATGGATGCAGAAAAACAGCAAAGATTGCAGATGTAAGAGCTTGGCTTCATGAACATAAGCTGAATTATCGCATAAAAGAAGTCACTGAGAATGGCGAAATCGCCTACAGATATGAACTAGAAAACTGTCCGTGCAATGTCCATGACAATTCATATTGCTCCGCTATTCTTGTATTTGCAGATGGAAATGCAGCATTCAACTGTTTTCACGACCATTGTAAAGACTACACCATTCAAGATATGTTGGAAAAGTACCCTTTAGTTGGACAGTTGCCATTATGCAATAGCAACGACGATGGTGCTGCTGTATACAACGCTGTGGTAACCAATTGTAAACTTGTAATATCGGATGATAATAACCGCTATGTCGTGAAAAAAGGCAAGCCTCTCATTGACTTCGACAGCGAAAAAATGAAGCACCTCATCATACAGGAAGCAAGAAAAATCGATATTTTCTGTAGTACAGGAATGGTACAATCCGTGCATATGAACATCAGTTCCCTATACAATGAAAAAACAGAAAGAGCAATTGTAGCCGATCGCATTGCATACAAAGACGGTATCATTTATTATGCTTTGGATCGTGATAAGGTAGTTTCCATATCTGCTGAAAAAGTGGAGTTACTCGATCATCCGGGTGAAGGCGTGTATTTTTACTACCATGATAACTTTTGTGTGCAGTGTGATCCAGATTTGTCTGTACCTGCAACAGAACTACCGAAGCTCGTCAAGAAAACATTCAACATAAATGATGAGTATCTTCCAGCTTTTCTGGCACAGCTAACGACATTTTACTTTCCGCAAGTGCATACGCCAATTTTACTTTTAAGTGGTGCTCCGGGCGTATCAAAAAGTACGACTTGCCGAAAACTGAAAAATCTGATTTCTCCCTCTTTGGTAGATACCCAAAGTATGCTGGACAAAGTAGATTCTTTGTATGCAACGCTATCTCACAACTACCTGGTTGCTTTCGATAATGCAGCCAAAATTACAGAAGAATTTTCCAATGCTCTTTGTATCTCCTGCACAGGCGGATACATCAGCAAACGTACATTATACACGACCAATAACGAAACCAGCATCAATCTGCATTGCAAGCTGATCATTAACGGTGTAGATGATATCATGAGCAAGCCAGATTTGATTGATCGAACAAATCGTATTTATCTCGACAAAATTGCAAAACGCCTGTCAGATGAACAGGTGAAAGAAGAATTTGATGCCATAAAACCAAAGCTACTTGGTGCAATCTTCAATTGCCTTAAAGATGGTATGAAGCTAGTACCTGAAATGAAACATTGTTACAGCACATTACTGCCACGTATGGTGGAGTTCGGACAATATGGTGCAGCAATGATACAGGCAATGGGATTGGATCCGGAAAAGTTCCTCTCTGAATATAAGACAAGGAACGATGAACAGAAGGGGGAACAAATAGAACTCGATGATTTTACAATACTAATCAAGACGTTTCTTGCTAACAATGATGACAAATGGGAAGGAGAATCTGGAAAATTACTAGAAGAATTGGGTGCAGTAGCAGATCGGTGTCATCTTCATATGGATCGCTATACAGCAAGTACACTTTCAAAGAAACTGAACAATTTCAAGGAAATTCTCCAGTTAGCAAACGTAGAAATAGAACATCGAAAAGGCAGAAAAAGAATGCTTTATCTGAAGCAGGAGCCTGGATATGTTTCCCCATTATGCAAAGCCATACACCCAGAAAAAATACAATTAGTCATGAATAAGGCAAAGCAGGAAAAACAGGCTTTAAAGAGCCAATAAAAAATCACGTGTTTCCTCTTGCTATACGATTTTTTGAAAGGAGTTTTTATTATGAAAATTAATGAGATAGTACACATGGAAGACGCTGTGAATGAAACATTCTATTTAGATAACGGAACGTATCAAGGTACGATTACTGACTTCAGCCTAGTAAAAGATAACAAGAAATTGCTTATTAAAATAAAGGTTGACTCAGAAGACAAGCTATACATGAATAGTTCCTACCCGAAATATTACAAAGAAGGACAAGCGTTGAACCCTCTGATCAAGGAGATTGACCAACTGGAAGATGCTATTGGGAAAAAAGTAGAGTTTAGAATTGAAAATATTCTCTTGGATTCTAGGAAGACTTATACTAGCATTGCCGAAGTGCGGTATCTCTAAAAATAGTTGTCGGCACTGTGCATTACAATTGTGCAGTGCCGACTATATTTTAAGGTTGTGAAAGGAGAATTATTATGAAAAAATTAACGATAGACATTGAAACAAGAAGCAGCATAGACATTACGTTATCAGGACTTTATAAGTATGCAGAATCTTCAGATTTTGACATCTTACTTTTTTCTGTTTCTATAGATGATGGTGATGTTGTAACGTACGATCTTGCAAGTGGTGAACAACTTCCAGATGAAATCATAAGAGCTATGACAGATACAGCAATTGCAAAGAGAGCATTTCATGTAAATTTTGAACGTGTTTGCATCTCTGTATATCTTCGCAGAAATTATCCAGATTTGCTAGAAAATCGAATCGGCAGCTACCTACCACCAGAAGGTTGGTATTGTGATATGGTACAAGTTCGTTATTTTGGATTGCCATCTTCTTTAAAAGAAGTTGGTAACGTACTTGGAATTGATCGTATGAAACTTGACAGTGGGAAGAATCTAATCAAGTATTTCTGCACCCCTAATAAGGATGGAACATTTCATGCACCATCAGATGCTCCGGATCAGTGGGAAGAATTTAAAGCATACAACAAACGTGATGTAGAAGCAGAAATGGAAATTCAAGATGAACTGGATACAGAAACAGTTCCTGATTTTATTTGGAAAGAGTTCTTTCTGGATCAAGCAATCAATGACAGAGGAATTCTCATCGACAAAGAATTTGCAGAAAAAGCGATTATTCTCAATACTGACGAGAAAAGTAAAATTCTTTCTGAAATGAAAGCCCTGACAGGGCTAGGAAATCCAAATTCTGTTGCTCAGATGAAAGAATGGCTGAAACAAAAGGACATCATTGTCTCCTCTCTGGATAAGAAATCGGTAGAAAAGCTGATGCCAACTGTTCCAGATGATGTGAAAGAGGTACTAAAACTTCGTCAGAAGCTCTCGAAATCTTCTGTAAAAAAGTATGAAGCAATGATCCATGCCGCTTGTGCAGATCATCGTGCAAGAGGCATGTTCAGTTTCTATGGGGCCAGCAGAACTGGAAGATTTTCAGGACGGCTAATCCAATTGCAAAATCTGCCACAGAACCATTTCAATGATCTGGAAGCATCAAAAAGACTGATTAAGGCAGGAGCATATGATCAGCTAAGAGAAGCACATGAAGATGTTACTGATGTCCTTTCTCAATTGATTCGTACCGCATTAATTCCCCCAGAAGGAAAAAAGTATATCGTAGCAGACTTTTCTGCTATTGAAGCCAGAGTAATCGCATGGTTGGCAGGAGAGTAATGGCGAATAGATGCTTTTGCAAACGGAGAGGATATTTATTGTACTTCGGCATCTCGGATATTTGGCGTAAAAGTAGAAAAGAATGGTGAACATGCAGAGCTTAGACAAAAAGGTAAAGTTGCAGAATTAGCCTGTGCCTATGGCGGTTCTGTAGGTGCAATGAAAAATATGGGCGGTTCTGATCTGAAACTCACAGACGAAGAATTGAAAAAACTGGTAGAAGATTGGAGAAAAGCATCTCCCAATATTGTACACCTATGGCATGAAGTCGGCAGCATGGCAGTAAAAGCGATAAAACAGCAATGTGAAGTGTATGCACATGGTCTTACAATTTCAAAAGAAGAAAGTCATTTGTTTATTACGCTTCCTTCCGGACGTAAATTATCTTATTGTACGCCTGTAGTAAAAAAAGATGATTTTGGCAGAGATCGTATTTTTTATGCAGGCGTGGATAGCAATAAAAAATGGGCAGTTATGGATACCTATGGTGCGAAGTTGGTTGAAAATATTGTTCAGGGTATTGCAAGAGATATTCTTTTGTATGCGATGCAAAATCTTAGTGATTATCGTATTGTTGCCCATGTGCATGATGAAATTATTATTGAGGCAGAGAAAAATGTTTCTGTAGAATCCATCTGTAAGATCATGTCCCAAACACCCGAATGGGCAGAAGGATTGCTCTTACGTGCAGACGGATATGAATGTGATTTCTATATGAAATCGTAAGAGAAGACAGTAAAGACAGCATGGAGTCAGCATTAAACAGAAAAATTTCTAGTTCTCTCCTAAAAAAAGACAGTAAAGACGGCATATAGAGAAAAATAGTACTGCGAAATCGCAATACCATAGTGATGACAAAAAGACATTCTCCAGTTCATAGAAGACAATTTTTATGAGAAAGTTTTTTCAAAAAGCTGACTTTGCCGACTTTACCGTCTATTCTCTGGGAATCAAACGGATTTTCCCGACACCATTTTCACCGAATGCTGTCTTTTTGCTGACTTCATGTCAGATGAAATCGTAACAAACGACCTCTATAAATATACATTATAATTCCGGATAAGGTTTATTCCATGCCTTATCCGGAATTTTTTGTTTTTGGAGGTTTTAAAAATGGAAGAAGTAAAAGTATGTGCGTGTTGTGGGTGTGTTATTGATGACGATGATTACACAGAATGGGATGAGCAAATCATTTGTTCTGACTGTCTGGAAGAACACACTACCACTTGTGAATGTTGTGGCGAACGGATCTGGAACGAAGATGTCTATGGCAACGAAAATGTTGTTCTCTGTCATCATTGTTATCGTCACTACTACGTTCGATGCAGCTGTTGCGATACGCTCCTACAGGAAGATCATGCTTGTTACATGAATGGAGAAGCATACTGCACCGATTGCTATGAGGAAGAATGTGCGGAGAATCACCTGATTCATGAATACGGATACAAGCCTGCTCCCATCTTCTATGGTTCTGGCAGTCGCTATTTTGGTATTGAGCTGGAAATTGATGAAGCCGGAAAAGATGATGACTATGCAGAAGAATTGTTGAACATTGCCAATAGTCACAATGATCTGCTCTACATCAAGACAGATGGCTCGCTGGATGATGGCATGGAACTGGTTTCACATCCCTGCACATTAGATTATCATATTCATGAATTCCCATGGAAGGATATTCTACATTGTGCCATTCAACAGGGTTATCGTTCTCATCAGACTAGTACTTGTGGCTTACATCTTCATGTAAACCGGTCTGCATTCTCTGATACACAAGAGGAGCAGGATGAAGTCCTTTCCAGAATTCTATATTTTGTCGAACATCATTGGAATGAACTTCTGAAATTCTCTCGTCGTTCTGAATATTCTATGAACCGCTGGGCTGCAAGATATGGTTATGAATCCACGCCTAAAAAGCTAATGGACAAAGCAAAAAAAGGAAGTATTGGCAGATATGCAGCTGTCAACCTTTGCAATGCTCACACAATTGAATTCCGTATGTTCCGTGGCACTTTGAAGTATAACACTTTCCTTGCTACAATTCAGCTTGTCAATCGCATCTGCGATGTTGCCATGTATAACACTGATGATAGTATCTCTAAAATCTCATGGTCAGATTTTGTGGCAGATCTTACAGAGCCAGAATTAATTCAGTATCTGAAAGAGCGGCAACTTTATATAAATGAGAATGTTCAAACAGAGGAGGAACTATAAAATGTGTGCAGTATTTGGCTATCTGGATTACAAAGGGAAAATCAGCAATGCAGTCCTGAAAAAGTTGATTCGAAATCTTTCGATTGCTGCAGAAGTACGCGGAACAGATGCAACAGGAATCAGCTATGAAAATCAAGGAAACATTGTGACATTTAAGAATGCAAAACCAGCTCATAAGATGAAGCTGTACTTTCCTAGAAACACAAAAGCTGTAATTGGACATACCAGAATGACAACACAAGGAAGCGAGAAATACAACTATAACAATCACCCTTTTAAAGGGAACTGTGAGATAGAAACATTTGCTCTTGCTCATAATGGTGTGTTGTACAATGATACCAAACTGAAAAAGAAATACAACTTGCCAAAAACAACAATTGAAACGGACAGCTATGTTGCTGTACAATTGCTGGAACACGAAAAGCAGTTGAATGTGGAAAGTATCAAGAAAATGGCAGAATTAGTAGAAGGCAGTTTTGTCTTTACCATTCTCAGAAATGACAATACGCTGTTTCTGGTGAAAGGCAGTAATCCATTGACAATCTACCACTTCCCTACACTGGGATTATATGTCTACGCTAGTACCAAAAGCATATTGGACACCACTTTGCAAAAGTTAGCTCTCCCCTATAAATTTTGCGTAATAGCGGTATCAGAGGGCGAGATTCTACAGATTTCTCCAGATGGTACACTTTTTAGAAGTTCCTTTGTATTTATGAATGACCATTGTTCATTCTCTCCGCTTTACAATTGGGATGCAATAGATTGGTATCATGATGATGCAGAAGAACTCTTATTAGAAATGTGTAGTTGTTATGGAATAAATCAAGAGGATATCAAACTGCTATTAGAATTTGGTTATCACTATGATGAAATCGAACAAATGCTCATGGATACGGCTCAATTAACAGAAGCTCTGTTAGAAATAAAAGCCGTATTGTCTATAGAATAATGGAGGTAATATGCACATGAAAGGATTTATGGCAGGTGTTAGTATCACAATACTGGCTCAGGCAGTTGTTGCAATTGCAGTGATTGCAAAACTTACAATGAAAGAAGGTACAGAATCATGAAAAATATAGTGGAAATTGTGGCGGAAGGTATCGTGCTCATTGCTGCAATTGTCAAAGCAATCCGCAAACGAAAAAGATGAAAGAAGTGATAGACATGATAAAATTGACTAATCTGCGTGAATTTACAAGAGAAGATATCCCTACAGCTCTGCAAGAATATCTAACAGACAAATTTCATCAGATTATCAGAGAATATGCTCTCTATGATATGGATGGTATGTTTTCTGTGATTCTTCTTGCAAAAGATGAATCCAGCTATTTTTCGGATAAGCTTTTGGAATTTTGGGAACTGTTGACATTTGACAATGTACAGTATATCCACACTGTATATGTTCCAGCAGAGGACTACAGCGAAGATCTTTATATTCCTTACAGTAACGAAAATATGCGGGAAATTGAAAGAAGGTGTCCCTGATGTTCAGCGGTAAGAAATATCTGACAAAAGGGATCTATACAAATATTCCTCTGGAAATACAACAATTTCTGTGGAGAGCAGTTGAAACGATGCCTGCTCCAAAGGACTATTTGCAGGTGTTTGTTCTGTGTATCCAGAATGGTATACAAGTAGTACATCATTCTGCAGAGCAGCCCGTGTTCGATATGACCTATGTTCTTCCAAACATCTCTGAACCTGTGTCGGCGAAAATTTACATCATTGATGACTATTATGCTGATGAAAATCAGCATATTGCAACTATGTTGCTTGCAGAGGAATACTAAGGAACAGGGAGTAGAGGGCAAAAAATTTGTCCTCTACTTTTTTTGTAAAAGCATGACGAACATATTTTTATAGCTTATTTTGGAAAGGAGTATGCAATATGGCATTTACCGGTCATGTTAGAAAACGAGAAACTAAATCAGGACTTACAACCTATCAAATCATTGTAGAGGAAGAAATGTCGTGCTCTAATGGCAAAAGAAAACGCTATTACAAGACAATAAAAGGCAGCAAAAAAGAAGCAGAAAGAGCTATGCGGCAAATGATCACGGATCTAGAGAATAAAACATTCGTAAAAGATGCAAAGATAACTGTCAAGGATTTTATGCACCAATGGCTTGATCTGTATATTAAGGGGCAGCTTTCCCCTACAACTGTGCAGCATTATATTGATCAGACTGAGAATTATATTATTCCAGAATTTGGGAATCAGAACATTCAACAGCTCCGGAATATCGACATTCAGAAGTGGATCTTTTCTTTACAGACAGCTTCCCCATTGACAGGAAAGCCACTCTCGCCTAAGACAATCAAAAATATCTGGTTGAATCTGTCGGCAGCGATGAAAAAGGCTGTCATGCTGGAATTGATCCCTAAGAATCCTTGTGATAACATCACATTGCCAAAACTAGAACGCTTTCACCCAGAAGTATACAGCATGGAAGAAGTTGCAAAACTGTTGGAATGTGCAAAGAATACGGATATGTATTTAATACTAATGATGGAGATTTGTCTTGGTTTGCGGCGTGGAGAATTACTTGCATTAAAATGGCATCACATCAATTTTAATGAAGGTATTCTTTCAGTAGAAGAAAATCTTGTCACAATTGGGAAAGAACGCATTACCAAAGCACCGAAAACAAAAAGCGGTGTTAGAGAAATACAGATTCCTGCAACCTTGCTGGAACTGTTGCAACAGACGAAAGCAGAGCGACACGCTGGAGAAAACGCATATATCATTTGCCAGGCAGATGGTTCTCCTTACAAGAGCGATTCCCTATCCTTGAAATTTCGTCGCTTTCTAAAAGCAAATCACCTGAAACACATTCGATTTCATGATCTTAGACATATTAATGCCACAATTATGCTGACATCTGGAATTTCTCCAAAAGTAGCACAAGAACGTCTAGGGCATTCTAATTATCAGATCACCATGGACATCTACAGCCGTGTGCTTAAAAGTGTAGAAAAAGAAGCAGCTGACAAAATCGACAACGCATTGTTTCATGTTGGCTAAGATTGATTGCCCATACCTCAATATCAAGGTATGGGCAATTTTTTTCGACCTATTATTGTAAATTGTTTTTGAACGGACAGACGTTTGTCTGCTTCTATGTGTATAATAAGAATACTGGTAAGATTACCAGAAAACTAAATTGTTATCGCAACGCTTGCTACAAGAAAAATATAATACAATTTTGAATGAAAACGAAATAAAAATCTAAAAAACAACTTGACAGTAGAAAAAAGATGGTGTATAATAAAAATATACGTAGATTTTTGCTGTAAAATCAATTTTAAACTAGAAGATGCAAAGCTTATTTAAATAATTGAAAAGCAAATCTACTATGTAAGGGCTGAATAAATCACAGCAAATTTTAGCTGTGTAAAATTAGAACGAAACTATTAAAATAGGAGGAACGTTGTATGGGAAGAACTGTAAAAGTTGTATATCATGCAGATACCTTACAGACGGAAATTACAGTAGATGGAGAGCCTTTTGATACTTCTAGAATCAATGGGAAAGAAATCGATGTATGGGCATATCCATTTATGTTAAGAAAAATTAAATGGAACGGTTTCTATGAAGAAATGGTTGAAGCCCTTAACGGAGAAAAAGAATTCGATCTCATTTTTGAAGGTTCGGAAAAAGCTCTTGCAGAGTTAAAAGAAGCTTGGGAAGATGCTCCTATTTCGATTATCACACAAGAAAACTTGCCATTAGTCAAAATTACATATAATGATAATCCTTTAATAACAGAAATCCTAATAGATGGAAAAGTTTTTGATACATCAAAAATCAAATACATGGAAATTGAAGATTGGGTGTACCCTTTTCTTGTGAAAAAAATAAAATGGAATGGCATATTTGATGAATTAGCACAATCAGTTGGCTCTGAATCTTATGTAATACAGTTTGTAGGCGATACACAATTTGGTGAATTATTAAAGTCTGAAAGTCCTTCTTCTGTAATAATAAATGTAGATGGAAGAGAATCACTAATTATAAAATTATGTATAGCGTTAGGCAACAGACTTTATTATATGAAGAGAATCAAGCGTTATGTATGTAACGATGATGAACATCTGTTTGAATACACCCTTCCTATTTTTGATTTTTATCAACAAAAAGCTGAAAGATATGTACCAAAAGAATTTTGGAATAAATACAAATTGGAGTTGCTTGAAAAAGCTAAGCGGCATGAACAAGAACTGGAATTAGAATGGGAAAGAAAAAAATCAAGTGCTAATGATGAACAAATAGACTACTCTAAACTTGCAGAAAATTATTATTATGGACATGGTGTAAAAAAATCTTCCAAAAAATCCTTGAAGTACTGTAAAAAGGCTTTAGAATGTAACAGTAGTGATGAACTTGCAATGTTTATCATGGGGAATTTCTATCTTGGAGCTGATGGCATTCAAAAGGATCTAAAAGAAGCAATTAAATGGTTCCAGCAATCAGCCGATGCAGGTTACGAAAAAGCAAAAGAAGCTTTACAAACTGCACGATATCGATATGCAAAAGAACTGAATAACGAAGGCTATTGGGAAGAAGAGCAAGGAAATGTTGAAAAAGCTTTTAAGCTGTATGAAGAAGCTGCCGAATTTGGATATGAACAATCTTGTAACTGGCTTGGATTAATACTTTCAGAAGAAAAAAGAGCTGCAAAATTCCATAAAAAGATTGATATTACAAAGGCAGTTGAATATTTTAGAAAAGCTGCTGAAGCGGGATTCCCTGCAGCAATGTATAACCTAGGAGGTTGTTTGTTCTATGATATGGATGAGCCAAATGAAGCTATTGAATGGCTTGAAAAGGCTTCAAAGTCTGGAATGGAAGATGCAGAGAAACTGCTCAATGAAGCGTATAAATTTGTTTCGTCCCAAAATACAGACACTTCCTATGATCCAGAAAAGCACCAAGAATATTACTATTGTTGTGACTCTAAAAATTTTGAACCCTACAAAGAACCAGAAAAGAATTTTATATACAGTCTTTTCTTCTATTATCCTGCAAAAAGTATTCGGGATACTTCAGCATTATTCAGAGATTTTAATAACTTTGGGAAAACAGGAAAAGGAAAATTTTCTGATGATGTAGATTATTTTAATCAAATTTATAAAGTAGCTTCACCTGAAAAATTAGATGATTCAGACGAAACTGAAAGTGCACGTGCAAGAGCAGCTCGTGAAATTACAGATATCATTGTTTCATTCTGGGGTAAAAAACCAGTAGTTTCATTCTTATCTTATTTTTTAGAAATCATTAAAAACATAGCGGAAAAACCAGATGATTATCGAGCTAAAATGGAAGATGAAGAAAAAAATGAAAACGAACAAGTTATAATAAAATGCTCAGCGGTTACATCAAAAATAGAAAATCTTTTGCAATCATTGAGAGAAGATTTTAATACTAATAAAAATAGTATTTTTTCTTTGTTTGATGATTTTTCAAAAGACTGTCGTTATTGGTATATAACTTTTTATTCTTATTATTATTCTTATGATATAGAAAGCAAAGATAAGCAAAAGAAGAGCATCCGAAGTTCAGTATACGCAAGACTTATGTTTGTAGTACTGGATCGAATATACAATTGGGCAATCCATGTGCTTAGCGATGGGTTACTTGATGATAATGACAACACATCTGAGGAATCAAATGAAGATGATTTCTTTGATTCAATATAATAATTTTTGGAGGAAAAACTATGGGAGCAGGAATTATTCTGAAAGGTGTTATGAAAGGAATATCTGTCGTAGAAACCTTGCTGAAAAATCCAACTGTGCAGCGATACGGATCCGCCATCGTGAAAAAAGCGGGTGGTGAACAAATTCTCGGTCATCTTGAATCCATAAAACCAGCGTTCAATAATATGAGCATTATTTCAGGTAACAATGGAATTAGTGCATCTACAAAACTTCTTATCAATGACAAAGTGCAGTTAGCTGATAAGATTATTAAAAAAGGTTCTAGTATTGTTGGTGGTATGGCATCGTTGAATTGGGGGAATCTTGCAATCAATGGCATAAATATGGGTGTTACACCAACAAGTATGCTTGTTCCTGAAAAGAAAATAGAAACCCTTAACACTGAAGTAATTCAGATGAATTCTAACATCGATAGCATTATGCAGGAAATCATTGAAGTAAAAGCAATTGTAAAAGGATTGCAAGAAAAGGCTATTAGTGATGAATATGCGAAGGCAAGTGAACTTGTAAAAAACACATTTTTGTATATAAAAGCTCTTCGCATTGATACATATAGTGATTCCTTACGCAGAGAAGTTGAACGTCATATCAATGCAACAAGTTCATTCATTGAGAAAAACATTAAAAACTACACCAATCCGGATAGTACGATTATTATCAGTCTTGACGAAATTCTTTCGCTTTTTTATGCCTATGTGTCTCTTTTGAAAGCTTATGTGTCGGCGGTTCAGCTCAATGATAACAAGCTCATATCCTATACGGAACATCAAGAGTGCATGAAAATGTTGTGCTCTAAAACAATGATCACTACGATACAGGATGTTTATCGCAATTCGACTAAATCGTATATGGCACCACAAGACTTAGCTAGCATCGTAGCATTGTATAAGGAAATTATGTCTGAACAAATTGGAGAAATTAAATCCCAGAAACAAATTTTAGAGCTTATTGACCATAATGAATATAATCGTATCAATGAACAATTGCAGGAAGGCAGAACTTCAGAAGAAATTGTCTTTGTTCAGTATGCAAGTTAAACTCCACACTTATTGAAATGAACGTTTTGTGCAACTTACAAATCTCTACCATTTTGATTTTTCATTACTTAGTCGACATTTACGTCGTCATCTCGTCGGCAAAAGAAGCATATAAAATCAAAAAATGATTGTATTACATGAGATTTTTCATTCATGTCAGAGCTGCTCATAACCCGAAGGTCGTCAGTTCAAATCTGGCTCCCGCAACCATAACCGCACTGCACAAATGATACAATTGTGCAGTGCTTTCTTTTTGAAAAAATGCCGAAAATGCGTGGCTTTTTCGG
>ERZ825159.1563-NODE-1563-length-21604-cov-11.458815_pt1 | contig 21604 bp, 17 predicted proteins | sample MGYA00519932_ERZ825159 | MGnify/ENA primary metagenome ERZ825159 (study PRJEB31778, sample SAMEA3449191) | human gut metagenome | biome: human gut; feature: human-associated habitat; material: faeces | place: United Kingdom | collected 2010/2012 ...
ACAAACTTTTAAATCAAGAATCAGAAGATGTTTTCAACTGCTGATTCGCATTATTTATGAAAAACGCGACAAAAAAATTTCTTCTATTATCCGCCGGCATATGTATTTGCTGTCACTCAAGCGGACATTTTAAAACACATCCGGGCATGCCTATCCACATAACGGAAGAAGGAAAAATCGTATATTATGCTTACCCTAACGGCGACCGGGTTCCTGATTTTTCATATTGCGGATATCAGCGATCGGAACATCCCATTCCTTATATAGAAGCCAAAGTCTATGTTCATCCGCCTCAAGGTGATGCAACAGCCGTCATCCAGCGGGCAATTGATTATGTCAGTTCTCTCCCCTTGCAGGATAATCAGTTCCGGGGAGCTATACAGCTGCTTCCGGGCATATACCACATCGAAGGACAGTTATTGATACGCAAAAGCGGTATTGTACTACGTGGTAGCGGATGCAACGCTTCAGGAGGAACAGTTTTGCAAGCAAAAGGATTTACAAAAAACGAATTAATCCGTATACTGGGATATGACAATGCCAAAACATCCGACAGCCTGAAAGTTTCCGACAAATATGTTCCTGTAAATGCAACTTTCATTCCTTTAGCTTCGGCCGACAAGCATTTAAAGGTTGGAGATAAAATACGAGTAATACGCCCGTGTACTCCCGAGTGGCTTGCAGAGCTAGGAACAGACCGTCTGGGTAACCAGCAGGAGTACAACTTTTCGAAATGGCAGCCCGGACAGTATACAATGGCATGGGAACGTAATGTCACTCAAGTCAGTAAGGAAGGTATCGAAATAGACGTGCCAATTACCATGAGCCTTGATCCTGAATATGGAGGAGGATATGTCACTCCCCTGAAATGGACCGGACGTATATATAATATAGGTATAGAAAACTTATGCTGCATTTCCGATTTTGATGCGGCCAATCCCAAAGATGAAAATCATCGCTGGCAGGCTATTACCTTCAATCACATACAAGACGGATGGGTAAGAAGAGTAACAGCCAAGCATTTTGCCGGTTCGGCAGTGATGTTGCTGGAAGGAAGCAGCCAGATAACCGTAGAAGACTGTAAGTTTCTGGAACCGGTTTCAGAAATAGCAAATCATAGACGATATGCCTTTCACACTCTCGGCCAGCAAACACTTTTCCAGCGTTGCTATTCCGAAAACAGCTATCGTGATTTCAGTGTCGGAAAAGGTGTGCCAGGGCCCAATGCCTTTGTACAATGTCATTCGGAATGTCCTTACAGTTTCAGCGGGTCTACCGGAGGATTTTCGAACGGTATTCTGATGGATAAGATTACCGTATCCGGGGGAAACCTAGAGTATGGCTATCGCGACATATCCGATCAGGGAGCAGGATGGACAGCCGCCAATTCTCTTTTCTGGCAAGGCCGGGCTTCACAGACTCACTGTGTTACCCCTCCGACAGCACACAACTGGGCTTATGGTATGTGGACTCAGCCTTACGGCAACGGATATTATCAGTTATCCCATACATTCATAAAACCGGAAAGCATATTTTACGCACAGCTGACAGAACGTACAGGGAAGAAACAAGAGCTGGAAGAAAATAAGATTTTTGTCTATCATACACTCGAAACAGCCAAACCCACGGTAGAATATGCAGCTTGGATGTCTAAGCAATCATTACACCCTGATATCCGAATGGATAAATGGATAGACAGTATGATTGTGTTATACCCAATAGATTGCAGCATACATGACATTCCGGAAATTTCACAAGTAAAATATAAACCGAGAAAAGAACATACTGATGCCGTAAAGTCTGCTCCACTCACTATCCGCAACGGATGGGTGACACGAGGAGATCTGATAATGACCAGAGGTACTTATCCACATAAGTCGGAACCGGGAACAACAGGATGGCAGGGCATTGGTTCACTCACACTTTTTTATCCGGGAAGAACCGGACAGCATTGCCCGACAACTGGAGGAATCGGGAAGCCATGTGTTGCACCACCGCACCGGATTATGGTACGAACGCCGGCGAAACGATCATGAGCGGAACATGCAGGCTGACTCGGAGGTCTGGGCTCCTTTCAACGAATATCCATACAGTCGCAGTGGAACAGGAGAAGCGCAAGACCGACTGAGTAAATACGATTTAAATAAATTCAATCCCTGGTATTGGTACAGACTCAAACAGTTTGTCGACCTTGCCGACAAAAAGAATCTGTTACTCTGGCACGACCATTACAACCAGCATAATATCATAGAAGAAGGAGCGCACTGGTGTGACTATCCCTGGCGTTCGGCAAACAACATCAACAATCTTGGATTCCCCGAGAAAACATTGTTTGCAGGCGACAAGCGTGTATATATGGCCGAACAATTTTATGACATAACCCGTCCGGTTATCAGAAAATATCATCAGTTGTTTATCCGACAAAGCGTTAATACGTTCCACGACAACAATGGAGTCATACACAGCATCGGAATGGAATATACCGGTCCGTTACATTTCATGAAGTTCTGGCTGGAAGAAATCGCTTCCTGCCCCAACCATCAACTGGTAGCTCTGACTGCAACCAAGGATGTGCAGGATGCCGTTCTGCAAGATTCTCTCTATAATAAAATGGTAGACATCATCGACATCCGGCAATGGCACTATCGTAACGACGGAAGCTTGTATGAGCCCCAAGGAGGATGTAGTCTGGCTCCCCGACAGTGGGCACGGCTCATCGATCCCGGTACAACTTCTTGTGAAAGCATTTATCGGGCTGTATACGAATATCGTTCCCGTTATCCGGAAAAAGCGGTAACCTACAACGCTGCCATGCCACGCAACGTCGAAGGTAATGCAGCCAACTGGGCTGTTTTCATGGCAGGCGGTTCACTGGCAAAAGTTCCTCCTATCGAAGCTATGGATGTATATACACTGGCTTCAGAGTTTCAGCCTATCACTTCACTTACGGAAAGTAACCGGCAATGGGTGATGGGAAAAGCTCAAAAGGGATATCTCGTATATTGTCTTGAAACAGATATCCACCTGGACCTGAGCCATGACCGGAAGACATACAAGGTAGTATGGATCAATCCGGTAAACGGAGAAATATTCCGAAAAGAGCAGACACGTCTAAAAGGAGGAAAAGTAATTTCCCTGAAAGCACCACAGAAATACTGTGTATGCCTGCTTTATTAAAAAGATAGAAATAAAGCCCGTCGGAATATTACCAACGGGCTTTTGTTATATTATTTATTATATCTCAGATTTCCGAATCAATCTTCAACGTAACGTTCGATAGTCTGTGCACGGTCCGGACCTACAGATACAATCTTGATAGGAGTTTCCAACTGTTCTTCAAGGAAAGCAATATAAGCATTGAATTCTTCTGGGAATTCATCTTCACTTGTCATCTTAGTCATGTCGGTCTTCCAACCCGGCATTTCTACATATACAGGTTCAACTCCTTCGGTAATATCGAATGGGAAGTAATCGATTTCTTCACCATTAACCTTATAAGCTACACAAGCCTTGATAGTTTCAAATCCATCGAGCACATCGCTCTTCATCAGAATCAGCTGAGTAACTCCATTCACCATAATAGCATAACGCAAAGCTACCAGGTCAACCCAACCGCAACGACGTTCACGACCAGTTACAGCACCATATTCGTGTCCCAGATCGCGGATAGTCTTACCTGTTTCATCGAACAATTCTGTTGGGAACGGTCCTGCTCCAACACGTGTACAATAAGCTTTCATGATACCATACACTTCACCGATTTTATTCGGGCCAAGACCCAGACCTGTACAAGCACCAGCACAAATTGTGTTAGAAGAAGTAACAAACGGATAAGAACCGAAGTCAACATCCAGCATTGTACCCTGAGCACCTTCACACAAAACACTCTTGCCTGCCTTCAGCAAATTATTGATTTCATGTTCGCTGTCTACCAAATTAAACTGACGCAAGTATTCAATACCTTCCATCCACTGTTTTTCCAGTTCGGTAATGTCATACTCATAATTCAGGCTTTTCAGAATCTGTTCGTGACGAGCTTTAGCAGCTGCATATTTTTCTTCAAAGTTATGCAGGATATCTCCTACACGAAGTCCGTTACGGCTTACCTTATCAGTATAAGTAGGACCGATACCCTTACCTGTAGTACCTACTTTAGAAGCTCCTTTTGCAGCCTCATAAGCAGCATCCAGAATACGGTGAGTAGGCAAAATCAAATGAGCCTTCTTTGAAATGTGCAAACGTTCTTTCAAAGGATGACCGCTTGCTTCCAGCGCTTCGGCTTCTGCCTTGAACAAAGACGGATCAAGAACAACACCGTTTCCGATAATATTTACTTTATCTCCCTGAAATATTCCGGAAGGAATAGAGCGGAGTACATATTTCTGACCTTCAAATTCAAGAGTATGACCTGCATTCGGTCCTCCCTGAAAACGAGCAACAACATCATAGCGCGGAGTCAAGACATCGACTACTTTCCCTTTTCCTTCGTCGCCCCATTGTAAACCTAGCAAAACATCTACTTTCATGATTTCCAACTTTTATAATAAGTTTATTTACTTTTCTTACGTTTAGCCGCCATACACTTGTTGCACAACCCGTATATGTACAAGGAATAGTGCGAAGCATGAAAACCTTTCAACTTTGTGTCGGCAATAGCCTGCTTCAAAGTTTCATCTTCAAATTCAGACACTTTCCCGCACGAGGTGCATATCATGTGATGGTGGGTTTCATTATTGTACGAACGTTCGTACTGTGAAGTATTGCCGAACTGATGTTTGATCACCAGCCCCGCATCAATCAGGAGTATGATTGTATTATAAAGAGTAGCACGACTTACACGGAACTTTTCTTTTTCAGCCATATAGGAATAGAGCATATCTATATCAAAATGTCCCTTTATGGTATAGATTGTATCGAGTATAGCATAACGCTCGGGTGTCTTCCGATGCCCGTTCTTCTGAAGATAATCCGTCAGAATCTGTTTTGCTTTATCTTTTATATTCTCTTCCATCCGGTAATTCGTTCAGGGTTCAAAGTTAATCTTTTTTATGCAATTAAGAAAAACAATAAAAGAAAAATTTCTCTAATCAGGAATCTCTAAAACATCAGAATTCCAAATCTGCCTTAATCTCTTCTGCCAATGCCCTGACAGCCGGCTTCTCCGATTTTGCCCAGATACCCAACTGCTTGCTTACGGTTCTTTTATTTTCACGCGACTGGTGTGCATACTTGCGCAATGCCACGGATGCCGCCTTCTGAACCGGACCGCAATCTCCTTCCACAGCCGTACAAGCCTGATCCAGAAATTCAGCCTCAGCACGCTCATTCAGTTTTTCTCCTTTCATCAACAAACGTGCCATCAGTAAAAAGCCACAAAGCTGGAACATCTCGCGTTCATCTGCCATCCAACGAAACACAACTTCCGATGCATAAGGCAAACGCTGGAACAGATTCATCACTGTATATTCTGCCAGTTCAGGATAGTCCATATCCTCTATCCAGATATCAGCTATTTCCGGATAAAACGTATCTGCCGGCTGAAGCAGACCTGCCAGAATCTTACATTCTCTGATATTTTCCTTCCACAGTGCCTGAGCCAGTTCATGGTCGGGTTCATATCCCGCAGCTATCTCCTTGATACGGGGATATTCAATACCGAAATTCAGTTTGTACTCCATCCCTTTTTCACGCATGCTTTGCGAAACCATGCCGTTCATGAAAAGACGGAATTTCGATTTGATATCTTTAATTGTTTCGTGTATATTATTGTCCATAATAAAAAGCAATCATAAAATCCTCCGTTGCAGATTTCGTATTCTACAACGGAAGTATATTATAAATTAGAATAATCTCTGCTATATCGGAGCATCTGCTCTGCATACCCTTCCGAATAAGAAATATGCACATCGGTAATGTTTCCCTCCTTATCGGTTTGTGGCGTATACACCGGATTGACAAAACCTTTATAAGGAGCCAGATGCAGACTGCGATATCGTTGCAAGACTTCGGCATGCAATACCGGATCGACTTGTACGGCATACGTTTCAACCAGCTGACGGGCTGCCTCATAATCTCCCTCGCTCTTGATGCGCTGAATTTCGGCCAGCAGTTTACCAAACAGCATACGCAACTTAGCATAATCGTTAATACGCACGTAAGTTTTTCCGTCACGGTTCACCATTTCCACCACATGCTCTGCCTGTCCATGTTCCAGTGCCCAGCAAGCTATCAGCTGACGGTTGCGCATATGTGCCTCTTCTACCGTACACCCGGGCTCTATACGTACCAGCTGCGTCATCAAGCCGTTCATCATGTACGAATAATATTCAGCCTTATAAGCCTCAGCATCCGGCACAAGTCCCAGTTCTATCATTTTAGCGTCGGGCAAATAGTAAAGACCGAACAAATCGGCACGTGCTTCTTCAATCGTAGAACCATGCGCTTTCAAAGCATCCGGATCTACTCCCGGAAGCAGTTTTCCTGAACCATGCCCCAGACATTCATGCAAATCAGTATGCAAATCATCGGTTATATCGGCATACTTCTCAAGCAACTGGCGTTCTGTTTCACTATATACAAATTCTTCGCGGAAACCATTACCACGGGCAGCTTTGTTATAAGCATCGGTCAGATTGCCAATCGTCACCGACTTCGAGCCATGTACACTACGAATCCAGTTGGAATTCGGGAGATTGATACCGATAGCAGTCGACGGATATAAATCGCCGGCCAGAATAGCTGCTGTAATAACCTTTGCCGAAACGCCTTTCACTTCTGTTTTCTTGAAGCGGGCATCTACCGGCGAGTGGTCTTCAAACCACTGGGCATTACTGCTGATGGTTTCTGTACGGTGAGTAGCTTCCATATCCTTAAAGTTGACAATCGATTCCCAACTTGCTTTCATTCCCAGCGGATCGCCGTAGCTTTCGATAAAGCCATTCACAAAATCCACCAACGAGTCAGTATCCTTCAGCCAGGCTATGGAATAAGCATCAAACAGTTTCAGATCTCCTGTTCGATAAAATTCTATCAACAGACGGATAACTTCGCGCTGTGCGTCATTTTCTGCGACATCCTCAGCTTTTTGCAACCACGAAATAATTTTTTCAATGGCAGACGAGTACATTCCTCCAACTTTCCATACCTGTTCGTACACGTGTCCGTTTTCTTTTACCAGACGACTGTTCATACCATACATTACCGGTTCCTGATCGTCTGCTTTCTTTTGGGCTGCATAAAAGGCTTCTGCTTCCTGCTGAGTAACCCCTTCATAATAATTGGCAGCAGAAGTGAGCACCAGGTCTTCCCCATCCGACTGGTTCACCCGCTTGGGCATAACGCTTGGATCGAAGATTACCGGAAACAGCTTATCGCACATAGCCTGACATGTTTCACCTTCTTCGAGCGGAAGCACCTCTTCAGGCAGTGAGTTGACAACTTCTTCCAGGTAATCAGACGTAAATGCCGGTACGAACTTGTCGCATGCATAATGATGATGAATACCGTTTGCAAACCATACACGTTTCAGATAGACTTCCAGTGCAAGAAACTGCTCACTGGTACGGTCACCTTTGAAATGTATATAAACAGCTTCCAGCAGACGACGAATCTGCAAGTTGTATTTTCCGTTCTGATCGAACAATATATCTCTTCCTTCAAGAGCAGCCTGAGATAGATAATAAATCAACTGCTTGCGCCGTAAGGGCAAGTTTTCAAATCCGGGAACCCGGTAACGCAAAATCTGCAAATCTGCAAACTGTTCTACTGTATATGAAAATGAATCTTGCAACATATATATTCTTCTTTTTTATAACCATCCATTATCTACTTATAAAAAGCCCTCAAACTAAATGTCATTCTAAACGAAAAGAAAGTATACTCGGAAAAGCCTTGCATGTACTTTCTCCCGTTTAGAATGACATCTGTTGTTTTTATAAGTTCTATTTTCTTTAACCGTTACCTATTATTTTCCAGTTTTCGTCTTCTATAGTTATTAGGTGTTTCGCCAACATTCTTATAAAAAGCCGCATAAAACGACTGACGGTTGGCAAAACCGACCATTGTACTGATTTCTTCTACATTCTTTTCCGCATAACGCTTGTCGATCAACATATGCAAAGCGTCCTTGATTCGGTACTCGTTTACCAGGCATGAATAGTTCATTCCGAAGCGGGAATTGATGACAGCCGACAAGTAACGAGTATTGGTTTTAAGTTCTTTCGCAAGATCTTTCGCCGAATAATTAGGATCCTTGTATTTCTTCTGAAGAACAATAATGTTCATAATTCGGTCATACAATTCATCAGCCAGTTCGGCACGAATCATGTTACGGTAAGGTGCGTCCTTTATCTTCCTCTCCCGAAGATTATAGGGCTTTTTTTCTAAAACTTGACCTTGCTCGGTCATTAATTTGTCCTCTTCTCTCATCTGTCTTTATATTTAGATAATGGTTGTTTCTTCTCCCCGAAATACTATAATTATACAAATTTGCTAAGACTTTTTGTATTTTACAACATATTTACGAGCTTATTTTTCTAGAATATCATTTTTTCACATTTAAAACAGGCTAAAAATAAAAGATAACCGATATTTTAAAAGATTGAACTATCTTTGCCCGCTAATTACATAAATATAGAAAATGATACTAAAAACGCTGAAATCATACTTCGGATACACTCAATTCAGGCCACTGCAAGAAGAAATCATCACTCAAATTTTACATAAAAAAGATACACTTGTACTCATGCCTACCGGCGGCGGAAAATCTATTTGCTACCAGCTTCCGGCTCTGCTCATGGAAGGAACTGCCATTGTAGTTTCTCCCCTGATATCGCTGATGAAAGACCAGGTGGAAAGCTTGCAGGCAAACGGCATCATTGCCCGTGCTCTGAACAGCACGAACGATGAGACCACAGATGCCAATATCCGTTTCGAATGCAGGCAGGGAAGGGTCAAACTGCTATATATCTCACCGGAAAGACTCATGGGCGAGGTCAACTTTCTGCTGAAGGATATCCGCATTTCATTGTTCGCCATCGACGAAGCACACTGTATCTCACAGTGGGGACATGATTTCCGTCCGGAGTATACACAGTTGAAAATACTTCGCCAGCAGTTTCCGGATGTTCCGGTCGTTGCACTGACTGCTACAGCCGATAAAATAACACGACAAGATATCATCAGGCAGCTGGCAATGAAAGACCCTCAAATTTTCATCTCTTCTTTCGACCGTCCGAATCTGAGTCTGGACGTCAAACGAGGTTTTCAGCAGAAAGAAAAAATGCGTACGATATTCGATTTCATTGCACGACACCGCGGAGAAAGTGGAATCATATACTGCATGAGCCGCAGCAAAACCGAAAAGGTGGCGGAAATGCTGGAAGAGCATGGTATTGCAACTGCTGTCTATCATGCCGGACTCAGTACTGCCGCACGCGAAGCCGCACAGGATGATTTCATCAATGACCGTGTTCAGGTGGTCTGTGCAACGATTGCTTTCGGCATGGGAATAGACAAATCGAACGTACGATGGGTCATTCACTACAACCTTCCTAAAAGTATCGAAAGTTTTTACCAGGAAATTGGACGTGCCGGACGCGACGGACTTCCCAGCGACACCCTGCTGTTTTACTCTTTCGGCGATATCGTCCTGCTCTCGAAATTTGCAGCCGAAAGCAACCAGCAGGAAATCAATATGGAGAAACTGAACCGCATGCAGCAATATGCAGAAACGGATATCTGCCGGCGGCGAATCTTACTGAACTATTTCGGTGAAACAATGGATCACGATTGCGGTAACTGTGACGTATGCCGTAATCCTCCCGAACGTTTCGATGGGACAATTATTGTACAAAAGGCGTTGAGCGGCATCGCACGTGCCGACCAGCAAGTATCTATCAACACGCTGATAGATATTCTGAGAGGTGCAGCCACACAGGAAATCATCGAACGGGGATACGATAAGCTGAAAACTTACGGAGTAGGACGGGATATTCCGGCACGCGACTGGCAGGATTATCTGCTGCAAATGTTGAACCTGGGATATTTTGAGGTTGCCTACAACGAAAAGAACCACCTGAAGATAACCGAAGCCGGAAGAAAAGTACTGTTCGGGCATGAACGAGCCCTGCTGGTAGTTATTAAACGTGAAGAATATGCTGCCAAAGGAACGAGAAAAAAACAAAAACAGCCCCTTGCAACAGAAGCACTGTTCCCTACCCCTATGGTATTCGACAACGAAGACGAACAGCTGTTCGAAGAACTTCGCCAGTTACGAAAAAAACTTGCCGACCAACAGGCTATACCGGCTTACATTGTTCTTTCGGACAAGACGCTCCATCTCCTGGCTTCTTCACGTCCTACTACGGTAGAAGCTTTCGGTGAAATAAGTGGTATCGGTGAATATAAAAGAGATAAATACGGAAAAGACTTTATTGAGGTCATCCGGAAGTTTACCAGATAACCCCTACAACTATTTGTCAGTATTTTTTACCGACAAAACAAACTGAAAAGTTAATGTCCGAATAAAAATTTTCTCCATCTGACCGCACGTCATATCTGACATAAAAAAGACAGGAATTCATTATAATAAAACGTCAGCATATCTTTTCCAAAATATGCTGACGTTTTACCGAAAATCTCTGCATGTTTTTTAAAAATATCATGCAAAATTTCTGCAAACAGATAAATTATTATTTTTCAACTACTTACGCTTTTTCAGTTTTTCCATCAGTTCCATACGAGGAACACCTAGCGAAACAGCCTTCTCATAAGCCTCACGTGCCTCGTGTTTCTTCTCCATCTGTAAATAAATATCTCCCATCATCACATGCGTATCAGCATCACGGGCATCCAGTTTCAAGGCTTCTTCCAAATCGAGCAAGGCAGCATCGGGAAAGTTCTGCTCCAGTTCCAGATTAGCTCTCATCTTATATAGGGAAGCATCTTTCGGATAGTCTTCGATAAGCAGGTTCATACCATCGCGTGCCGCGATATACCGTCCTTCTTTCTGATCCAGCATAGCCAGTCCCAGACGGGCAGCCTTATGTTTCGCATCTAATCCCAGTATCACATTATAGTCGATGCGTGCTTCCTTATACTGTCGCCGTTTCATATAGATATAAGCACGAAACAGACGAGCCTCCTTATCGTTCGGCAAGAGATCGATTACATTGCAATAGTCCAGATAGGCTTTTTCCGTCAGATTCTTTTCCATATAAAGTGTGGCACGGTTCAGCAGAATGGCAGTTGCATAAGGAGTAATATTCAGTGACATCGTATATGAATCTATTGCTTCGTCTATCTTTCCCTGACGCTTCAGCACGGTTCCCAAGTTAGAAAAAAGCAACGCATTCCGGGCATTGTAAGGATCGAGCCGTAAAGCCTCGCGAAAGAGTTCCTCAGCTTGTTGCAGACTATCCTTGAAAGTATAGTCCATAGCTTTTTCCACCAGTTCATTATACGATTGTGCCTTACTGCCCAGCAACGAGAAAATACATATCAAACACAGGAGTATTCTTTTCATCCGGATATAATTTTAATTAAATTCGAAAGCAAAGGTAATGGAATAATCTGTGGAGTGGGATGTATATTAAAAAGTTTTTGTAAGTTTGAACAATCATTATAAACAAGAACTATCATGAAACTGGAAAAAGCTATATTTGCCTGCGGATGTTTCTGGGGAGCACAATATCAGTTTGAACATGCCAAAGGAGTGGTACGCTCCACAGTAGGCTACATAGGCGGACACAAGGAACATCCGGCTTATGAAGAAGTAAAGGCACACACTACCGGACATGCAGAAGCAACACTAGTAGAATTTGATGCAGAACAAACATCGTTTACAGAACTGTGTAAACTCTTTTTTGAGATTCACGATCCGGCACAGACCGACGGACAAGGTCCTGATATCGGTCCGCAGTATCGCAGCGAGATATTTTATCTGAATGACAAGCAAAAAGAAGAGGCAGAAGCTGTCATCGCCCTGCTGAGGGAAAAAGGATATGAAGTGAATACGAAACTCACTCCCGCCACAACGTTCTGGGAAGGAGAAGAATATCATCAGCACTATTACGATAAGACAGGAGGAGAACCTTACTGCCATATCCGAGTTAAAAAATTCTGACCCGATCCATCAGCAACAAACGTATCCGAACTATAAAAAGACAGAACCCCGAAAGTCAGCATAAAAACTTTCGGGGTTCTGTGTATCAAACAATAGCTGATACGATTCTTACTGTCACGCTTTTTTAATGTAATCAACCACCCATGCACCAACTTCCTTGGTTCCGTATTTAGGCTGTCCCTCTACCTGAATTTCAGGAGTACGCACATAAGCATCGAGTGATGCATCTACTGCCTTGCGGATCAGTGCACCTTCTTCTTTCAGATCGAAATATTCGAAAAGCATTGCCACCGACAGAATCTGTGCCAGCGGATTGGCAATGTTCAACCCCTTAGCCTGCGGCCATGAACCATGTATAGGTTCGAATACCGGAGTGCTTTCGCCTGTAGAAGCTGAAGGAAGCAATCCCATAGAACCACTGATTACTGATCCTTCGTCTGTAAGGATATCGCCGAAAGTATTTTCTGTCACCATCACATCGAAGAACTTTGGTTCCTGAATCATCTTCATAGCTGCATTGTCAACAAACATATAGTCTGTAGTAACTTCCGGATACTGAGGAGCCATTTCCTGAGCAATCTGACGCCACAAGCGAGAAGATGCAAGTACGTTTGCCTTATCGACTACGGTAAGGTGTTTGCGACGCTTCATGGCATATTCGAAACCGACCTTCAATATTCTTTCGATCTCAGGACGTGTATACATATTTGTATCGTAAGCCTTATCGTTGTCCTGATACTTCTCACCAAAATACATACCTCCTGTCAACTCGCGGATGCAAAGGAAGTCTGCACCGTCAACAAGTTCTGCCTTCAACGGAGATTTGTGTACCAGACATTTGAATGTCTGAACCGGACGAATATTGGCAAACAGTCCCAGTTTCTTACGCATGGCTAACAATCCTTGTTCCGGACGGACCTTTGCTGTAGGGTCATTGTCGAATTTAGGATCACCTACGGCAGAAAACAATACCGCATCTGCATTCTTACATATTTCATAAGTTGCTTCCGGAAACGGATCGCCTACTTTATCAATTGCATCCGCACCACACAAAGCATATTCGTAACTTACCTTATGACCAAATTTCTCACATACAGCCGACATTACATCTACTCCCTGAACAGAGATTTCAGGACCGATTCCATCGCCAGCCAACACTGCTATCTTAAAATCCATAATTATTGTTTATTCTTTAGTAAATAGTCTATTTATCTTTAAATCTTCTATTATACATATTATACAAATAATGTATAATAATAAAACACCCAGTCAGAAAAGATGCTAATACCAAATTCACCAATAAATTTCCATCTTTTATATCATCACAAGGAATCACCCTGCGTAAAAAAACAATCAAAGTAAACGACAGGATAAACACCAGGATATACCTTTGCCAAGACTTCATTTTATTCATGATTTAACTTGATAAAAAATCAATTCGAATTGGAATATTCATCTTCAATCATATTAAGCATCTTCATTGTTGCTTTGATAGCTGCTTCTGTCTGGTCAGCATCAAAGCCACGGGTGCGGAACTCTCTGTCACCGTAATTCCAGGTAATAACTGTCTGAACAAAGGCATCGGTACGTCCTCCGGGAGGAATTGTTACCGCATAGTTGACCAGCATCGGGAATGTACGTTCCAGTGTTCCTTTGTAAATTTTACGCAACGCCCGTACAAAGGCATCATACTGTCCGTCGCCGGATGAGCTTTCCTGATAAACCTTTCCGTTGATCTCTATACTCAATGTAGCCATCGGTTTAAGACCTTTTGCCAAGGTTACAAAATAGCTCAAAAGTTTTACCTTATTTTCTGCTGTATCGTGCTTCAGTACATCAGATATAATATAGGGCAAATCTTCTTGTGTGACCTGTTCTTTGCGGTCTCCAAGCTCGATGATACGGTCGGTTACTTTCTTCATCGACTCTTCATCCAGCTCAAGTCCCAGGCTCTCCAGATTTTTTCGGATATTTGCTTTTCCGGAATTTTTACCTAACGCATATTCGCGTATTCTGCCAAAACGCTCGGGAAGCAGGTCATTGCAGTACAAGTTATTTTTATTATCACCATCGGCATGTACACCGGCTACCTGAGTAAAGACACTGTCGCCCACTATCGGTTTATTTGCCGGAATGGTAACTCCTGAATACGATTCGACCAGTCGGCTCACTACATTCAGACGACTTTCATCGATATTGGTGATTGCATGGAAATGGTCTTTCAAGATAGCTTGTACACTGGCAAGCGGTGCATTTCCGGCACGCTCTCCCAAACCGTTGATAGTAGTATGCAAGCCTTTTACTCCACTCAGTACGGCAGCCAGCACATTACTTACAGCCAAATCATAATCATTATGTGCATGAAAATCGAAATGCAAGTCGGGATAGCATTTTTTCATCTTCCTCATGAACTCGATTACCTGTAACGGATTCAGTACCCCCAAGGTATCGGGAAGCATGAAACGTTTTATTCCGCAATCTTTCAGTCCATCTACCAGGCCAAACACATAATCGGGAGAATCTTTGATTCCGTTGCTCCAGTCTTCCAAATATACATTGACATCCATTCCTTTTCCATGAGCATAACAGACTACACCCAGAATATCTGCCAAATGCTGGTCTAACGTTTTCTTCAACTGAAACGTACAATGTTTTTCAGATCCTTTTGTCAGCAGATTGATAACCCGGCATCCTGCATTGTAAATCCAGTCGACAGACATGTTTCCGTCGACAAAGCCCAACACTTCTACCCGAGATAACATTCCCCGACGAGCTGCCCAGTCGCAAATCATTTTTACTGCCTTCGCCTCTCCTTCGGACACACGTGCCGAAGCTATTTCAATACGGTCGACCTTCAGGTCTTCCAGCAGCAAACGGGCTATCATTAATTTTTCATGTGGTACGAATGACACTCCGCTGGTCTGTTCACCGTCGCGGAGTGTAGTATCCATGATTTCTATTCTCGGATGATTGTTCATTGAATTTATCTAATTAGTTACGAGCTTTTTCGTAAGCCTCTATTTTATCTTTATTCTCTACCAGAAAATCGATGTCATCGAGTCCGTTCATCAGGCAATGTTTCTTGTAAGCATTGATCTCAAACTTTTCAGACTTGCCTGTCGCTTTATTGGTAATGGTCTGTTCGGGTAAATTGACTTCGACCTCTGTTTTGGGATCGGCATAAATAGAATCGAACAATTCTTTCAGGAAAGCCTCGCTGACAACTACCGGCAATACGAAATTGTTCAGTTCATTGTTTTTATGAATATCGGCAAAGAAGCTCGATACGACTACGCGAAAACCATATCCGGCAATAGCCCATGCAGCATGTTCACGACTGGAACCACTACCGAAATTCTTACCGGCAACCAGAATCTGTCCGCTATATGTAGGATTGTTCAGCACAAAATCTTTATTCAGCGAACCGTCCGGATTATAACGCCAGTCGCGGAAGAGGTTATCGCCAAAGAATTTTTCATCGCGGGTAGTTGCTTTCAGGAAACGTGCCGGAATAATCTGGTCTGTATCCACATTCTCCAAAGGCAAAGGAATACAAGTACTTGTTATGATGTTGAATTTCTGTTTCATAATGATGCACAATTTTACAAATTACATAAGTGTTCTGGGGTCGGTTATTACTCCGGTCACAGCAGCGGCGGCTGCAGTCAGCGGACTGGCAAGCAAGGTGCGAGAACCTGGTCCCTGACGTCCTTCAAAATTTCGGTTGCTGGTAGATACGGAATATTTTCCTGCCGGAATCTTGTCATCATTCATGGCAAGACAAGCCGAACATCCCGGCTGACGGATTTCGAAACCGGCTTCTTCCAAAACTTTATCCAAACCTTCCTGACGAATCTGCTCGTCTACCATCCACGAACCAGGAACAAGCCATGCTGTAATATTGTCGGCTTTCTTACGTCCCTTTACGATAGAGGCAAATGCACGGAAGTCTTCGATACGTCCGTTTGTACATGCTCCGAGGAATACATAGTCCACTTTCTTACCAAGCAAAGATTCACCTGCCTGAAAGCCCATATACTGCATGGATTTTTCGAATGAGCCTTTCTCTACATCACTCATACCTTCAGTAGTAGGGATATGATCGGTAACAGCCATTCCCATTCCCGGATTGGTTCCATAAGTAATCATCGGCTGAATATCGGCAGCATCGTAACGAACTTCTTTATCGAACACTGCATCTTCATCGCTCTTCAGCGTTTTCCAGTATGCGAGAGCCTTATCCCATTCCGCTCCCTTCGGCGCATACTCACGTCCCTTGATATATTCAAAAGTTACTTCATCGGGAGCTATCATACCTCCACGTGCTCCCATTTCGATACTCAGGTTACACAAAGTAAGACGTCCTTCCATGGTCAGGCTGCGAATAGCTTCTCCTGCATATTCCACAAAATATCCGGTTGCACCGCTTGTTGTCATTTTCGACATCATATAAAGTGCCACATCCTTGGCTGTCACACCTTTGCCCAGTTTTCCGTCGATGGTAATACGCATGGTCTTGGGGCGAGCCTGAAGAATACATTGAGAAGCCATTACCATTTCTACTTCACTGGTTCCGATACCGAAAGCAACTGCCCCCATCGCTCCGTGAGTAGACGTATGTGAGTCACCACATACGATGGTCATGCCCGGCAAAGTAAGTCCTCTTTCCGGACCTACCACGTGAATGATACCATTCTTCTTGTTCATCATACCGAAATGAGTCAGTCCGAAATCGGCAGCATTTTTGGCAAGCGTATCTACCTGCGTACGCGAAACCGGATCTTCAATAGGCTTATCCTGATCGTGTGTCGGAGTATTATGGTCGGGCATGCAGTAAATCTTTTCCGGACGGAAACATTTCAATCCACGGGCACGCATTCCCGCAAAAGCCTGAGGACTGGTCACCTCATGGCAATAAAGACGATCGATATACAACTGGGTAGGTCCTTCGTCCACCTTCTGCACCACGTGTGCATCCCATATCTTGTCGAATAATGTATTAGCCATACTTAAAATCTCATTTAGTTATTTTCTGAATTTATTGATACAATCTATATAAGCTTCTACTGATGCTGCAATGATGTCGGTATTTGCTCCGAAACCATAATACATCTGTCCGTCATATTCCACCTGCATGTGAACTTTACCAACATCGTCACTACCTTTGCTGATAGCCTGAATTGTAAATTCCTTCAAGGTCATCTGACGTTTAATAATCTGTTTTACTGCCTTGATGGCTGCGTCTACCGGACCGTTACCCGTTGCAGCAGCTTCAAAGTGTTCACCGGAGATGTTAAGTCCCAGACTGGCAACCGAACGTACTCCGACACCGCTGGTGACTTGAAGATATTCCAGCTTAATGTGATGGTTTACATTGCGGTCGGCTCCGGCAAGTACGAGAATATCATCATCGGTGATATCTTTCTTCTTATCAGCCAGTTTCAGGAAGTCTTCGTACACTTTGTCCAGTTTTTCCTGATTCATTTCTACACCCAGTACATGCAAACGGTGTTTCAACGCTGCACGACCGCTGCGGGCTGTCAGTACAATTGCATTATCGTCGATACCAACATCTTTCGGATCGATAATTTCATAAGTCTGTACATTCTTCAATACACCATCCTGATGAATACCTGAAGAGTGTGCAAAAGCATTTCTTCCTACAATAGCCTTATTGGGCTGAACCGGCATATTCATCAGGCTAGAAACCATGCGGCTGGTAGGATAGATTTTCTGAGTATTAATATTTGTGTCAATGTCAATGTCATTGTGACAACGTAAAATCATGGCAACTTCTTCCAGTGAAGTATTTCCGGCACGCTCACCGATACCGTTGATGGTAACTTCTACCTGACGAGCTCCATTCAACACACCGCTGATAGTGTTGGCTGTTGCCATACCTAAATCGTTATGACAGTGGGTAGAAATAATGGCTTTGTCGATACCGTTTACATGGTCAACCAGATATTTGATCTTTGCACCATATTCATCGGGCAAACAATATCCCGTTGTATCCGGAATATTCACTACTGTTGCCCCTGCCTTAATAACAGCTTCCACCACACGAGCCAGATATTCATTGTCTGTACGACCTGCGTCTTCAGCATAAAACTCCACATCGTCTACATATCGGCGAGCATATTTTACAGCAGCAACCGCACGCTCTATAATTTCCTCGCGGGTAGAATTGAATTTATATTTGATATGAGAATCTGAAGTTCCGATTCCTGTATGAATACGTTTGTGTTTGGCATACTTCAAAGCTTCGGCTGCAACGTCGATATCTTTTTGTACGGCACGAGTCAGTGCACAGATAGTAGGCCAGGTTACAGCCTTTGAAATCTCAATTACCGAATTAAAATCTCCTGGACTTGAAATAGGAAATCCTGCCTCAATTACATCCACTCCCAAAGCTTCGAGTTGCTTGGCAACCTGAATTTTCTCGACTGTATTCAACTGACATCCGGGAACTTGTTCTCCGTCGCGCAATGTCGTATCAAAAATAAATAATCTGTCGCTCATAAACGTATATCTTTTATTGTTTCATTTTAAAGAAAAAGCCTTTCGCACCAGAAGTGAGAAAGGCTTTATATCATAAATCTTATACCGTCATGCACACGGCTCACTTCCCACTGGTTTCACCAATAGAATAATAATACCGCCTAGCAAAATATGTATAAGAAATGTATTCATAATTATCTGTTACTTGTTCTAAACGCTTGCAAAGGTAGAGAATATTTCGACAATACAAAATAAAATGAAAGTTTTTCATTCATTTTAACAACAAATTAGTATTTAGCATACTATTTTAAGCGTAATTCATACAAGCATGCTTCGACTTCAGCGTTACTTCCCATGTGTTTTCCCATATCATCTGACAGTTTAACACATTCTCTCCATTCCTGGTTATGATTCATCTTACAACGGGATAATTTCATAACAATATTTGACGGATGATATCCCGTATCATTTGTAAGATTCGTTCCGATACCGAAAGAACAGTTTATCTTGCCTTTACAATAATCGAAAAGATGCAAAGCCTTCTCAAAGTCAAGTGCATTGCTGAAAATAATTGTTTTCGTCCGCGGATCAATACCCAGTTCTTTATACCTGGCAATCAAGCGGTCAATAAATTCAAATTCATCTCCTGAATCGCATCGCACTCCATCGAAAAGCTTTGCCTGCTTCCGACTAAAGTTCGACAAAAATGAATCGGAAGTATATGTATCCGAAAGAGCTGTTCCCAAATCTCCGTCATATACATTCACCCAGTTTTCCAAAGCCATATAATTGGCATGCTTATAACCGAACTGTGCTCCATGGAACATAAACCATTCATGCGGATGGGTTCCCATCGGACGCATGTCATATTTCATGGCAAGATAGCAGTTTGACGTTCCGGTACAATAACGAGCATGTTCTTTCAGATAAGCGACAACAATATCGTGTACATCAAATGAGAAACGACGACGTGTTCCAAATTCTGAGAACGGCATCTGATGCTCATTGGATAATTCAACTTTCCCAGCCAACTTAGCTATAATTGATTCTTTATCCGGTATCCGGTTCAGGAACTGGTTTTTTATCTCAGAAACAATAGCCAGCAAAGGAACTTCATAAAGTGTCACTTTATAGAGGTAGTCTGTAACTTCGATATGCAAATGGTGTTCTTCGTCCAGATACACTTCTATCTTTTCAGGATCAAAACGGAAAGAAGACAGCCACTCCCAGTAAACATGCGGCAGGAAACGACAATGTGTATACATATACTCCAGTTCCTCTTTACGCAATGCAACCAGTGACAGATTATGAATCTCGTTTTTCAATGCTTCCAGGAAACCTTCTGTATATTCTGTTTCATCTCTATCTTTAAAAGTAAACGTACCTAATGCATAAGGAAAGAGTTTTATATATGCATATGAAGTAGTAAACTTATACAAGTCTGTATCTAAAATTGTTTTTATTACCATAACATCACTTTTATTTCTTTTTGTAAAGATAAACAAGAAAAATCATTTCCTATACATTTTACTTCAACTTAAGTGATATTATGCAGTCTACCGAAGGTTTCAAATTGGCTGTATGCAGAACTATACCTCCCTGAATTTTTTCATATTTTACCTTTTCTCCCGTATCAAACAAGGTAGCAGATACCACCTTTTCGTTCAATGGCAAAGTAACAAATTCAGGCATCTTCTGTGATAAAATATGTATATAGAGTGTGTTTCCTTTTCTGGTAGTAGTTCCCCAAGAAGCTGTAACAACATTGCCGGAAGTAGAACCGTAAATTGTTTCTCCATACTTCGACATCCACTCACCTACTCCTTTCAAACGTTCAACAGCTACTGCAGGTAATTCTCCATTAGGCTGAGGGCCAATATTCATCAATAAATTGGCTCCTTTTCCGGCAGCACGCACCAACAGATGAATCAACTCATTAACAGACTTATAATTCTGATCTTTGATCTTATATCCCCACATACCATTCATTGTTTCACAAGTTTCCAATGGCAAAGTACTGATAGACTGACCAGAAAGTCCAGCTTTATTTTCTCCGGGAAGATCACGTTCAAACATCTGAAAATCTTCTCCTGGGAAAGGAGATTTGTGATGATTGTTTCCGATCAAACAAGCAGGTTGTAATTTATGAATCAAAGCATACTGTTTATCCAGTCCCCAATTAAAATCGTCTGGCTGATCCCATAAACCGTCAAACCAAATAGCTCCTATCGGTCCATAATTGGTCAGTAACTCAGTCAACTGGTTATTCATGAACTGATAGTATGTACTCCATTCGCCATGGGAGGTACGTCCAGTTCCATGGCCAGTTCTACCTAAAGGATAATAATCCTCTCTACTCCAATCCAAGTGTGAATAATACAGATGCAATTTTATTCCCTGTTTCTGACACTCCTCCGCCAATTCTTTAATAATATCCCGCTTAAAAGGTGTAGCATCTACAACATTATAATCAGCATATTTAGTATCAAACATGGAAAATCCGTCATGATGACGAGAGGTGAAGCAAATATATTTAGCTCCAGAAGCCTTTATAGCTGCAACCCAATCGTATGCATTGAAGCGTGAAGGGTAAAAGCCTGATGCAACCTTAGCATATTCGTGACAATCAATATCGGCATTATGCATATACCACTCTCCTTGCCCAAACATACTGTAAATTCCCCAATGGAGAAATATACCAAACTTACTGTCTTGAAATTCTTTTCTAGCTTGCAGATTCTCTGGAGCAGGTACGTAATCTGCTTCTGAATTCTGCGCATAAAGAGAAGATATCCCCAAAAGACCACTTAAGCAAATAGCTTGCCAAAAACGAAAAGCACGTGTTTTCATATTCTTCCAATAAATTTATAAATGAGAAATTAGATTTGGTTTTCCAAAGATACAATAAAATTCTGAGTTTACAGAAAAAAAGAAAGCCCCGCGGCACTTGTGATGCTGCAGGGCTTCTCCTAAGACGGC
>ERZ825159.1571-NODE-1571-length-21551-cov-8.564570_pt1 | contig 21551 bp, 27 predicted proteins | sample MGYA00519932_ERZ825159 | MGnify/ENA primary metagenome ERZ825159 (study PRJEB31778, sample SAMEA3449191) | human gut metagenome | biome: human gut; feature: human-associated habitat; material: faeces | place: United Kingdom | collected 2010/2012 ...
ATTTCTCGGTAACTGATTTTTTGTCTAATTCTTTTTCTTCAAATATATGTTTCAAATGTAAACTTATATTATCTGTAGAACATTCAAAAACCTTTGACATTCCTTTTTGTGATAACCATAAAGTTTCATCTTTATAAATAGCATCTACTATAATATTACCTTCATTATTTTTATATATAATTAATTTATTGTCTTCCATCAATACTCTCCCTTCCTTTAGTTTTTTATAATTCATACACTTAAATGTTCCAAAATATAAAAATCATTTAGTAAAAATACTCTTTATTTTCAAAAGTTTAAAAGTGTTTTTTCATAGTTCCCCACTTACCAGTTAATATTTGCTTTATTACCACCATTTTTTAATTTTTCATCATCCGATGCAAAACCTTTAATAGTATATTCTTTTACTATTTCATTAACCCATTTTCTAAATTAAACTGCCCTTTCATTATCCACTTTAAATCCAATTGCTATAATTTTTTGCAAATTATAAAGCATGCTTCTAATATCACTATTAGAATTTTCTCCATTTAATGATATCATTATTAATGTAAAGAGACATAAATTCGGATAGTTCCTACCCTACATACAAATAACATATATCTACTATCCCCGAAATAATCATACCATATATTGACATCCATGTAAATATTTTTAGAATCACACTACCAATTAATATTTGTTTTCATTATTCATTATTTTTACTTTCTTTTAATCATTTCATAAGTACTATTTTTATAACTTTTATCAATAAAATTAACATACTCATCTTTATATTTTTCAAGCGATTCATCTACATTAATCCAATATACACTAGTTAGTATTCCATCATATGGATCAATTTCAGTTCTTTCTAATTTTCCACCTAACGCCTCCATAGTCTTGCTTGAACCTAGATTTTCTACATCACAATCTAACATCACTTTATCCAATCCAATCTTTTTTGCTTCAATCAATCCAAGATATAAATTCATCTTGTTATATCCCTTTCTTCTTTCAGTAGGTCTTATTCCATAACCAATATTCCCCCCAAATTGTTTCACTTTTTCTGTCAGATTCCATCTAACATTTATAGTTCCAATTATTTTATTATCATTCTTTCTAATTAATAAAAAGGTTTTCCCCTGACACCTACCAAATTTTTTGGCATATTCTTCATATTGCATATTCAGGCAACTCTCAAGTGCTTGTTCGAATGTATATCCATCTAATATCTTATCCAACGATCCTGTTCCATTAATATCTGATTTATGTTCTACAAATTCATTTATATAATCTATTATTTCATTCTTACGTTCTAAAGATGGTGTTTCTAAATAAAATGTTTCCATTAAATTATTATTATTCATAATTTTTTCCTCTTTTCTTCATATCTATTTAAATGATAAAAACCTATTTTAAATAAATCATTTATTTATAATACTTTTCTAACCCGTCGAATTCTTTTTTAGGATCAGTATTTTGTACTATCAAATAGCAGATATATCTTGATAATTTATAGTCTTGTATATTAGCAACAGCATTATCATTTCTTTTTGACAACTTGTTGACTTCAACAAGTTGTTCATCTAAATTAGATTTAGAATTTTTACAAGATTCTTTTGCTTTATCTATTACATTTTGAAAATTCCTCAATCATTCCTCAATCTTTGTATTCTAATACCTTTTGTAATTCACGTGCATACCAAAATTCATTATTATATTCATCAATATGTTTTATATTCTCAAAAATACTATTAGTATTTTTATTTTCTATTTCTTGCATTATTACCTCCTTTTAATAAGTTATACTATATCGCCTTTTCTTCTCTTTTTTACCAATTTTTTATTACCTCCTAATATAGAATTTTTTATCATATTTAAATTTTCAGAAAAACCTTGCATATAAATATAATATCTATAATCAAAGCTACAAATATTATCGTCGGTAATTCTTTCAACTTCATCTATCTTTAGTTCTATAATAGTTTCTTTGCCAAAAATAGTTTTAATTAAATGTTTACTTATATATCTTCCTTTAGAATCAATATATATAGTATCCGACATCCAGCCTCCATGTAATTCTAAATTTATAAATAAAGGTTCATCATCATTAACTTCGATTATAAAATATCCATAATCTATTGTATCTGACATTAAAACATCTTTAGCAAAACTATTAGTATCAGAAATTATTTTTAACAAATAATTATCAGAATACTTATTAGTTAAAATTTCTTTTCTCTTTTTTATAAATGACTTAGCATTATCCATTGGCCAACAATAAAAATTAACTAGATAGTTTTTATATTCATCTAAATATATCGCATTATTTATGTTATCTCTATTTAAATTGTTTTCTAAATACCTTACTATTTTATCATGTTCTTTAGCATATTCAATCTCAGACTTAGTACTATCACCAATATAACCACCTACATTTATAACAAAAATTTCATCAGCCATATCAATCTTTCTTTTATGCATATCATCTAACATTTCTTTAGTTTTAGTAAGAGTTCCCTCATTCATATTTTCCCATACTTCAAAGTCTCCAGCATGACCGAATAATCCTACTGAAATTACAATATTTCCCTGTAATGTTAATTCTTTTTGAACCTGTAAAAATTCATCTTTAAATCTAGTAGAACCACATAATGTTATCACTTTATAATTACCGATCATATACAAAACACCTCGTCTTAATTATAATATACACGGTAACATAAAGTCAACTCTTCGGTAAGATTATTACCAAAGAAAAAAACATAACAAATGTTATGCTTTACTATTATTGATACTTCTTAATATTCTCTATTCTAGCAGCAAAATAAGGCTTATCTTTACTCTCTTCTTTTAAGAATAAAGCAAATGTATTATCAATATTAAAATATCTAGGCTCATTCATATTAGGCATTGCCGTTGTCTTCACGTCAGTAGCGGCTTCACTCTTAATCTTACCACCTTTTTCATCTAATGAAAAACTAATTGTCTGAATAGCGGTATCAATAACATATTCCTTACCATCTTTAGAAGTAAATATCTTATTAGATAATTCATCATATTCTCTTTTAACATTAAAATCAATCATAGGAGCCTTAAATTCATCATTATCTTCAAAATTTTTATTACCTTTATAGCTATTACTATCTATAATCATATTATCATATATTTCATTAAAAGTACTACCCTTAGGATTTTTATATAAAATAACCTCATCACCATTCTTAGTATGTAGTTTAATAGCAAAATTATCTTTATTATTATAAAATAATACTTCAATCTGCTTTCTTACCTTATCATTAGATTTCTTATTAATACCAAAGTATTTAACATCATCATAATTACCAAACTTATCATTCTTTAAAACACTAAATTTATTATTATACTCAAATTCTCTATATAACATTGTATAGAAGAAATACCTATCATCATTATTACTAAGTTCATCTTGACTCCAACTAAAACTATCTAATATATCACTTGTCTGATTAAATTTATTCTTAATACCTTGTTCAATTTCTTTCTTTAAACTTAATGTCTTAAAACCATACTTCTTATAATAATATTCTTCAGATATCATCGAAGTATTAAAATCCATTTTATTTAAATTAGTAACCATATCATTATTATCTTTAAATAAAATATCTTGTCTCACTACTTCATTAATCATATCATTCCATACTAACTGAAAAGTTCCGCACCAAGTACTATCACTATCTATCTTATCATTCATCGTAGGTACTACTTCTACTCCTTCAGTTACTACTTTATTCTTCTTATTTTTTAAAACTACAAAATAAAATATACATAATAATATTACTACTACAACTAAACTACCTATCAATAATTTCTTTTTCATATCTAGTCTCCTTTACACTCTAATGATAACATAATTCTAATAATTTGTCTAGAAAAAAGCACCTCCGAAGAGATGCTTTTCCTTAAGATATTCTAACAATATTCAAATAAGCATTAGTACCATTAGCAGGTGTTATTGTAGCAGTAGTAGAAGAATTAATACTTAATCCTATTTCGTCACCAACAGCAAATGAATTAATAGTACTACTGTTAAAGTCTGTATTGTTATTAGCGGTTACAGTTTTAACAATCGAAGTACCACTTATAGCATTAGCATTTTGATTTACCTCAACAGTCAATGTAGCATTAGTACTTGAACTTCCAGAAAAACCATATTCTACTAAATAAACTCCATTTTCTGTTATTGTAAGAGTATTTTGTGTAGCAGTTGTAATATTGTTAGTAGGTCCATTATTACCAAGTGGAATATTTTGAGCAATATTAGTTTCTAAAGAAATATTATCTGTACTAGTATTGTATTTACGACCATAAGTTTCAATAGCGGTAGGTCCTGTTGGCCCTGTTGGTCCCTGTATTCCTTGAAGACCTTGAAGACCTTGTGGTCCAGTTCCTCGATAAAATAAATCATCTAATAGAATTAATTGTAATTTCAAGCATTATTCCTTTATTAATATTAAAAAAATAACCTAATCATTATTGAAAAGGTTATTTTATTTTAATTAATATCGTATTCCATTTTTCATATCTTCTTTTAAATTTGGATATAATCCAAATATGGAACTAATTTTTTTGTAATTCTTAATTTAGTTATTAACTCTAATTCTTCTTTCAAAAAATTAGATTGTTTATCATAAATTTTTTTCTTCAGGTTCAGGTATATTATGTTTTCTTCTATATTTATTAATATAATCTCTAATATACATTCCATCTTCACTTGATATATTAATTATATTATCCTCCTACACTAATTTTATAAAGCATATATCCAATACCAACTGCAATACCGCAGACAAAAGCTATTATTAAAGTTAATGTAATTGCATTTATAAAACCTTTACTACCACTTGTTCCAGAAGTATTATATCATATTTTTTAAATTTCTTTTACGTTGCTTTACACATTTGACATTTTTAATGTATAAAAGATAATAATCTAATTATTAATTGTTTCATCAGTTATTGTTATTAAATCAATTTCTTTTTCTAAACTTTTAAAGCAATTAAATATTTCTCTATTAATATTATCAATTTTTTATTATGTTCTGCTAATTTTTCTTTTGAAAAAACAAAGGTTTATTTTCTGTTAATAGTGTTTACAAAGTCTGGAAAACATGTAATTTTACGTATAGTCGTAAATTATTACATAAAAAAGTAGTTAAACCTTAAAATTTTACTTTATAATTAAGTTGTAACAATAAATTAGAAAGTAGGTTAACCACATGAGCATTATACCAATTTTTTATAATTTTACAAATGTTTTTATTTTAAATTTGTTCAAAATTTATTTAAAAAAAAGAGAAAGATAATCTTTATGAGTATTTTTCTCTTTTAATCTTATGCACTTGCTCCGGTTGGGCCTGTTGGACCCGTTGGTCCTGTTGGTCCGGTTGGACCTTGTATACCTTGAAGCCCTTGAAGGCCTTGTGGGCCTGTTGGACCCGTTGGTCCTGTTGCACCTACTTCACCTTGTAATCCTTGAGATCCAGTTAGGCCTTGAGGAATTGTTAAATTTAAAATATAATTAGGTGCTGTTCCAGTTATTGAAGCTGTAGCTTGAGTTCCTGGTTCTCCAGTTGTAACTGTTCCAATTTCTAATGTTGGAGTATCTCCACTGGGTCCTGTTGGTCCGGTTGGTCCAGTTGGACCTTGTATACCTTGAAGTCCTTGAAGGCCTTGTGGTCCGGTTGGGCCTGTTGGACCTTCTGTTCCAGGTATTCCTTGAGGACCAATTGGTCCTGTTGGCCCTGTTGGTCCCTGTATTCCTTGAAGGCCTTGAAGACCCTGTGGTCCAGTTGGCCCCGTTGGGCCCTCTGTTCCAGGTATTCCTTGAGGACCAATTGGACCTGTTTCACCCCTTGGTATATTAAAATTTAAAATAACGTTATCATTAGTACCTACATTAGTAACACTAGCATTAGTACCAGGATCAGTAGTAGTAGTTACTCCTACAGCAATACTAGCAGGACCTTGTGGGCCTGTTGGCCCAGTTGGACCTACAATAATTGGAGTACAATTGCACTGTTTACCACAATCTAAAATTTTTTTAATTTTATTATCAAAACAATTATTATTCATCATAATCTCCTTTCAATTTATTTTATGAAAGAAGATAAAAATATTATTTACTATTGTCTATATATAATAAAAGATGTAACTATAAATTACATCTAATTATATATATTTCCAAATTTAGATATTGGCCAAATACGATATACTGCTTTACCTAAAATATCTTTTTCATCTATAAGACCAATCATTCTACTATCTTTTGATATTGGTCTATTATCCCCTAATACTAAGTATTTACCTTCAGGAATATTATTGCAAGAACATATTTCTTCTAAGTTAAAATCATTAGTCTTTCTAAAATCAAAGTTTTCTTCTAATACTTTATCATTTACATATAATTTATTATTCTTATAACTAATATGTTCTCCAGGTAGACCTATTATTCTTTTAATAATTTCTTCTTTACCATCTTTAATTACAACAATATCAAATCTTTTAATATTAGTGTTATTATAACCAATTTTTCTTTCTAATAATAAATCACCATTATGTAAATTAGGTTTCATTGAGTCTCCACTTACAATAACTGGAGTAACAATAAAAGTTCTAATTAAGATAACTCCACCCAATATTAAAACATATGGTAATAATTCTTTAATTATATTTTTCATTTTCCACCTCTAAACAAAAAGACAATAGCTAAGCTATTATCTTCTTTCTTTAATATTATACTTACTCTTTCTGTCTCTTAAGAAATATAATTTAGCTCTTCTAACTTTACCTGGTTTAACAATCTTAATATAAGCAACCTTATTAGAATGTACATGGAAAGTTTTTTCTACTCCAATACCAGAGTACTCTCCTCTTACAGTGAAAGTTTCAGATACTCCTTTACCTTTTCTTGCGATAACTGTACCTTTAAAGTCTTGGACTCTTTCTTTAGATTTTCCACCTTTAGTTTCAGTAATAATACATCCTACTATAACAGAATCTCCTACTCTGAATTCAGGTAAATCTTTTTTTATTTGACTAGCAGTTATTTTTTCAATAATGTCCATCGTATATACACTTCCTTTCTTTTTCAGATAATCACTATATTTAATAGGCGGATTATCCCATAACGAATATAATTGTACCATATATTATATTAAATTACAACTATTTTTATGTATTTTTTCCTTTTTTAGTCCAAGAAAGTCTAAGTCTTTCTTGGTTATGACTAGCTTATAATCTAGCCATAAATAATTATACAATATTATATCTGGTGTGAAATACTTTCTAACTAAGATAATTTCAAATAAAAGAAAGATAACTAGTATCTTCTATTTATACCATCTAGCATTAAATTTATCAGTTTGACTCATTCCAGGACTCATTGTCCTAACTTTAGGAGTAGCTATTTGTTCCTCCTTCATTTTATCGGTATGTATTCTTCTAAAATAATAAATATTTTCATTCACCGGAACAAACGAACCATACATAGGAATTAATTGTTTTAAATTCAAATAATCAAAACATCCTTTATCAAAGGATAATTCTATATCAAGTATACCAGGATAACTTATATCTCTTGTAAATATATTACATAATGGAGGAACACTTACTCCAAGGTATCGAACTTGAGATAAGAAATTTTTTATTTTATAAAAATGTGAATGTCCATAAAAAACTATTTTACTTTGCTTATTTGCATTAAGCGAACAGTCAATATATGGATGACTAAGTACAATAGCTTCATTTTTAACATTAATTAATCCTTCACAATAACCAATTGTAACTAAATCATGACGATAATTATTAAGTATTGTCATAAGATTTTGTCCATAAACTTTTAATGGACTAATATCATGATTTCCTAAAACAATAAAGTTTAAAATGCTTTTGTCAAAAGGATAATTATTTAACAAATAATTAACTCTATCTTCACTATCCACTTTTCCAGGATTAGAAATATTATCTATTATATCACCGCAATTAAAAATAACATGTATTCCTTTTGATATACAATAATTATATGTATCCTCAAGTAAATCTAATCTTTCTTTTTCACTTCCAATGTGGGTATCAGAAATAACTACTGCTCTTAGTGTCTCATCATTTTGTGACATTAATAAATTTACTTCATTAGAAGCAGGTACATTATATCTAACTTCAGGTGTATATATTATATCACCATTTGAATAATAATTTCTTTTAAAGTCATAACCAGTGTTCTTTATCATTGTTAAATAATTGAATATTTTTTTATGTGAAATATTCAAAATTTCACTTATTTCATTTAAAGTTTTTCCTTCATTAATTAATCTTAATAATTGAATTGTTAAATCCGACATCAAAATCCCCCCGAAACATTCAATATAATAACACAGTTTCTATTCAAAGTCAATTATCTTAAGTCAAAAGAAAAAGAGCAAATAGCTCTTATACAATTTGTTTCTTTATAACATAATATGTAACTAGTCCTACAGAAAGAATACCAATAACTACAATATAAATCATAAAACTGCCAGTTTTTACAGGTGTAGGTTCAGGTGTATTAGTAAATACAATTAAATTATTATCTACATCTTTTTTATCCATTTTAACTTTACCATCTTCAGTAACAGTAAATTCTATTGTAGTATCAGATAATTCATATCCTTCTGGAGCTATAGTTTCTGTTAAATAATATGTACCCGCAGGCAAATGGAAACTAACTTCTTTAGTAGATGAAATCCATTCTAATTCTTTTCCATCTAAATCAGTTACTACCTTTCCATCTTTATCTGTTACCTTTAATTTAGCTCCAGGTAATTCTGTTTTACCATTAATACTCTTTTTAGATATATATATAGTAATAGGTTCATTCTTCATAACTACTGAAGTTACTTTTTTACCATCAACAGTAATTGTACCATCACTTTTTACAACAAAAGTTATCTTAGATGTACTCTTTATATATCCTTTAGGAGCAATAGTTTCTTCTAAAGTATAAGTACCAGGAGCAAGTGATAATTTTTTTGGCGTTGTAGTAGAAGTCCAAGAAGTTACTTCTGTATTTCCTTGTTTTACACTTAATTTTGCTCCGGCTATCTCTTTAGAACCAGTAATGTCTGTTTTAGAAATTACTACTTTATTTAATGTAATCTTAGTAGTTAAAGATGCACTAGCATTCTTTTTATTTTCAGTAATATCATAATCAACAACATTTTGATTTTCTATTGAATTTCCTACATGTGTACAATCATATAATTTTCCTGAATATCTAATATAACTTCCTTGTGCTGTTATTTTGATTTCTGATGATTGATTTACATTTTTAACTGGAACTTTTATATATATTTTATCTCCAAAAGTAAATGTATTTGTTCCACTAGTGGCATTTGCATCTTTAGTTACAAATGCACCATTTACACCACTTACAGTGATAGTTGCTTTTTTATCAGTAATATTATCACTGCCACTTAAAGTTATTTTATTACTTATAAAATATTTTCCATCACTTGTAACATTCATTTTGTCTGAACCTTCTATTGATAATTTGACATTCCCTTCCCCTACCTTAGCATATGCATCAGCGGCATCTATAAGGGCTTGAATTTTTCTATTAATAGAGTCTCTATTAGGATCAAAGTTTTTAAATACATCACCACCATGTCTAGCAAAGTGCCAAATTGCTAATTGCGTTACAAAAAAGTCATCATCATCATTTGAATTCCAAGTACCATTTCCAGTATATTTATAGCCGTTGGAAATTAAATAAAAAATTTGGTCCCTATTATCTTTTAATTCACTTTCACAATTCCAGTAAACTGTTCCACCATCTGATGGAGATGGATTTCCTTTTTGTTCATCTAAACAATATAATAGTTTGTTAGTAGTAGATATCTTTATATAAGAATGTACTTCACTACGAGCAGTTCCAATATTTTTTGATACAACATGATAGTTGATGTTACCACTACCTGGACCGCTTCCATAGTTCACTCCTACTTCATAAGCTAAAACATTAGAACTAAAAATTAAAAATACCCCCAACATAAACATAAATAAACTTAATATTTTTTTATTCTTCATTTTTATATCCTCCTATGATTAAATGTTATCATAAAATTAATTTTTTTTCAATATATTTCATAAAATTAATTATGAAATATATTATCCATCGAGGAATAACCTCTAAAAATATTAAAGAGAATTCTTATATTGCTATTAAAAAAGCTATTAAAGATAAAGAAAGTATAGGAGTAGAATTTGATATAAGATTAACTAAAGATAAAAAAATAGTTTTATCTCACAATTCTCTTATTAATTTAAATGTTATTGAAGAAACTAACTATAGTGAATTAATTAAAAATAATTATCTAACTACTTTAGATAAGATTCTTGATATTGGTACTAATAAAATATTTTTAATTGATATTAAAACTAATAATAACTATAAAGTATTTGGCGATATTCTTATGAATACTCTAAATAAATATAATAAAAATATTTATTTAGCCTCTTTTGATAAAAATATTATTAAGTATATCAAAAGTAAATATAAGAAAGGAATAATTACACTACTTTATAGAAGAAATAATTATAATTTTATTATTACTAATTATAAATTAATAAGTAATAATAAAATAAAGAAGATTAAAGATAAAAAAATATTTTTATGGACTATTCATAATAATAATGAATTAGAAGAAATTAAAAATAAATTTAGTAATATAGGTGACTATTACATAATAAAAGATAAGAAGGAATAAACTATTCCTTCACTTCAACATAATCACCAGAATCTAAGTAAATAATTCCTTTTTTACCTTCCAAACCTGAATATATACTATTATATTTATTTATCTTTGTTATTTTAGGTAATGTTATATATACTAGATTACCATCATTCATTTTTAAAGAAAATCTTTCACTATCTACTTCATTAGGTACATAACTAATTTCCGATATCTTAAGTAATACATCATTATCTACTAATAAGAACTTTTTAATAAATTTTTCTTTTATACTAGTAATATCGCCAATTAATATAGGAGCACTCATTACATTATAATTATTATCTACTAGTAGACCATCTTCTAATAAGAGTTTATCATTATATAAAGCAAGTACTTTCTTTTCAGTAACATAAATATATACTTTGCCCCATATTTTTTTTTGAACTTTTATTTCTTTAATATAATTATTTTCCATTAAATTATCTTTGATATTACTACCTAAAGTAGTGATAAAAGATGGATAATCACCAATACCAGAAATATCAATAATTTCTTTATCAGATAATATATTATTACCTACTATATAAATATTAGTAATTGGTAATCTCTTTATATAAAGAAAAGATAATACTAGTATACCCATAATTAATATAGTTACAAGTATCTTCTTTACTTTTAATCTTCTTTTTTTAACCTTAACCTTTATTTTCTTTTTTTCTGGCATAACATCACCTTATTATTTCTTGTTCTAATATTAAATCTATATCATAAATTACTTTAATTCTTTCTTTAATATAGTCAATTAGCATAATAATATCTTCGTAAGTAGCAGTACCATTATTAATTATAAAATTAGCATGTTTATCACTAATCATAGCCCCACCATGAATGTATCCTTTAAGACCAGCATCTTCAATTAACTTACCAGCCGACATACCAGGTGGATTTCTAAATACCGAACCAGCACTAGGTTTATCTAATGGTTGTGATACTACTCTTCTATTTTTTCGATCGTTCATTACTTCTTTTATCTCATCTTTATCTTTATATTTCATTTCAAAAGTAGTCTCTATACAAACATAATCTTTATTTCTTTTAAGAAAAGAATCACGGTAAGTATATTCTAATTTTTCTTTATTTAAAGTAATTATTTTTAAATCAGGATCTATTACTTTTACTTCTTTTACTACCATAGACATATCTTCATTATATGCACCAGCATTCATCGAGGTACTAGCTCCAACCATACCAGGTATACCACCAGCAAAAGCTAAACCATCTAAATTATTTTTCATACATTCATTAGCTAGCTTAATAAGAGGTACGCCTGCTTCTGCTACTACAATATTATCATTAATGGTAATATTATTTAATTTATCTAGTTTAACAACAACATCAAAGCAAGGTTTAGCAAGAATTACATTAGAGCCTCCTCCTAAGATAATATAATTAATTCTATTTTGTCTTAAGTAATCTAATAGTTCCACTAATTCATTTATATCTTTAGGAAATATTAAATAATCAGCATAACATTCTAAACGATAAGTATTATATTTTTTTAAATTAACATTCTTATAATACTCATAATTCTTAATAAAATTTTCTATCATTTATAATCAAATCCTTTAAAATATTATATATTCTTGTACTACTATCTTTAATACCAATCTTCTTTAAATTATCTTTAATATCTTTAATCTTATCTTTATCATTTAATGTCTTATCTATTAATTCTATTAAACTTCTATCAGTCATATCTTTTTCTTCTAACATAATACCAGCATTTTGATCTACTAAATCTTTAGCATTTTTATATTGATGGTTATTAGCTACATATGGACTTGGTATAAATATAGCGGGTACTCCTAAAGCTGTTATTTCACTCATAGTAGAAGCTCCTGCTCTTGTTACCATTAAATCTGTAATCTTCATAACTGAAGGCATTTCATAGATAAATGGTACTACTTTAACATTATCTGGTACTCTTCTTTCTTTTACTCTTTCATAATAACTATTACCAGTAACTATTATTACACTATAGTTTTTATTTCTAAATTTATCTACGAAACTAAATATTCGATCATTAATACTTCTACTACCAAGTGAACCCATTACTATTAATACTAGTTTTTTATCTTTATCTACTCCTAATTTATCTTTAGTAGTAGCTTTTATTGATAGAGCCTTCTCACTACAAGGATTACCAGTAAGTATAGCTTTACCTTTAGGAAAATCTTTTATAGTACTTTCAAAAGATACTCCTACCTTATCAGTATATCTAGATAAAAATTTATTAGCTAGTCCTACAACACTATTTTGTTCATGTATAAATGTTCTTTTACCTAACTTTTTAGCAGCATATATAACAGGAGCAGTTACATAACCACCACACCCTATTACTATATCTGGATCAAAATCTTTTATTATTTCTTTAGCCCTTTTAATAGCGGATATAAAACAAGTAACTGTTTTAATATTATCTAAAGTTAATTTTCTTTTTAATCCTTTTACTTCTAATGCTTCATATTTATAACCTAAACTAGGTATTAAATCTTTTTCCATTCTATCAGTAGTTCCTATATATAATATTTCACTATCTGGTTCTTCTTCTTTTATTTTATTAATTATAGCTAAAGCAGGATATATATGTCCTCCTGTGCCTCCAGCAGATATTATTACTCTCACTATATCACTCTCCTACTTCATTATATCAAAATAATTAAAAAAAAGATATATTTATATTAAAATATATGCTTTTTTATATTTTTTTATTATATTATATATTATGAAATGCCTAGGTCATTTCATATTACTTATAGCCTATTATCATAGTCTATAAGTAAATAGTTATAAGATATTATATTCACAGTGAAGTACTTTCTAACTAAGATAATTACAAATAAAAAGAAAGATAGCTAGTATCTTCTATAATTTGTCATAGTGAGTCCACATTCTTAGAATATGTATTTCTTTATCTTCTTCATTAACCTCATATACTATACGATGCTGTCTATTTATTCTTCTTGAATATAGTCCACTTAAATCACCACTTAATTTTTCATATGATGGTGGATAACAAAAAGGATCATTTTTCATTAAAACAAGTATATTTATACAATTCTTATCAAGACCCGAACTTTTAAGTTTTATCTTATCTTTTTCTGCTTGCTTAGAAAATTTAATTACATATTCTTTACCATTCTTCATCTGGATTAAACTCCTTAGCCTCATCCCAATTTTCATTTTTTCTAATATTATTTATATCCTCTACTAATCCAGGAATACTTGATAAATATAAAGTTTCTTCTATACTTTTCCACTCATCTTCAGATATTAAAACGGCATTTTTACCTTTATTATTAACTATTGTAATAGGGTTAAAACCAACATTTACATCTGCAACAAGTTGAAATAAATTTTGTCTTGCATTAGTTATATTGATAGTACTCATTTAAATCACCTCACATACATTATAACGTACTTTTTAACGTACGTCAAGTCTTTTACTTTATTATATGTATAATTTAACAATATATACTAAATATTGTATTATTTCTCCAAACTATTAATATTATTAATATTAGAATACTTAATACTAACTTCTTCCTTAGTTAAATTATTATTATCTATTTTAAATAAATTAGTATAATCAATTATAATATTTTTATTATCTTCATCTACTTTAATAGTAATAACATCACTACTATTACTATTTAATACTATATCAGATATTTTAACACTATAAATATTATCATTATAAGTAGCAAGTTTAATATATTCCTTAATATTATTAATATCTAAGTATCTATATTCAATATAAGGAAATATATCACTATCATTAGTTAATATATAATTACCTTTAGTATCTAATATATAATATTTATTATTCATTTGATAAAAATAATCTTCTTTATTATCTACTACTCTAGTAATATCCATATTATGACCTAATTTACTACCATAATATTTATAATAATTATTATCTATAGTAATATCTATATCATATTGATAATTATCTGTAATATCATTAATAAAAGATTTTATATTATTATCTTTAGGAATATTACTATCACTAAAACTACTTGATATACGTGCAAATATAATAATAGCTAGAAAGAATATACCATATAACATAAGTTCTATTTTAGCTCTTTCTCTTTTATCTTTCCATCTCTCTTTAATATTAAGTTTCTTTTTTTCTTCTTTTTTATTTTCTTCCATTATTCAAATACCTCACCAATATATTCTTCTTTCTTGATACCATTAATAAAATCTTTTACTAAGCATCTTTTCTTACCTTCTAATTTAATATCAATTAATTTTATAACATAATCTAAAGTAGTAACATATATTCCATCACTATTTATATCTACTATCGTACCAGGTTCTTTATTAGATTTAATATTAGTTTTTTCTGATTTATATATTTTCATTCTTTTATTATTAATAATAGCATAAGCTCCAGGTATACTAGATAATCCTCTAATCTTATTATGAATATTATCAATATTATCATTAAAGTTAACTTTTTCTTCTTCTTTAGTTATATTATAACCAAATGTTACTTCATCTTCATTTTGTTTAACTCTATTATTAGTACCATCTATAATACTAGGAAGAGTTTCTATTAATAAATCTCTACCTAAATATGATAATCTACTATAAAGTTCATCTAATGTAGTATCTTCATGAATAGAAGTACTCTTTTGACTAATAATATCACCAGCATCCATCTTCTTATCCATATACATAATAGTAACTCCTGCTACTTTATCTCCATTAATTATAGCATGATGTACTGGAGCTCCTCCTCTTAATTTAGGAAGTAAAGAACCATGTACATTAATACATCCATATTTAGGATAATCAAGAATAACACTAGGTATTATTTGTCCATAAGCCGCAGTTACTATAATATCAGGTTTAGTATCTAATACCTTTTGATATTCTTCCTTAATTTTAATAGGTTGAAATACTTCAATATTATTTTTTAATGCTAATTCCTTACATGGAGAATATATAATATTACCCTTTCTATCTTTTTCTCTATCAGGTTGTGTTACCACCATAACTACATTAGTCTTTTCTATTAATGATTCTAATATTGGTACTGCAAACGATGGAGTACCCATAAATACTACTTTAATATCTTTCATATATATCACCAATATTATTGTACCAAATTTCTAACAAAAAGTCATTAAAATTATTAAAATAATACTACCTTTCATGAAAATCCAAGGTATTTTCATGTTATTACTAGCCTGTAGTCTAGTAATAAATAATTATAAGATATTATATTTGGGGTGAAGTACTTTCTAACTAAGATAATTTCAAATAAAAAGACTATAAAAAATTACTAATATTTCTATTAGTTATTTCATAGTCTTTATCTATATTATTATTTATTATACTTAGGTTAGATTTGTAACCCCTCTTAATTAACTTGTAGTTAACGATATTTAATACTTTCATAAGAAGGTCCCCCCCTCTTTATCATACATATAAATAATAACATAAATTAAATATTTTTACAATATAATTATCTAAAAAATGATAAATATATAATAAATCCAAAATATATAAGAGATAATACAATACCATTTATTTTATTATTATTATTAGATTTATCAGGTACTCCAACTGCCATAGCAATTAATATACCACCTACTAAACCACCAATATGAGCAGCATTATCAATACCAGAACTAGTAAATCCAATAATTAAATTAAGTACAATTACTGGTATTATTGATCTAGTTAAAGTAGCACCAAGATATGTTCTATAATAATATCCAAAATATAAAAGTGCTCCAAGTAAACCAAATATAGCACCAGAAGCTCCAGCACATATTGTATTATGATTAAATGCTAAAGATAATATACTTCCTGCTATACCACTAAGTAAATATATTATTAAATATTTAACTTTACCAAATACATTTTCTACTTCTTTACCAATAATATATAATGAATACATATTACATAATAAATGTAATATTCCTATATGTAAAAACATTGAAGTAAATAATCTATAATAATCACCATTCTTAGTAAGAGTATCAACATTAGCTCCAAATACTAATAAAGTATAATTATCTGTAGAACCATTACCTAATACATACATTAATATAAATACTAATATACATATAAATATTAAACTATATGTAACAATAGGTTTCTTAAAAGAAAATATTTTCTCAGCAATTTTACTTTTACTTTCATTTTTTTGATTAATATTATCAGTTACTTTAATAAAATATTCAAGCCCATTCTCATCTACTTTAGTCTTTTCTACTATATTAGGAAAAACATTAGTAAGCTTAGGATTATTAATATCTTCTTCTTTATTTATATAAATATCATCATTACTAAGTATCTTATCATCTTCTAAATCAGTATATATACTAAGTACTTTAACTTTAAAAGATAAAGTTTTCTTTTTAACTTGTTTCACTATTCTACTAAGTTTAAATTTATCAAAATCTAATTGTTCCTTATTATGAATATGATGAGATACTATTCTAACTATCTTATAATCTTCATTTAAATTTTCTAACCATATTTCATCATTTAATCCATGTATAATCATTGGATTATAATTCTTTTCAGTAATAAAATAGTTAATTAAACTCATAACTACTAAATCATCACTTTTAAACACAATATCTTCCATAATTACCTCCACAGTATATATTATACTAAATATTTATAAATAAATAAAGTATTTTTCACCTATATACCATTTTTCTATATAATATATTAGAGAGGAGATTATATATATGTATAATAGAAAAATGGTATATCCTTATCAAGATAATCGTTTTGCTGGTGGATTTGCAGCTCCATTTATATTAGGAGGTATAACTGGAGGATTATTAGCTCCTGCCTTTTATCCTAGACCATATCCATATCCTGTATATTATGGACCAAGACCACCATATGGACCATATCCTTACTACTAAAACACCAAAAAGGGTGTTTTTTTACTTAAATATATGATAAAATAAGATTATGAAGAAATTTAATATGATTGATGAAAGTTTTATTTGCGAAAATTGTGGTAAAAAAGTAACTAAATTAGGTTATACTGCTCGTGATCACTGCCCATATTGTTTATATTCTAAACACTTAGATATAAATCCTGGTGACAGAGAATGTACTTGCCATGGATTAATGAAACCAATTGGTATTGAAAAATATAAAAACAGTTATAAAATAATTTATAACTGTACAAAATGTCATCAAAAACATAAAAATATTATGGCAACTGATGATGATTTCAATATAATAATAAAACTATCTAACGAAGTAAATCACTAATCATTGGTAATAAGAATATAAATACCAACAAAATAACCACAATTAAAAAAGCAATTTTAAACTCAGGACCTATCTTAATAGATACGGTCTTTTTCTTTGGTTTATTATTATCAACATAAGTTCTATTAACATTACCACTAGTAGCAACATAATTATTATTAACATTATTATTAACAAAATCATTAGTAGTATTACTATTATTTTGTATATTATTATTTGTATTAGAATATTGTATATTATTATTAGTACTAGTATTTGAAACCTGAACATTATTAGTTATTTTAGAAACATCATTGTTACTAATAGTATTCAAATTAACCTTATTATTATTAGAAGTACTATTCATATTTTGAATATTCATATTCATAGTATCATTAATATTAACACTCGGATTACTAATAACTGCATTCAAATTTCCTTGTGCTGCTCTATAACTACCACCATTAGGTGAATCTTGATTATTCATAAAATCACTCTCCATTTAGATAAAAAATTTAGGAAAATCCTAAATTTTATAATTTCCAATTACCATTTTGCATTTGAATATTTTGATTACTATTAACTTGATTACCATAAGGTATGTTATTAGTAGTATTCATTTGATTAGACATTCCAGGATTTATACTAGAATTAGGATTAAACTCAGGTACATTAGGAATATTAGTATTAACTGTATTAGGAATATCATTTTGAACATTAACTTGATTATTCATAGTAGGCATAACCTGAGGTTGAACATTAACACTAGGAGTTGGAACTTCCATATTAGGAACAACATTATTTGGTTGTATATTATCTATTGGTACATTACCAACCATCATATTACCAGTAGGAATATTATTTACAGAACTAACATTTTGCATAACTGGTTGTACTTCACTCTGTATATTAGGAACTTGATTTTGAACTGGTATATTATTAACAGGCTCCTGATTATATGAAGGAACATTACCAACATTTTGATTAGGTATACCATCTACAAAGTTAGGAATAACATTTCCTACATTTATATTATTATCGGGAATATTAACTTCAGGTATAGGATTAACACTAGCAACAGTAGGTTCTACTACTGGAGTAGGAATACTTTGAACATTGTTAGATTCTACTACTGGAGTAGGAATGCTTTGAACATTATTATTCATATTATTATTCATAATAGGAGTACTCTCTACAGGTCTAGGTTCAAAATTATTTGTTTGTTCCATAGAAGGATTAAAGAATCCATTATTAACACTATTCATATCATTAACGTTATTTATATTATTCATATTATTTGAAGCATTAACATTAAAACTATTATTCATACCCATAGAATTAATATCATTAATATTTCCCATCATATTCATATTATTCATATTCATTCCATTATCAATATGTTCATTATTATTATTATTAACACTATCTCTAAGTTTCTTTTTCTTTTTAGTATCTACTAAAAAGCCAACAACAGTAATAAGTAATATTACAATAACAACCACAAACCACACCCAATATTCAAGTAAAAAATCAACTACTATTTCCATTATTTATTTCCTCCCTATTTACTCTATACATAGAATAACATAATTTACTCTAAAAATCAATAATTTTAAAATTTTTCTGTAACATTTTTATCAATAAAACTAAGACTCTTCATTGATAAATCCAAAGATTCCTTATATTTTCCTCTTTTAAATAACTCCTCTGCCTTAGTAAGAGCTATATCTATTTCCTCATAACTACTTCTATAACGATTACCATAAATTATAATTTTTTCAGACATACTAGCAATCTTAATCATATCATTAGTCTTATTATATATTTTAAAAACCAAATCTCTAGCAGTATCTACCCTTATATTAAGTATCTTAATAACAATTGGTTTCCTATCTAATTCTTTAATAATCTCTCTAATAGCATCTTGTGCCTCAGTAAGTTCAATATAATAACTACTAGGTATTACTGGTATTTTATAATCTTTTAGTCTATATTTAGCTTTCTTAAGTAAGTTTTCAATCGTAGCAAGCTGTTCTCTTGCTCTTGTTTCATCATCTTTCATACTAGTAATTGATCTAAGTTGAAAATCCAAATCATCTTGTAATCTAGATAACTTAAGTGATAAACCATTTAATTCATCTACTAATTTAGAATAAGCAAATGTTTTCATTTTACCCTGATCAACTAATATTTTATAATCTTGATTAATTTTTTCTAAATTCTTATTAAGAATACTAAATTTATTAATATCTTCATCAGATAAATTATAATTATATTTAATATCATCTATCTGAAGATAAATATCTCTAACAACTTTATTAATATTATCTATCTTATAACTAAAATCTTTAATATTTTGTCTAAATAAATCCTTACATTCTTTTTCTTTATCAAAATCATTATATAATTCATTAAAATATTCAATAAAAGTTTTTAATTCTATTATAGATTCTCCTAATTCTAATTTCTTTAAATTTTCCATAATATTACCTATCTTATTTTTTATTTCTTTAATATTATATTCAACATTTAAATAATCAAGTGGATAACCATCTCTTTTCATACGATAATAGTAGGTTATAGCTTCATCAATTTTATTTGGTACTAATACAGTAGCCATTAATACTATTGTAGGAATATCTTCAAGTAATTTACCTAATTTAGTTATTTTATCATCAAGTAAATTTATTTTCTTCTCTACTGATACATAATCATTATTATCCATAGCTTTCTCAAACTTAGCAAATAAATCATCAATATTATCTATTTCTTTTTCTAAATAATCCGCTATTACACCATATTCTTTTTTTGATCTTTCAAATTTATTTTGATCTTCACGATATACTATTTTTAATTTAGTAATAAGAGCTCTATTTCTTTCTTCTGAATTAGTAATTAATTTAACTTCTTCAAGTAAATGATCTGTTTTCTTTTTCAAAGAATTTATTTCTATTTCAATATTTGTAATCTTTTTAACTGCTTGTTTATAATCTTTTCTATCAATCAAAAAATCAGCTTCTGATATTAAATCAGTAAGTTCAGGTATCTTTTCATCTCTAATTGTAGTAAAAGTATTATCCCAATCATCTAATTTATTTTTTAAATTATCTGTTTTTATAAGTTCTTTAACTTTAGTTATTTCACTAAGTACAGGTACTCCTATTAAATTATTTTTTCTTATATCTAGTTCTTCTATTTCCTTTTTATACTTCTTATTCTGATTTCTTTTTATAATAACAATCGTAACTATAATAAGTATTACAGCCAATATAAAGGCAGATATTGTAATTAAAAGAACACTATCCATTAATATCACCTTTCCTACTCATAATATATTCTACCACATTTTTTTATATTTTAAAATTGTTTTTGTAATAAAAATATTTTTTTTTAAAAAATGTATATAAAAATCAAATATAAATATTGATATTTTTATAACTTTTTAGTATAATGTATACAGGAAGAGAAATTTATCCATAATAAAAATGGGTAACACCTAGTTCCAAAAGGTGTTCTC
>ERZ825159.1573-NODE-1573-length-21511-cov-12.279689_pt1 | contig 21511 bp, 17 predicted proteins | sample MGYA00519932_ERZ825159 | MGnify/ENA primary metagenome ERZ825159 (study PRJEB31778, sample SAMEA3449191) | human gut metagenome | biome: human gut; feature: human-associated habitat; material: faeces | place: United Kingdom | collected 2010/2012 ...
TGTAACGTGTCAAAAGCGTTCTGGGGTTCGAATCCCCATCTTTCCGCCAGAAACCCCGGAACGAATGTTCCGGGGTTTTTCTGTTGACGTAAAAAGGAGTTTCTACAATGTCTGCTGCTATTACGATTGCAATGCCGCGCATGGTGCCGAACCAGCTGCTGGCGGAGGCCCACGCAAAATATCCCGAAAGCCTTGCCCGGGCCGGGGCAGAAATGCGCTGGATCGAGCTGGACGACCCCGACAAAGCCGTGCAGGATGCGCTGGCCTGTGACGGCCTGCTGCTGCCGGGCGGCGGCGACATCGACCCGAAATTCTACGGGCAGGAACGCATCCCCGCCTGCGGTGAGCCCAACGTTCTGCGGGATACCGCCGAGCCGTTGCTGCTGCGCGCCTTCCTTGCCGCCGACAAGCCGGTGCTGGCCATCTGCCGGGGCATCCAGCTGATGAATGTTGCGCTGGGCGGCGATCTGTATCAGGACATCAAACCCTTTGAGCACGTCCCCCACAACGACCATTGGGGCAAGATCCACACCGTCACCGTGCGGCGGGATACCTTGCTCTCCCGCATTCTGGGGCAGGATACCGTTCTGGTCAACAGCCAGCACCATCAGGCGGTGGACAAGGTCGCCCCCGGCCTTGTGCTGTCGGCCCTGAGCGAGGACGGCATCGTGGAGGGCATTGAGAAACCGGACGCGAAGTTCTGCCTGGGCGTGCAGTGGCACCCTGAGTGGCTCAGCGCTGCCGACCCCGCCATGCAGGGGATCTTTGATGCCTTTGTGGCGGCCTGCAAATAAATTATGAAAAAAAAAATCAGAGCCATCTTGAACGATTTTTAAGCTCTGGATCGTATTCCTTATAAAGAGAACAGGAGGTTCTGCCATGAAATCTTCCAAAAAGCGTTCCCGCGCCGTGGTCACGGTGGTGGCCTGCATTCTGGCGGTGTGTCTGGTGGCTGCGCTGGTCCTTTTCAGTCTGGTCAACAGCAAAGTCCGTGCCTTACAAAAGGGTGCGGCCTTTGAGCTCAGCTATAACATCACCGCACAGGACAGTTCCAGTACCCCGGCCCTGTACAATATTCTGAAACAGGTGGGTGCAACCTCCGGCGATGTGGCCGGGCTGTATTCGCCGGGGCAGCTGCAATTGTACCTGTACCCCTCCGGCGGGCTTGCCCGCGCCGAGACCGGCGGCACCGACTTTTTCACCGACCTCTATATCGATGCCACCGACACCTACTTCGATGCCGGGCGGCTCTACCGCACCCTGCGGGATTCCATCGCGGACAGCGCGCCGCTGGTGGGTGCGTTCCTGCCGGAGTGGTCTCTGCCCAACTACATCACGCAGGCCCAGCTGGCAAAGATCCTCGGCGTGCCCAACACGCAGGTGGCCATGCAGGAGATGTCCGGCTATACCCTGACCCTCAGCCGCCAGTGCATCGTCCACCCCGATTATGCCAAGAAGGGCTATACTTACTACCAGTTTCCCTCTGAGGGGGAGGACGCGGCTGTCCTTGTGGTGGGCCTGCCGCTGAAGTCCCTGCTCTTCGATGACACCATCCCCGTGGATGTCCATGTGGAGATTCCCGCCCACGGTGTCAACGCAGCCCTGAGCGGCACGCTGGAAGCCGGTGTCAACAGCCTTTCGGCTCCCGTCAGTGTCATTTCGGACAGCGACATCGATTCCATTGTCCAGCTCCGGGAACGTCTGGAGCAGTTTGCCGATCTCATCAACACAGCATTGAAGCGTGTACAGTAACATAAAAAGCAGAGCCGTGCAGCGTTTGAACTGCACGGCTCTTATCTATTTCAGCGCTTATGCTCAATGTGTTCCTGGATCCATTTGCCGCCATCGCCGCTGCCCACCGCACTGTCATAGACAATGCCGGTCAGCTCACTGGTCAGGTCGGACTTCATCTTCTTGTACTCCTGCTCGGCCTGATCCGCAACGCTCTGGTCGCGGCCATTGTCCCGCAGGTACTGGCGCAGCTCTTTCAGGATGGCGTTGAACTCCTTGTCACACTCGCCCTGAACACTGGTCAGCTTGGCGGTCTTGGACACCACGATGGAGACCTTCATCCCCAGATTGCGCTCCTCCACCGGGTGGGAGATGTACTCATTGTAGGCCTCGTAGATCACGCCGTAGAGCTTGGATTCCGTCTGCTTCTTCAGGTTCTGCAGCTGGCGGATGTAACTGTCGATCTTGGCATCCACCTCATTCTCCGAAGCAGCGGAGCTGCTGGAGGCATGGCTGCTGCCGGGGGCCTGACTGCTGGCCGCATGGCTGCCGGAAGCCGCAGAGGACGCGGGCACCAAGTGTGCGGCACTGGAACCGGACACTGCGGAGCTCACGCTGTCCGCCTTGCCTGCGCTGGCGGCAGAGGAGACCTCACTGGACGAAGCTGCCTCCGAAGAGGAAATGCCAAGTTCCTCTTCCAGCTGTTCCAAAAAGGACGAAACCGGGGATTCTTCCGTCACCTCGCTGCTGACGGCGCTCTCGCTGGAGGCTGCGGCGCTGGAGGGCCCCTCAGCTTCCCCGCCGGACAGAGCGGAGGACGGCACAGAGCTGACCTGCGCCTCGGACACAGGGGTGCTTTTCCGCATCCCTGTCAGGATCAAAGCAGCTGCCACGATCACCACAAGAACGATGGCCGCAGCCAGCTGATAAAGCTTCTTTTTCTGCATCTGGTACAAAATTCTCCCACTTCAGATTTCGTTCCCGGCCTTTTGCCGCACAGGAACAGGTCTATCATATCATCTCCAGGGGAGAATTTCAATGGATAAATCGTGAAAAATGTCGCCTAACTGCCTTTTTATGACCGGATTTCGTCCCATTTCACAGCCTGTCGGAGACGCGGTCAGTCTTTTTTCACGGCCACAAGAACGCGGATCTTTCCGCCCGCCGCGCTGCCGTGGGCATCGTACCAGCCGATGAGGCTGTAATCCTCGGCGTTGATCTGGGAAAGGGTGGTGGCGTAATACTTGCCCTTGTACCACAGATACACCTGCATGTCATCGGCAGTCTCATAGCGGGTGGAGCCGCTCCGCACGGAGGCCGCCCCCAGCTGATCCACCGTGACCGGGAGCAGCTGAGCCATGGTGCCCACACTGCCGGAAGCAGTCTTGCGCACCGAGATGCCGCCCGCCAGCACGGGATACTTCACGCTGGTCTTATAGGTGGTCTGCTCACCGTTGACATAGCAGACATAGTTTGCGCCGCTGCTCAGGTAATCCAGCACCGAGCTGACCACGCCCGTGGTGCTGTTGGCACCGATCTTGAGCAGATAGCTTGCCAGGCTGGCTGTGCTGCTGGTCACGCTCTCCCACAGAGTGCTGCCGATGCTGCCATCGACCAGCCCATACAGCAGGGTGCTGGTGGAGGGCATCACGCTTTCCACCGCACCGGCCACAAGGTCAGAGGCGCTGGAACCGGTGGTGTTGGAGGTGGACGAGCCGGGGCCGGTGTTCGTGGTGGAGCTGGCTGCGGTGCTGATGAGGTTGGTCACATCATCCAGCACACCGTAGGTCCACAGGTCGCCGGTGGCATCGTTCAGGATGAGCCGGTCAATGGCACCGTTCTCATCCACGGTGTAGTAACGGACATCCGAGGCAGAAAGTGTCACCCCCGATAGGCGGCTGGGACTTACTGTCCCAGCCAACCCCTCCGCTGTCGTATCCAGGATCTCCACATCCGAAGCAAGGGCCGCATCGCCCAGCGCGGTGCCGTCCGCGCTGATGGTGCCGCTGACCGATTGGCCGCTCAGGGTCTCCACGTTCTCCCCGTCGGCGTTGACGGTGATCTTCACCAGCCAGCCGGTGGGAAAGTTCAGGCTCTTGTCCACATTCACGGTGCGGGTCACGCCATCGGTGCAGGCCACCTGCACGCTTTGGAGCACATCCGCGCCATTTTCCTCGGTCAGGCTGCGGGAAGAAGTTTGCACCACGCCATAGAACACGCTGTCGGCTTCCTCGCCGGTCAGAACGGCCACCGCCTCGTTGTTCATGCCCAACAGCAGGGTGACCACCTGCCCCACTCCGCCGCCGTTGAGGGACGAGAGGACCGATGCCGCTGCCGAGGAAGCCAGTGTATAGCTGGTGCCTGCCACTGTCACACTGGTGGGGGCGCTGGCGCTGGGCGAGACCGCCGTGATGCGGCCCGCCGCCTTGCGGGAGTAGATCCAGACCGTTCTGGCGCTGGCGCTGTAATAGTAGACATCGTAGGCATTCAGAGCGGCATCTGTGGCCACGGTATCATTGCGGTAGACCGCCGCCGGGGCAAAGGGCAGCTGGGTGGTGCCATCGGCCACAAAGGGGCCCTCCACACTGCTGAGCAGCACTGAGGACAGGTCGATCCGGCCATCCGTCACGGTAAAGCCCAGCGTGGCGGCATAGGTCTGGTTCTCAGCGGTGCTGGCCGTCAGAGCATTATAGAAGAGCACAGCGGCATCTTCCAGGGTCAGGCCATGCCCCTGCACGGCGCTCAAACCGGCCCGCAGGCCCAGGCTGCTGGCCTTGTTGAGCTGTGCCGCCGGGAAGCTGCCGCTCAGGGTAGTAACATCATAGCCCAGCAGCTTGAGGGCGGCGGTGCAGGCCTCTTCCAGCGTCACGCCGTTGTCGGGCCGGAAAAAACCATCGGTATAGCCGCTGAGCCACCCCTGCTGGACGGCAATGCGGATATAGGGGGCATATTCGTTCCCGCTGTCCACGTCGGTGAACAGGGTGCCGGTGTTCCCCTGCGTGGCGGCGCTCTCCCGGTAGGCCGAGAATGCCACCAGCAGCTTTGCCAGCTGGCCCCGGGTCAGGGCGGTGCTCAGGGCGGAGGCCTGTTCGCTGGTCAAGCCGCCCAGCGTCACGGCAGTCTGCACCGCCGCATTGCTGGCAGCGGCATTTGCCGGCACCACCAGCATCGAGCAGGCAATGCAAACGGCCAGAAGAAATGCTAGAAAACGTTTTTTCATATCGAACTCCTTAACAAAGGGTTTCATTGATCCTTGGCTCCCCTATCAGGCAACAACGACGACCGCCGCCAGTGGCGGATGAAGGGAGGCGTTGTTGGGGCAGCGGCCAGCAGGACACGAGTGCAATACTTTGCACGAAGTGGACGCTGGGAGCCGCAACTCGTATGCTGGCGAGCGAAGCGAGACTGAGAGGTTTAATCATATCTCAATGCTTCAATGGGGTTCAGCCTTGCGGCGCGCTTGGCAGGCAGGTAGCCGAACAGTACACCGATGCCCACCGAAATGCCAAAGGCCACCAGCACCGAGGTCATGGAGGGGGCCACCGTCAGTTCCATATCCGACACCAGCAGCCGGAGCACCCGGTTGGCCAGAGCGCTGAACAGATAGCCCAGTGCAATGCCAAGCAGGCCGCCCAGCGCGGAGGTGGTGGCCGCCTCAGTGACGAACAGGGCAAGAATGCTGCGTTCCTTGGCACCCAGCGCCTTGCGAATGCCGATCTCCCGGGTGCGCTCGGTGACGGACACCATCATAATGTTCATAATGCCGATGCCGCCCACCAGCAGGGAGATGGCTGCAATGGCGGTTAGGATCGCCACCACCATGTTGATCATGCTGGTCATGGTCTCCAGCATCTCGCTCAGGCTGGTGATGAAATAGCCGTCCTCCGCGTGGAGGATGGATTCGATCCCTTTTACCAGAAGATTCTTGCCCTCATCGGCAAGTTCATCGCTCACCAGAACCACGCCGTAGGCGCTGGCGCTGGTCTTGCTGATGCGCTGGGCGGTGGTATAGGGCACAAAGATCATGTCATCGTCGGTGCCCTCCTGATCGGTCGTACTGCTGACATTGGCTTCCAGCACGCCCACGATGGTAAATCTCTCACTGCCGATCTTGATGGTCTGGCCGATGGCGTTGCCGCCGTAGGCCGCACGGGCAATGTAATCGCCCACCACGCAGACTTTTTTATTGTCCGTGATGTCCACATAGGTCAGGCCCCTGCCCTGGGCCAGCGTGCGCCCCATCATATCCAGGTAGGTCTCACTCACGCCCTTGACGCTCGTATAGCCATAGGTGGTGGTATCCACCTTCACGGTACTGTCCAGCGTGGTGGTGGGCGACATGCCGGTGAACACCTCCGGGTGGCTGTCCACGATATCGTACATCTGCTGCACGGTCACGGTGCGGGAGCCGCGGCCCGTGATCTGGACGCTGAGGACATTGGTCCCCATCTCAGAAAAGCTGTCCTTGATGCTCTGGGTCATGCCATTGCCCAGACCCACGATGACGATGACCGCCGTGACACCGATGATGATGCCCAGCATGGTCAGAACGGTGCGGAATTTGTTGCTCCAGATATTCTTGACTGCTTCGCGGAAGGTCTCGTAGATCATGCGTCCCCCTCCTGTTCTGCCGGTTCAAAGTTCAGTGTCGGCTGAACGATGGCCTCCGGTGCCCGGGCATCGCCGTCGTAGACCACGCGGCCATCCTCCAGCCGGATGATGCGCTGGGCCTGCACGGCAATGGAGTTGTCATGGGTGATGAGCACCACGGTGTTGCCCTGCCGGTGGAGCTGCTGCAGCATTCCCAGCACCTCGCGGCCGGTGTGGCTGTCCAGCGCGCCGGTGGGCTCGTCGGCCAGAATGACCGCCGGATTCCCGGCCAGCGCCCGGGCAATGGAGACGCGCTGCTGCTGGCCGCCGGAAAGCTGGCTGGGCTTGTTTTTCAGCTTATCGCCCAGCCCCACCTGCTCCAGTGCCTCGCGGGCCCGGCGGCGGCGCTCTGCACGGGGCACGCCCGCATAGATCAGCGGCACCTCCACGTTTTCCAGCAGATTCAATTTGGGCAGCAGGTTATACTGCTGGAAGATGAAGCCCAGCATCTCGTTGCGCACCTCGGCCTGCTCATTGCCGGACATGTTGCCCACCTCCCGGCCATTGAGCCGGTAGCTGCCCGCTGTGGGCACATCCAGGCAGCCGATGATGTTCATGCAGGTGGATTTACCGGAGCCGGACTGGCCCACGATGGCCACGAACTCCCCCTTTTCAATTTTCATGCTGATGTGGTCGGCGGCTTTTACCGTGGTGTCACCCATCCGGTAATATTTGCACACATCCTCAAATTCGATCAGAGCGCTCATTGCGGGCCACCTCCCGGTGCGCCGCCGCTCGGGCCGCCGCCCTGACCGGGCCCGCCGACCACCATCATCTCCTCCATCTGTCCGTCAGCGCTGACAGAGGCGGTGCTGCTGGCGGTGTAAGCCACGGTATCGCCTTCCTGCAGGCCGCTTGTTACGGCGATGTAATCATCATCGCTGGTGCCGGTGGTCACCTTGACATAGACATAGCCCTCCGGGGCGGTCATGCTGGGGTCAGCGTTGGCAGCGCTGGGGGAATCCTTGGTCACAAGGACATAATTACCCCGCACCACAGCGGCATTGGGAATGGAAAGCGCGTTCTCGGTGCTGGCCGTCGTGATCTCGGCGGTGGCGTTCATGCCGGGCAGCAGGTCGCCGGTATCGTTGATGCGGATGGTGACGGGATAGGTGGTGGTGCCGCCTGCCGTGGTGCCCGCCTTGGACACGCTGGTGACCACGCCGGTAAAGGTGCGGCCAGAGATGGCATCTGCGGTGATGGTCACGCTCTGCCCCTCCTTGATGGAGAGGATCTCCAGTTCGTCCACATTCACCGTCATCTGCAGATAGCTCAGGTCGTAGATGGTGCACAGGCTGGTGCTGCCTGCGGTATTGCTCACGGTGTCGCCCGCCTTGACCTCCTTGGAGATGACCGTGCCGCTGATGGGTGAGGTGATGGTATAGTTGTTCAGCTGATCCTCGGTGTCCTCCATGGACATCTGGGCACTGCGCAGGTTATCGGAGGCGTTCTGCACCTGCTTGGTCAGCTCCTTGCCGGAGATCCTGACCAGCGCGGTATCGGCGCTGACAGAGGAGCCCTCTTTCACGCAGAGGGCGGTCACGGTGCCGCCGGTGGAGGCGGTGATGGTCTGCTCGTTCTGGTAGCTGAATTTTGCCGATGCCAGCGCGCTGACCCCGTTGACGCTGGCCGTTGCGGCCTGCGCGGTGGTCAGGCTGCCGGTGTTGTTCACCGCAATGGTCACGGTGCGCACCAGCAGGTTCCCGCTGCTCAGGGCATCCGCACCGGAGACGGAGCGCACGGTGCCGGAGATGGCCTCAAAGGTGCCGTCCAGCGTGACCTGTGCGGCCTGCCCTACGGTGAAATTCGCCGCATCCGCCGCCGGGAATTCCAGCGTCAGCAGCAGGGTGGAGGCATCCCGCACAGTGGCCACCTCCTGCCCGGCGGTGACCACATCGCCCACCGCCACCTTATAGGAAGCCAGCGTGCCGCTGATGGTGCTGCGGACGTATTGGGCATCCACGGCATCCTCGTAATTGCGCTGGGCCTGATCCAGCGAGAGCTGGGCCTTTTCCGCGCTGTTGGCGGCGTTGGAGCTGTCGATGGTGTAGAGCACCGTTCCCTCTTCAATGGTGTCCCCCACCGCAAAATCGGCGGTGAGCACGGTGCCGGACACCAGCGCATTGACGGTGTAGGTGTTGGCTGCGGCAATGGTGCCGGAGCCGCTGAACACGTTGGTGATATTCCGGCGCTCCACCGCGCTTTCCAGATAGGCGGTATCTACGCCTGCCGGTTTTGCGCCCTTCCCGGGCAGCAGGAACGCACCAGCCACTGCGGCTGCACAGGCGGCAGCGGCAATGCGCTTCCAGTTGCGCCTTACAAAAGGTCTCCAGCCCTTCGGTCTTTGTTCTGCAGGCACTTCCAGCGCCAGATTAAATTCCTGGTCGCTCTGTTCCTGCGGCGTTTGTTTGTTTTTTCGCAGCATTGGTTGCCCCTCCCTGATGTTATGGCAGGGTGCAAAGCCGCACCCGCCCTTCTTCCAACAGTATAGCGGGCCTTTCTTAACATTCGCCGGAGATATTTCTTAAGACTTGCTTAAGTTCGGTGGAAAAAGTGTAAAAAGAGACCCTCCCCGTCATCGCATTGCAATGCCGCCTCCCCCGAAGGGAGAGGCTATGCAGGCTCTATCCGAGGTGCTGCATTGGCTCCCCCTTCGGGGGAGCTGGCAAAGCCGTAGGCTTTGACTGAGAGGGTTGTCTTATTCTACCGGGAACAGCAGCGTCATGGTGAACTGCTCATTCTCCTGTTCGATCTTGCAGTCTGCGTGCATCTTATCCATCATGGTCTCGATGCTGGTCAGGCCCACCTTGGTGCTTTCCACTGCCGGGGGCGCGGGCAGGACATGGTTGCGGAACACAAGGCCTGCCCTCCCCTCCTGCCGCAGGAACCGCATCTCGATGGGCCGGGCCGGGTCGGCGTACTTGATCAGGTTGGAGCCGATGTTATCCAGAATGCGCCGGATGTACTGCGCCCGCACGGTCAGGAGCACATCCTCGCTGCCCAGCTCCAGCGCACAGGCAAAGCCGCGCTGCTGCAGCATCTCCACCATCTCGGCCAGCGGTTCTTCAAAGATCTGGGAGAAGCGGGCCGGGGCATCCAGCTGCACCACGGTGTCCCGGGTGACCAGCGCGTACTCGAACAGATTGTCGGACAGCTGCTTGATCTGCCGGGCCTTACCGTCGATCTTTGCCAGATATTCATCCTGCTGGGCCTCGGTCTCGTATTTGTGGTGACGCAGGATCTCGGTATAGAGCAGCAGGGTGGTCAGCGGGGTGCGCAGGTCGTGGGACATCTCAGTGATCAGGCTCTTGACCTTGGCGGCAGCCTGAGCCTCCTCAGCCTGCTGCTGGCGCAGGGTCAGACGCAGGCCATCCAGACTGGTGGCCAGCAGGGCCAGCTCATCATCTCCCTGGATTGTGATGGGATGGTCAAGGTCACCGCCCTCCATGGCCTGGATCTCCCCGCTGAGCAGGAGGATATAGCGGATGATCTTCCGGCTGCTCAGGAAGAAAAACAGCGGGAAAAGGGCAAAGCTGACAAGCAGCAGGATCTCGCACCCCTTGCCGTAATAGGCATCCACGCCGTTGTAATAGAACATGGCGGTGGTCTCTTTGTCAGAAAAAGTGAGTGAATACATCGGGAGCCAGTGCTCGGCCGGAACCGCTTCCGTCACGTTTCCCCGCCCCTCGTAGACCGGAGCGACCAGCGGATAGGAGGAATAGAGCATCCGGGAGCGGTCGTAGATGATGAACATCGTGCTGCCGTTCCGCACAGACCAGTCGTCCAGCTTGTCGATATCCCGGCTGGAAAGGCCGCGCCGGTCGATATAGCTCTGCAGCTCCTGCACCTGTTTTTCCACAGCCCGCTGCTGGGTTTCCGGCTGGTCAAAATAAAGCCACAGGGCTTTGTTCAGCACGACCTGCATTCCCACCAGAAACACAGCACTTGCCAGTGCTGAGAACAGGATCATCAGCATCAGCTTGCCGGAAAGCCCCAGCTTTTTACGCATGATCCTTCTCCTCCCCGGGCACAAAGCGGTACCCTTTCCCCCACATGGTCTGCAGACGGGCGGGGTTCTGCGGATCTTTTTCAATCTTCATCCGCAGATTGCGGATATGTACCATCACGGTGCCGTTGGAGGTGTAGAAATAAGGTTCCTGCCACACATCCTCGTAGATCACCTGTACCGGGAAGATGCGCTGGGGGCTCTGCATGAGCAGCCGCAGGATCTTGTACTCCGTCTCGGTCAGGTCGATCTCCTCCCCGTCCACCCAGGCGCGGTTGCAGTCCAGCGCCAGCTTCACGCCATGGCTGCACAGGGTCAGGTTTTCGGCCCGGGCCGGGGCCTGCCCCTTGCCCTGATAGACGCAGTACCGCCGCAGCAATGCCTTGACCCGGGCGCTGAGCTCCGCAAAGGAAAAGGGCTTGGGCAGGTAATCGTCCCCGCCCGCGGTCAGGCCCAGCAGCTTATCGGACTCCTGTGATTTTGCCGTGAGGAACAGGATCGGCACTGTGGAGAGCTTGCGCAGCTCCTCGCAGACGCGCAGGCCGCTCATACCCGGCATCATAATATCCAGGATCACCAGATCGACCTCCGGGCGGAACACCTCCAGTGCCCGGGTACCGTTTTCGGCTTCGATGATATGGTATCCCTCGCCGGAAAGCAAGATGCGCACGCCGTCCCGGATATCCGGATCGTCCTCCGCGATCAGAATGGTCTGCTCTGCCATGGTCTTCTCCCCTTTTTGTCATTCTCGGTTCTAGTATAACAGCAGTTTCCTGCATTTTCCATGAAATTTTTCTAAGGATTTCTTAAGAAAGCGCCTCTTCCGGTCAGACCCTGCTGCAGGGACAGAAAAAAGGCATCCCCGCAAACGAGGATGCCTTTCTCAAAACGGTTTTCTGCCCCAAAGCGCCCGCTCCGGCGTGGAGCCGGGCCGGGTCTCCGGCGCAGAGGCTTACATTGCAAACTGGACGGCGCAGAAAGCTGCATAGATGCAGAGCAGCAGCACGCCCTGCCAGCGGGAGAGCCTGCCCTTGAGCAGAGCGGGCACAGTCAGGAGGATCATGACCGCGAACATCACGGGCAGATCCATGACCAGAGAGGAATTGATGCCCATGATGGTGGAGTTCTGCGGGATGCTGAAGGGCGACACCGTGATGGACATGCCGCTGACCAGCACCAGATTGAACACGTTGGCACCAATGACATTGCCCAGCGAGAGGGAGCCGTGGCCCTTTGCCAGCGAGGTGATTGCCGTGACCAGCTCAGGCAGAGAGGTGCCCAGCGCCACAAAGGTCAGGGCGATGACGGATTCCGGCACGCCCAGCGCCTGCGCGATCAGGGTGCCGTTGTCCACCAGCAGGTTTGCGCCCACAGCGATCAGGGCTGCGCCGAGGATGAGCAGGCCGATCTCCTTGGCAAAGGACATTTCCTTTTCCGGCTCGTCCTCATCGTCTTCCGGGGCGGGGGCGTTTTTCATAGCCAGCACATTGCAGACCATGTAGGCCACGAACATTGCCAGCAGCACAATGCCGATGGGGCGGCTAAAGTAGCCGGTGGTGTAGGCCACGCCCGCATACAGGGCCGCTGCCACAAAGAAGAACAGCACCGGCACCCGCAGGCTCTTGGGGTCCACCTTGCCCGGGCGGACCGCAATGGTGATGGCCGCGATCAGGGCCGCGTTGCAGATGACCGAGCCAATGGCGTTGCCATAGGCGATCTCGCCGTGGCCGGTCATGGCCGAGGTGGTGGAGACCATGACCTCAGGCAGGGTGGTGCCGATGGACACCACCGTGGCACCGATGAGCAGCTCCGGCACCTTGAAGCGGCGGGCGATGCCGGTTGCACCGTCCACGAACCAGTCGCCGCCCTTGATGAGGCAGAGCAGGCCCACGATAAACAACAATACAGGGATCAGCATATAAAATCTCTCCTTTTTAATCCAAAAAGTATTATACCTGTTTCCCCTGCAAAACGCAAGCAAAATCGTGCATTTTTATCCAGCCTTCTCCACCTTTTTGGCGTTGGGGTAGATGCGCTCCATCCGGGCATTGTCAAAATGCTCATCCAGCAGCACATCCACCGCATTGGCCGGAGCCGCGCCGCTGGTGCGGGCATCGTAGCGGGCCAGCGCCAACGCACTGGTCACAAGGTTCACGGCCATGAACACAGCCAGCAGGGCGGTCATCCAGGGGCGGATCCTGCGCTTGACCGCCTTCATCCCCTTTGCCACCAGTGGGTAGCCATAGCGGATCCAGGTCACGGCCGCAATGCCCCAGAAGAAACAGTACAGCAGGTTGATGCGCCCGCCCAGATTGAACTTGAAGCCGCTGTAATCCCAGAACACGGTGCCAAACAGCAGCTCTGTCACGGCGCTGCACACATACTCATACGCACCGCCCAGGATCACACCGAACCAGAAGATGCGGCTCTCGCTCTTCTGTTCGCCGCCCCGCAGCAGGATGGCGGCCAGCACCAGCGCCAGCCCCCACACCACGCTGAACGGACCCCAGACCAGGCTGGAACGGCTCATCCAGACCCCGGCGGTGATGCGGCAGAAGATGGTCTCCACCACATCTCCGAGGAAAGCCCCGATGACAAAGAGCCAGAGCAGGTCGGCAAGGGAGAGCTGCTTTTCGGCACTGGTGGTGGGCTCCGGACGGGCCGCAGTGGGGTACGCCCGCTGGATCCGCTTTTCCACGCTGGCGGTAATTTTCTGCCGCAGCCTCTCCGAGCCCCTGCCCAGCTCCCGATTCAGCTGCTCGAGCCGTGGGTGGCGGCTCGCATACCGGCTGACCACCACCATGGCAGAGATCTGGTCAAGGACGGCCAGCGCCATGCCGACCCACACCACAGCGTGGAACAGCAGCGGCGGCAAGTGGGCGCAGAGCCGGAACAACAGGTCGTTGCCCCAGCGGACTGCCGCCATGCCCAGCAGACCCCACAGCAGGGAGTATTGCAGGCAGACATAGCCGTCCAGATTGAACTTTTTATCGGAGTAGTCCCACCAGCGGCGGTGGTGGATCCGTTCCAGCAGCTTGGCAGTCAGCCACTCCACCACCGTGGCATAGATCATGCTGCCGAAAAACAACGCCGCCAGGCTGGCGCGCTGGTCGTTCAGGCCGATGGTGATAAGCACCCCTGCCGTGCCGTACACAAAGCAGAAGGGGCCGGAGGCCACGCCGCGGTTGGTGAACCGGCGGCCCTTTGCGGTTGCAACAACGGTCTCGCCTACCCAGCCTAAAAAAGAATATACCAGATAAATTACACAAAGAGTATAGAAATTCAGGTTCATAGCGCTCCTTTCCCGGAACAAAAAGGGGCCGGGAAGCGGCATTCCCGACCCTCTTTGTTCCGTTTACGAATTACAGCTGGCTCTTATACAGTGCCTCGATCTCCTCCACGCTGGTATCGCGGGGGTTGCCGGGGCAGCAGGCATCTGCAAAAGCAGACTCGGCCAGGAAGTGGATGTCCTCTTCCTTCAGGATGCCCTGCAGGTTTGCGGGGATGCCCACATCCGCGCTCAGCTGCTTGACAGCGGCGATGGTGGCATCGGCGGCCTCGGCATCGTTCATCTCGTCGATGCCCTTCACGCCCATGGCCTTGCCGACCGCGCGGTAGCGCTCCCCGGCAACGGTCTTGTTGTACTCCAGACCCACCGGCAGCAGGATGGCGCAGGCCACGCCGTGGGGGGTATCATACAGAGCGGACAGACCGTGTGCCATGGAGTGGACGATGCCCAGACCAACATTGGAGAAGCCCATGCCGGCGATGTACTGGCCCAGAGCCATACCCTCGCGGCCCTCCGGGGTGTTCTGCACGGCACCGCGCAGGTTCTCGCTGATGAGCTTGATGGCTTCCAGATGGAACATATCGGAGATGGTGCAGTGGCCCTTGGTGATATAGCCCTCGATGGCGTGGGTCAGAGCGTCCATACCGGTGGCGGCGGTCAGGCCCTTGGGCATGGAGGACATCATATCGGGATCGACCACAGCGATCTCGGGGATATCGTTGGTGTCCACGCAGACGAACTTGCGCTTCTTCTCCACATCGGTGATGACGTAGTTGATGGTGACCTCAGCCGCAGTACCGGCGGTGGTGGGCACGGCAATGGTGAACACAGCGTGCTTCTTGGTGGGAGCCACGCCTTCCAGAGAGCGCACATCCGCGAACTCGGGGTTGTTGATGATGATGCCGATAGCCTTTGCGGTATCCATGGAGGAGCCGCCGCCGATGGTCACGATGCAGTCTGCCTCAGCAGCCTTGAAGGCTGCCACGCCGTCCTGCACGTTGGCGATGGTGGGGTTGGGCTTGATCTCGCTGTAAACAGCGTAGGCGAAGTTTGCAGCATCCAGCAGATCGGTGACTTTCTTGGTCACGCCAAACTTGATCAGGTCGGGGTCAGAGCAGACAAAAGCCTTCTTGTAGCCGCGGGCGGTCAGCTCGGGAACGATGTTCTCAATGGCACCGTGGCCATGGTAGGAAATGGTGTTCAGAACAATGCGATCAGCCATAATTATTTTCCTCCAAATCATTCTGCCCGCCTGCCAGCGGGCTCTCTCTGTTGTTAAGGATACCACATTGTTAAACAATATTCAATGTACTTTTCTTTTGATTTCTATGAATTTTTTACACTTTCCAGCAAAAGAAAACGCTGTACCACTCCCTCAGTCTCGCATTCGCTCGACAGCTCCCTCCAGGAGGGAGCCTTAACGCGGCGGCCAACGCAAAAGCCTCCCTCTGAGAGGGAGGTGGCATCGCATCAGCGATGCCGGAAGGAGTGATACAGCGTTTTTATCGTTTCATTTACCACAGCCGGATGACCTTGATGACTCCCTCGGCCTTATCGCGGGCCAGCTCAAGGTGATGCTGCAGCGCATCGGCGGCGGTGTTCCAGTTGTCGCTCAGGGCGGCATTCAGAATTTCCAGATGCTCCTCACAGGTCTGATCCTGATTGATCATGCTCACCTTGCCGGTCATAATGCGGAAACGGGTGTTCAGGCCGGTGATGCGGTCATAGCCAGAGCGCAGATATTTGTTGGGCAGGCTGCTCATCAGCAGCTCATGGAAATCATCGTCGGATTTGCAGAAGTCGTCGATCCGCTCGGGGTGGTGCATCAGCTCAGTGTAGGCCTCCAGCTGCTCCCGGGGGATCAGGTTGCCGTAGGTGCGCAGGGCGTAAGGCTCCACCAGCAGGCGCATCTCGAACATGCTGTGCACGTCCTCTTCGGTAATGCCGGAGACCATCAGCCCCTTTTTGGGCAGGATGGTGATCAGCCCCTCCTGCTCCAGGCGGCCCAGCGCGTCACGCATGGGGGTGCGGCTGATGTTGCCCATCTCAGCGCAGAGCTTCTGCTCGTTCAGAAATTCGTTGGGGCGGTACTCACAGTTCAGAATCTTCGTTTTCAGGTACTGGTAAGCCTGCAGCTTCAGGCTGGTCTTTGACTGGGAATCCATCTCTTTCATTGTTCTATCTCCTAGTTCGCAAGCAGGACCATTCAGGCAGCAATCAGTCGCCCGCCGGACAGCTTGTATCCCTTAAATAATCCAAGTAATCATTAACATTATTATCACATATCCGGACAATGTTTACAAGACTTTTTTGAAAACTTTGGGAGCTTTTCCGTTTTGAACAGATATCATGCATTATTTTGCTATAAATTGAACAGTTTTTTTGTGCTTGTCGCCAGTGTTTCGTTCTTGTTTTGCATCAAAGGATAAATTGTGGTACACTTGACCCAGAAAGGAAGGCTGATACCATGGCAGGTCGCGGGGGGTACAACACCAAAACCCGGCAATTGATCCTGGATTATCTCATCAACAACCGCCAGCACGCGGTCAGTGCATCCAACATTCTGGAACATCTGGAGGCAGAGGGGGCCAGCCCCAATCCCACCACGGTGTACCGGTATCTGGACAAGCTGGCAGGCGAGCAGCGCATTATGAAATATGTGGCCGATAAGGGCGAAAAGGCCGTGTTCCAGTATGTGGACGAAGGCCGCCACTGCCGCGAGCACCTGCACCTGAAGTGCGTGCAGTGCGGGCGCATTTATCACCTGGACTGCCACTTTATGGATGAGGTGCGTGCTCATCTGATGGCGGAGCACGGCTTCACCCTGCAGTGCGAGGGCAGCGTTTTGTACGGATTGTGCCGCAGCTGCGCACAAAACAGCCCCCATCCGGGGCAGACCGCACAAAAATGCGAACACTGTGTTGACACGGACAAAGAGCCGTGATACAATGCAGGCAGGAAAAGCGTTGATCGGGAAAAGTAAGTGCTCAAGGTTCTTTTGCAGCGAGTGCGGGCCGGTGGAAGCCGCACAGAGAACGAGCCCCGAACGAACCCCCGTGAGCTTCCCCCTGAACCTGCTTCGGGCAGTTAGTAGGGGCCGACGGCAGCCGCTCGTTATCGCGGCAGTGCTTTCAACGGGGAGAGTACACAAAAGTGACTGGTGTGTTCGCGCACCGGTAATTTAGGTGGCACCACGGATACGGCAGCATTCGTCCTAGCAATGGGATGAAGGCTGCCGTATTTTTTTATTTGCAAAAACCTCTCAGTCACCGGGAAACTTGCCTCTCCTATCAGGAGAGGTGGCAATGCGAAGCATTGACGGAGAGGTTTAGAGAGAGAGGGGTAAGAAATATGTGTTGTGTTATGGGTTACACGGGGCACGACCTGAGTGCCGCCAAATTCAAGGAGTATCTGCTGCGCACCGTGATGCGCGGGCCGGACGACCAGCGTGTGGTGGAAGGGTCTTTTGGTCTGATGGGCTTTGGCCGCCTTGCCATCATGGGCCTGACCCCGGAGGGGATGCAGCCCTTCTACCGCGGTGCCGACTGCGTGGTCTGCAACGGTGAGCTCTACGGCTTCCGCTTTGAGAAGGAGATTCTGAAGCGCCGGGGCTACAAGTTTGCCTCCGACTGCGACTGCGAGATCCTGCTGCCGCTGTATTACGAGTACGGTCTGGATATGTTCCGCCACATGGACTCCGAGTTCGCGCTTATTCTGTATGATTCCCGCAAGGACCGGCTGATCGCAGCCCGTGACCCCATCGGCATCCGTCCGCTGTTCTACGGCTATTCCAAGTCCAGCCACCAGATCGCCTTTGCCTCCGAGATGCAGAACCTGATCGGCTGGTGCGACGACATCCGCCCCTTCCCCATCGGCAGCTACTACTGCGATGGCCGCTTTGTCCGCTATGAGGACATTGCCGACGTGCCCGCCCCCATGGAGGATGACATGGAGACCATCCTGCGGAGCATCCGCGAAAAGCTGATCGCAGGCGTGGAAAAGCGTCTGGATGCCGATGCCCCTGTGGGCTTTCTGCTCTCGGGCGGTCTGGATTCCTCGCTGGTCTGCTCCATTGCAGCCAAGAAGCTGGGCAAGCCCATCCGCACCTTTGCCATTGGCATGGACACCGATGCCATCGACCTGAAATATGCCCGCCAGACCGCCGATTATCTGGGCAGCGAACACCATGAGATCATCATCAACCGGGACATGGTCATCCAGAGCCTGGAGGAGGTCATCCGACTGCTGGGCACCTGGGATATCACCACCATCCGCGCCAGCATGGGCATGTACCTGCTCTGCAAGGCCATCCACGAGCAGACCGATGTGCGCGTGCTGCTGACCGGCGAGATCTCCGATGAGCTGTTCGGTTACAAGTACACCGACTACGCCCCCACCGCCGATGCCTTCCAGCAGGAGAGCCAGAAGCGCATCCGGGAGCTGTACATGTACGACGTTCTCCGCGCCGACCGCTGCATCTCCGCCAACAGCATCGAGGCCCGCGTGCCCTTTGGCGATCTGGATTTTGTGCGCTACGTCATGGCCATTGACCCCGAAAAGAAGCTGAACAGCTACGGCAAGGGCAAGTACCTGCTGCGCAAGGCCTTTGAGGGCGACTGGCTGCCCCCGGAGATCCTCTGGCGCGAAAAAGCCGCCTTCTCCGATGCCGTGGGCCACAGCATGGTAGACGACATCAAGGAGTACGCCGAGAGCCTGTACACCGATGAGGAGTTCCAGCTCCGCCGGGCAAACTACTCGGCCCACTGTATGCCCTTTACCAAGGAGAGCCTGTTCTACCGTGAGATCTTCGAGAAATACTACCACGACCAGAGCCGCACCATCGTGGGCTTCTGGATGCCGAACAAGGCATGGCCCGGCTGCAACGTCAACGATCCTTCTGCCCGTGTGCTGGCAAACTACGGCGCTTCCGGCGTATAATCCTTTTTCCAGACAGCAAAAGACGGTGTGTCCGCTCCGGGCACACCGCCTTTTTGTTTACTCCAGATTCAGTTTATTTTTCATCAGCCACCGGGTCAGGAAGAAGTATGCCGCCGCAATGGCTGCAGTCACGGCAAAGCAGAACAGATAGCCAACGTCTGTTCCAAGTGCCGCCGTCAGCCAGCGCATCGGGGTCACTCCATAGCTCACACCGGTCACGTTCACATCCACGACCCGGTACGCGACATCCACGATCATACTCACATCATTCGTGCCCAGCAGCTTATCGAGCTGGGTCTCCACGATGTTCAGGCCGATAAACGCGAGGATCCCGGCCACCATCACATGCTTGGGGAATTGATGGGCGATCATACAGGCAGCGTAAACGCAGAGGATGAGGCTTGCCAGCCGGACCAGATTGATGAGGATGGTCCATGCCATTGCCACCCAGAACTCCGGGCCTATCTCCTCGTACAGCATCTGCCACAGCTGCTTCCAGCTGTTCCAGTCCACCATGCCGAAGGTCTCCGAGTCAATCACACCGATGCTGACCATCACCGTGATGCAGACGATGCCCACAAGGCCGCTGCACAGCACCCAGACCATGCTGGTGAGGAGCTTGGAGAGGATGAGCTGGTTCTCATTGACCGGCAGCGTGTGCATCAGGTAGCCTTCCCGGCCCAGCAGGTTCTGATAAAAGCGCTGGATGGTGTTCACGAAGCAGAGCACCGCGATGGCAAGGATGACCGAGACATACACGATCATCAGAATCACTTCGAGATTCTGGAAGCTTGTGCTGTGAGCCAGCGCGTGTTCCTGCCGGAAGGTCACGCCCAGCACCACGCTCAACAGCGCCAGCGCCAGATACAGCCCGAAGTACAGGCTTTTGGTGGCCTTGAACTCATATTTCAGCAATTGTTTCAGCATTTGAATACCTCCCGGAAATATGCATCGACGCTCTTGCCCTCGGTCTCGCGGATATCGTCCACAGCGCGGTGCGCAAAGATTCGGCCGTCCTTCAGGAACACGGCCTCGTCCAGCACCGGCTCAATGTCCTCGATGAGGTGGGTAGAAATGACAACGGTTGCGTCCTTGCTGTAGTTGGAAATGATGGTGTTCAGGATGTAGTCCCGGGCCGCAGGGTCCACACCGCCGATGGGCTCATCCAGCAGGTAGAGACGGGCGTTGCGGCTCATGGCCAGCACCAGCTGAACCTTCTCCTTGTTGCCCTTGGAAAGGGTCTTGAGCCGGGCATTGGGGGCGATGTTCAGCCGGGCCAGCATCTCATTGGCCTTGTCGGCATCAAAGCCGATGTAAGCCTTGGCCTGACTGGGCGTGCCGTAAAAATCCCGGAACATCTCCACCAGCTCCTCCACCCGCATCCAGTCAGGCAGCCAGTCGGCGTCCGGCAGGTAGGAGACCAGCTCCTTGGTCTCCGGGCCGGGGGCCATGCCCGCGATCCGGATGCGGCCTTCCGTGGGCTGCAGCAGACCATTGGCCAGCTTGAGCAGGGTGGTCTTGCCGCTGCCGTTGGGGCCCAGCAGCCCTACGATGCGGCCAAAATCCAGCTCCAGATCGATGCCGTCCAGCGCGGTCTTTTCCTTTCCGTATACTTTTGTCAATTTTTCACAGGTCAGTACCTTACTCATGGGGTTCTACCTCCTCTGTATCCCAGTGCTCCAACAGGGCTGCCGCCTTTTCCGGCGTGTAGCCGATGCTGCGCATCTTCTCCAGAAAATCTGCCGCGATGTCATGGGCGGCGGCAGCCCGCAGTTGTTCGATCAAATTCGTATCCTCCGTAACGTAGCGTCCGCTGGTGCGCTCGGTGCGCACAAGGCCCTCACTTTCCAGCTGGGCCAGAGCCCTCTGCATCGTGTTGGGGTTGACCCCGGCAGCTGCGGCCAGATCCCGCACCGAATCCAGATGGCCCCCCGGCGGGTAGGTGCCCGCCAGAATTCTGGCTTTGAGCCGTTCCACCAGCTGGGCATAGATCGGGCGGCTGGCATCAAACTGTTCACTCATTCTGCTTTGCCCTCCTTATGTGTTGCTGTATTAAGCAGCTAATACAATAATACACATTTTTGCATTTCTGTCAAGAGGAAACCCAAAAGTTTTTTCGGACAGCAAAAAGGGACCCCACAGCCGGTTGGCTGCGGGGTCCCTCTGATTTATGGATTACTGCTGCTCCTGCGCGGCGCGCTTGGCTTCCAGCGCCAGAATGGCATCGCGGCGGCTCAGGTTGATGCGGCCCTGCTGGTCGATGTCCGTGACCTTGACCACGATGGCATCGCCCACGGCAACCACATCCTCCACGCGCTCCACACGCTTGGTGTCCAGCTTGGAGATGTGCACCAGACCTTCCTTGCCCGGTGCGATCTCCACAAAGGCACCAAAGTTCATCAGGCGGGTGACCTTGCCCTTGTAGATGGCACCGATCTCGGGGTCCTCCACAATGGTCTTGATGGTGAAGATGGCGCGCTTTGCGTCCTCCTGATCCACGGCGGAGACGAACACATGGCCGTCCTCCTGCACATCGATCTTGCAGTTGCAGGTGGCGCAGATGTCCTGGATGACCTTGCCGCCCTTACCGATCACGTCCTTGATCTTATCGGTAGGGATCATCATGCTGAACATCTTGGGAGCCCAGCGGCTCAGCTCCTCACGGGGCTGTGCGATCACGGGCTTGATGATCTCGTCCAGGATGTACAGGCGGCCCTTGCGGCACTTCTCAAAGGCCTCGGCAATGATATCGTAAGTCAGGCCATCGATCTTGATGTCCATCTGGATGGCAGTGATGCCCTTGCGGGTGCCGCCCACCTTGAAGTCCATATCGCCGTGGAAATCCTCCACGCCCTGAATGTCCAGCATGGTCATCCAGCGGTCGCCCTCGGTGATCA
>ERZ825159.1580-NODE-1580-length-21424-cov-3.531377_pt1 | contig 21424 bp, 25 predicted proteins | sample MGYA00519932_ERZ825159 | MGnify/ENA primary metagenome ERZ825159 (study PRJEB31778, sample SAMEA3449191) | human gut metagenome | biome: human gut; feature: human-associated habitat; material: faeces | place: United Kingdom | collected 2010/2012 ...
TTCTGTTGCAGGGCATAGCGGATTTTTATTCGTCCCCACCCGGAAAAACGGAATTTGTCTTTGGCGAAAGCAATGGCGTATCTTCCTTCATCGATGAATCTTTCTTGAACGAGTCGTTCGACGATTGTTCGGGCATCCGGCTCTCCGATACCCCATCGGGAGAGCTTTTCCCGTATGTCGGCTATACAGTGTTCCGATGAAGAGCAGAGGGCGGCCGATCGGTGGAGGGCTTCGGGCGGAGTTAGTGTTTTAGCCATGTCGTATGGGTTTTATAGCAGAAACGAATCGATTTTTCTCATACAGGTCTTTGATGATTCTGATGTGCTTATATCCCGCTGCTTCCAACATACGGGCGCATGCTTCGCCTTGTGCCTCGTTGATTTCGAAGTAGAGCTTGCCTCCGGGGGATAAAAGCCGAACGCTGTCCATAGCTATTTTTTCATAGAACAGAAGAGGGCTTTCGTTCGGGACGAACAGGGCTATATGAGGTTCGTATTCCAGCACATTGGCACTCATGGATCGGCTCTCGCATCGGCGGATATAGGGCGGGTTGCTGACGATGATGTCTAATGATTCCTCTGGTAGTTCTGATACATCGTAACGGAGAATATCCCGTTGAAAGAAATTTACATGAGCATTGTGTTTTCGGGCGTTACGCTGAGCAATTTCCAAAGCCTCTGTCGAGATATCCCATGCCTCGACCTTGCTGTCGGACAACGAGAGCGCAAGAGTAACGGCAATACAACCGCTTCCTGTTCCCAAATCGGCTATGCGCGAAGGTTGACCGGAGTTTTCCGTTATAACGAGTCTTGTCAATTCTTCTGTTTCGGGGCGGGGAATGAGAGCTCCGGGGGCAATATCGAAACGCCGCCCGCAAAAATCGGTATATCCCAAAATGTATTGAATGGGTTCTTGCTGCGAGAGCCTGTCGGTTATACGTTCGATTTTACGGTGTATATCCTCGGATAAAATCGTATCTTTGTGCAGCAGAATATCGGTGGGGGTATAGCCGCACAGGGATTCGAAAATCATTCGGGTGAATCCGGTGATTTCTCCGGGAGGGTAGATTTCTCCCAGTTTGCGCCGTAACAGATCGATACTTTGTTGCATGGGTAGATCGATATTTGTAAATCCATGCAAAGTTAAGAAACTGTTTTGATTTTTGGGAATAGATATTTCGTGCAGAAAAACTACACCGATCAAATCGGGCTTTAATAAAAAAATCGGAATATGGATAAAACAGATATGGATGCCGTTTTCATGCGACGCTGTTTGCAGTTGGCTTCTCTGGGTCGAGGATACGTGTCACCCAATCCGATGGTGGGTGCGGTCGTCGTACATCGGGGGCGAATTATAGGAGAGGGATATCATCGGTGTTACGGTCAACCGCATGCCGAGGTGAATGCCATAAATTCGGTGCGGGATGCAGGACTGTTGCCGGAATGTACATTGTATGTTTCTTTGGAGCCTTGTTCTCATTACGGGAAAACTCCTCCTTGTGCCGACTTGATTGTCCAAAAGAAGATACCGAGGGTCGTTGTCGGCTGCCTCGATCCGTTCCCGAAGGTGTCGGGGCAGGGTGTCGCCCGGTTGCGGGAGGCCGGTATAGAAGTTGTCATTGGGGTATTGGAAGAAGAATGTAAGGCTTTGAACCGAACTTTTATGACCTGCCAAATCGATGAGCGTCCTTTCGTTACTTTGAAGTGGGCGCAGAGTCGGGACGGTTATATCGACCGGATTCGGAAACCGGGAGAACCTGCCATTCGGATTTCGGACGATGTTTCGTCTGTATGGGTGCATCGTTTGCGTGCCGAAGCAGATGCCATATTGGTGGGGACGAACACGGCAGTTGCCGATAATCCGTCGCTGACTACCCGTTTGTGGTACGGGCGTTCACCTTTGCGAATCGTTCTCGACGAACATGCCCGCGTTCCGTCTGGTTCGCACGTGTTTACAGATGGATTGCCTTCGCTCGTCATTACGGCGAAGGATACTGTTTATCCGGTTTTACCCGATTCTGTCGAAGTTATTCGCCTCCCTTTCGGGAAAGATTTAATACCCGGTTTGTTGAACGAACTATACCGTCGACGCATACAACATCTTTTGGTAGAGGGGGGAGCTGTATTGTTACAGTCATTTTTAGATTCGGGATATTGGGACGAAACGAGAGTAGAAACCGGGCCGATGTTTCTGGGAAATGGAATTGTCGCGCCGGTCGTAAAGGGGCTGCTTATGCGCTCTGAATATTGTGGCGAAGCAAAAATAGACTGGTATGAAAATAGGTAAAAACAGATTATTTGCCGTGTTAATTATTCGGTTCGTCTAAAATGAAACGGCTATCTCTCTTTTTTTATTTATTTTTGAACTGGGAAATCGATGTATGTGAATCGGTTTATCCATAAATAATTATAATTATCGGTGTTTGTAGTGTACAAAGAAAAAAATGTTGCTAAATTTGCCGATTGTAACTGCAAACCTGTAACTCATATCAGTTAATGAAGAAGCAAAAAATATATTTTTTTCTGTGTATAGCGGCTTTATTTTTATCCGGCATTTCGTGTAATTCGACCGAAGATGATGTTATATCATATACTGTATCGGAGAGCGTACGGGTTTCCGGTTTTTCTTTGGCGGCCAATGACTCGGTGTTAGCTCATTTAGATACGATATTTTTTACGATAGACCTGAATAAAGGCCAGATTTATAATGCCGATTCTTTACCTGTCGGAACCGATGTTTCCGCATTGATTGCGAATATCTCGTTCGATAACGTCGCGCAGGCTAAGATTTATATGGACAAAGGCGATCCTGCCAAGAACGATACGATAGACTACATTGCCAATCCTACCGATTCTATTGATTTTACGTCGAAAGTTTCGTTGGAGGTGACGGCTCAAAACGGTACGACTGTGAAGTGGTATTCCGTTAAGGTAAATGTCCATCAAATCGACCCCGACTCATTGTATTGGAATACCATGTTCGGCGTTCGGCCTTTACCGTGTGGCAGTCAGGCAACGGTCGATGCGCAAAAAGCCGTTTATTATAAAGGGAAAGTTCAATCCTTCATAGTCTCTAATTCGACTTGTACATTATATACGGCGGAAGATCCTTATACCGACGACTGGACATCGCAGCCTTTGTCGTTATCGTTTACACCTGATTTGAAATCTTTACAAGCTACTGATGAGGCTTTGTATATGCTTTCGCAAACCGGCGAGCTATATCGGTCGGAAAATGGTGTAGATTGGGCTTCGACCGGGCAAACGTTTTATTCGTTGGTAGGAACGTGGAAGTCGAGGCTGTTGGGTGTCGTGTCGGAGAACGGTGTTTATAAACACGATTGCTATCCTCGTCCTGCTGGATTTGTACCTTATCCGACAGCTGCTAATTTCCCCATTACGGGCAGTAGCCCTATGGTGACATTCGTGTCGGAGTATGATTTGGATTCTCCCCAGTCCATTATGGTGGGCGGACGAATGGCCGACGATAATCTGACCGGTGCGACATGGGGATATGACGGTGAGGCTTGGGCTCAATTACAAGGCTCGATAAAACCTTGCGAGGGAGCCATTCTGTTCCCGTATTTTACTTTTACGACCAGTGAGTATTGGATAACGACGCAATACACATCGTGGATTGTGATCGGGGGGCGCGAGGCTGCCGGGGTAGCCGATTCGGTATATGTTTCGGTAAATAACGGCAATACATGGAGCAAGGCTCCTCAGTCGTTGGCTATGCCTACCTATATCAATCCGCGGGCTTTTGCTTCGGTGATGGTTGTCGATGCGGACTTTACCTCTCGGAGCGCGGCTTCGTTGTGGAAGTTTATGCCTATTCGGAGGGTCCCGGCTATGTCGGTTACTCGTACGAGCGATTACCAGATTCCTTATATTTATATATTCGGAGGGGAAAATAACTCCGGTGATATTTATAATGAAATATGGCGAGGAGCAATCGGTAGGTTGAGATATCCGCCGATACCATAATGAGTGTTTTGAAGAAAAAAGATACTTTTCATCGGTTTATTTCGTTTTATGTATGTAGGCTCGTAAAAATGGCACACGCATGAAAAAAATAATTCCGATTATAGTGATAATAATGAGTAGTACAGCTGTTTTATCTGCACAGGATTTCCGTTATGATGCGGGGATAGCGGGTGGAATAAGTTGTTATATGGGCGATGCCAATCAGGTTTCGCCGTGGCATCGGCCGGGTGCTGCGATAAGCGGAGTGTTCCGTTTTTTGTTGAATTATCGGTGGGCTGTAAAGACCGATATTTCAGCCATGCAGTTTTCAGGCGATACCCGTGATTTTGACAATCGTTTCCCCAACGGAAGTGATTACTCGTTTGAGAGTTGGCAATATCGGTTGGGAGGACAGATAGAATTCAATTTCTTTAATTATGGAATGGGATATTCTTATCTGGGAACGAAACGGCTTTCTCCATATTTGTTGGCGGGGGTGGGAGTAGGATATTCGACTGTCGGAGGCGGTTATGTGAGTTTCGATGCTTCTTTGGGAGCCGGGGTTAAATATAAAATAGCTCCGAGATGGAATATAAGTTTGGAGTTTGCCATGCACAAAACGTTGGGAGACAGTTTCGACGGAAAGGCACTCGCAGATCCTTACCATATAGAAAGCAGTGTGCTGAAAAATACGGATTGGTTTTCGACGACTTTGTTTTCAATCACGTATGAATTCGGCCGTAAAAAAGAAATTTGTAACAACGATAATCGTTGAAAGAGGAATGACTTACGTAGAGCAGATAAATCTAACTCGTGTGCCCAAACACATTGCCATTATTATGGACGGCAACGGGCGTTGGGCTAAGGAGAGAGGGCTGGACCGTTCGGAGGGGCATCGCAAAGGTCTTGATGTCGTTCATGAGATAACGGATGCAGCTGCCGAAGTAGGGGTGCAATACCTTACTTTATATGCTTTTTCGACGGAAAATTGGAATCGTCCGCAAGCGGAAGTCGATGCTCTTATGGCTTTGGTCGTTTTTGGCATAGAGCGGGAAACTCCCGGAATGGTAGAGAAGGGAGTCCGTTTGTCGGTTATCGGCGATTTGGACCGCTTGCCATCTGATGTGAAAGCACGGTTATTGAAATGTATTCGTGATACGTCGGGAGGTGAGCGTATTGTTTTGAACTTGGCGTTGAGCTATTCTTCCCGATGGGAAATCGCTCGCGCGGCCCGGTGTATCGCACAGGAGGTTCAAAAGGGTAGATTGTCGGTGGACGACATTACGGAAACGACAGTCGATGAGTTTATGACAACTGTGAATATGCCTAATCCCGATTTGTTAATTAGGACGGGAGGAGAAATACGACTCAGTAACTTTTTGTTGTGGCAACTCTCGTATGCCGAATTTTATTTTACAGAAGAATACTGGCCCGATTTTACCGGCGAAAGCCTTTATAGAGCCATTGTCGAATATCAAGCCAGAGAACGTCGTTTCGGAAAAACGAGCGAACAACTATAAATGAAGAAAAAGAGATTGAAAATGCGATATTATATGCCTTTGAAAAGTTTGGCTGTTTTTTTGTTTTTGTCTTTTTGTGTGCAAGTTGTGACCGCACAGAATGAAGAGAAACTCGATACGATATATAATCCGAAGGTCGTTTATTCGGCCATTCCGCAGAAATATGAGATTGCCGGTATCACGGTTACCGGGGCTCCCAATTATGAGGATTATGTATTGATAGGTTACTCTGGGTTGGAAGTAGGACAAGTTATCGAAATACCCGGTAATGCCATTACCGAGGCAGCCAAAAAATTTTGGAGGCAAGGTTTGTTTTCCGATGTCGTGATTAAGTGGACGAAGGCCTATGGCAATAAGGCATGGCTCGAAATACAATTAAAACAACAACCGCGTATTTCGGAAATAAATTACCACGGGATTAAGAAAAGTGAGCGGGAAGATTTGGAAATGCGCTTGGGGTTGGTCAAAGGAAACCAGATAACTCCCAATATAGTGGATCGTGCCACGACGATTATCAAAAAACATTTCGAGGAAAAGGGTTTTAAGAATGCAGAGGTGAACATAAAACAGACCGATGACCTGACCCATGAGAACGAGGTGATCGTCGATATTTATGTGGATAAGAAAGAGAAAGTTAAGGTCCATAAGATATATATAGACGGGAACGAGGTTTTGTCGGATAGGAAAATAAAATGGGCTATGAAAAAAACCAATGAAAAGGGTAATTTGCTTCATTTGTTCCGAACGAAAAAGTTTGTCGAAGAGAATTATAAGAATGATAAAAATCTGATTATCGAGAAATATAACGAGTTGGGATACAGGGATGCCGCTATCGTAAACGACAGTGTGGTGCGGTATAACGATAAAACGGTAGATGTTTACCTGACAATCGATGAAGGAAAGAAATATTATATCCGAAATATAGACTGGGTAGGCAATACGATTTATCCGTCGGATTATCTTTCGGCTGTATTGGGTATGAAGCCGGGCGATGTTTATAATCAGAAAATGCTGAACAAGCGAACAATGGAAGATGAAGATGCGGTTGCCAATTTATATATGGACAGAGGATACCTTTTCTTCCAGTTGGTTCCTATCGAGGGCAATGTGCTGAACGACTCCATCGATTTGGAGATTCGTTTGTTCGAAGGTCCGCAGGCCCGTATCAACAAGGTTGTCATCAATGGTAACGACCGTTTGTATGAGCATGTTATACGTCGGGAGTTGCGTACGAAACCGGGAGAGTTGTTCAGTAAATCGGACTTGATGCGTTCTGCTCGTGAAATAGCTCAAACTGGGCATTTCGATCCTGAGACAATGGATATAAAACCGGAACCGAACGAAGAAAACGGTACTGTCGATTTGGTTTATAATCTCGAATCGAAAGCCAACGACCAAATCGAATTTTCGGCCGGTTGGGGGCAGACGGGTGTTATCGGAAAACTTAGTTTGAAGTTTACGAATTTCTCCATCAAGAATTTGCTCAACCCTAAGTCGTTTAAAGGTATCATTCCGCAGGGCGACGGGCAAACGTTTACGATCAGTGCGCAAACGAATGCACGTTATTATCAGCAGTATAGTATTTCGTTTTATGATCCGTGGTTCGGAGGAAAACGTCCGAACTCGTTCCAGTTCTCGGCTTATTATAGCCGTCAGACCGGTATCGAAAGTTCTTTTTTGAGCCGAAGCTACAACAGTTTATACAATAATTCTTTGTATGGAGGTTACTGGGGAAACAGCTACTTGGGTAACTCTTATTATGACGATTATTATCAAAATGCTTATGAAAATGCCTTAGACCCGAACAAGTCTTTGCAGATGATCGGGGTTTCCTTCGGATTCGGGAAACGTTTGGAGTGGCCCGATGACTATTTTACTTTTATGGCAGAATTGGGCTATCAGGCATATATTCTTAAAAATTGGGAGTATCTGTACTATATGCAGAACGGTACTTCTCACAGTTTTACGTTGGGATTGACGCTGGGTAGAAGTTCGATAGATAATCCCATTTATACACGTCGAGGTTCTCAATTTACGTTATCGGCTCAATTTACTCCTCCTTATTCATTATTCTCTAAGAAAGATTACAAGAGCCTCTATGAAAGTTCGTCGAGAGCCGACCGGGAAGAGTTATATCGCTGGATAGAATATTATAAAATAAAATTCAAGAGCCGTGTATATACCCCGTTGAATAACTCCGAAAAATATACACTTGTGCTTATGGGACGTGCCGATTTCGGATTGTTGGGGTCGTATAACAAGTATAAGCAAACGCCTTTCGAAACATTCCATGTGGGTGGCGACGGTATGACCGGGTCTTATACATATGCTACGGAAACAATCGGGTTGAGGGGCTATGATAACGGTGCTCTTACGCCCTATTCCGACGGTCGGGCTTATACCCGGTTCTCGATGGAGTTGCACTTCCCGTTCTTGTTGCAGCCTTCGTCTACGATATATGGTTTAGCTTTTGTCGAGGGCGGTAATGCGTGGACATCGCTCGAAAACTTCAATCCATTCTCTCTGAAACGTTCGGCCGGAGTGGGCGTTCGTATCTTCTTGCCGATGATCGGATTGATGGGTATCGACTGGGCTTATGGTTTCGATAAAGTACAAGGAGAGAAAGGGGGTGGCCATTTCCACTTTATCTTAGGTCAGGAATTTTAATTTGTGAAAAAACAGATACGTTTGTGTTAAATGCTCTAAAAGGATAGCGCGATTTGGTAGAATCGCGCTATCTTTATTTTTTAGAAAGTGTTTTATGTTATATGGTTTATTGAAACGGGAATGTTTAATTAAATAGAATAACGATATGAAAAGAATAGTTCTTTTTGCGATGGCGGTACTAGCTTTTACTGCGTCGTCGGTAGCTCAGAAGTATGCTTTGGTCGATATGGAATATATACTCAAAAATATTCCTTCGTACGAAATGGCCAACGAACAGTTGAACCAAGTGTCTCAACGTTGGCAAAAAGAGTGTGACGACAAGGCGGCCGAAGCTAAAACAATGTATAAAAACTATCAATCGGATTTGGTATTTCTTACCGAGGAAATGAAGGTAAAACGAGAAGAGGAAATCCGTGATAAGGAGACGGAGGTCGTTGAATTGCGCCGTAAGTATTTCGGCCCTGAGGGCGAGTTGTTCAAAAAGCGCGAAAGTCTTATGAAGCCTATTCAAGACGATATTTATAATGCCATTAAGAAGATTTCGGAAGATAAAGGCTACATGATGGTTATCGATAGAGCTTCTTCTCCGAATATTATTTTTGCGTCGCCGAAGATAGATATTAGTAATGAAGTGCTCACAAAGTTAGGATATTCAAAATAAATGCTTACTTTTGTGCCATTATTCATAACTTACAGTATAGAAACAAAAAAATTATAGTATGATTAAGAAATTTCTTTTCGCCGCAGTGTGCATTTGCTCTTTGAGTTTTGTATCACAAGCGCAACAAGCCCTTAAATTCGGTACCGTTAACTCTCAGGAGATTTTTATGTTGATGCCAGAGAAGGCAACCGCCGAGCAAACTCTTCAAGATATTAATAAGAAATATGAAGATGAGTTTGTAAAAATTCAAGAAGAGTTCACGAAGAAGTATAAAGAGTATATGGCATTGGGCGATACGATTCCCGAGACGATACGTGCTCGTCGTATGCAGGAGGTTCAAGATTCCCAATCTCGTATCGAGAGTTTCCGGGAAATGGCATCTCAGGATATTCAAAAACAACAAGAAGCTCTTTTCGCTCCTATTCAACAGAAGTTGATGGATGCCATTAAGTCGGTAGGGGCAGAGGGTAAATTTACTTATATTTTTGATTTGGCTTATCCTATCGTTATTTATCAGGGAGCACCCAGTGAAGATGTGACTCCATTGGTGAAAGCGAAATTGGGATTGAAATAATTATTCCCTCGTCGAGGGGTTGCGAAAAGGATGATAAGAACGTTATCATCCTTTTTCCATATTTATACTTCTAATAATGGATGCGACAAAAATACCTACGAATGTAGGTCCCATCGGAATTTTCGATTCGGGATACGGAGGTCTTACTATTCTCGAACAGGTACGCAAAGGCCTGCCTCGATATGATTATCTCTATTTGGGGGATAATGCGCGGGCTCCTTATGGTACGAGGTCGTTCGAGATCGTATATGAATTTACTAAGCAGGCTGTATTTCATCTTTTCGACGAAGGGTGCTCTTTGGTTATTTTGGCTTGCAATACGGCTTCGGCAAAGGCGCTTCGTAGTATCCAGCAAAAAGATTTGCCTCGTCTCGCTCCCGATAAACGGGTTTTGGGGGTTATTCGTCCGACGGTCGAGTCGCTTTCCGAACTGTCGCGTACGGGGCATATCGGGATTTTGGCTACACCGGGTACGATACAGTCGGGCTCCTATGAGTTGGAGATAAAGAAGATGTATCCCGAATTCGTGGTATACGGACAGTCATGTCCCATGTGGGTTCCGTTGGTGGAGAACAACGAAGCACAAGGGAGGGGAGCCGATTATTTTGTTAAGAAATATATCGACGAACTTTTGTCGCAGTCCGATGAAATCGATACGATAGTATTGGGGTGTACCCATTATCCGTTGTTACTCGACAAAATTAGGGCCTATCTTCCTCCGTCTATTTCGGTAGTCTTGCAAGGTCCTTTGGTGACCGACAGGTTGGACGATTACTTGAAACGGCATCCTGAGATAGAGAGTCGTTGCTCGAAAGAGGGCGGTTGCCGCTATCTGACGACGGAATCGCCTCGAAAGTTTTCCGAGGCAGCGACCCTGTTTTTGAATGAGCCGGTAGAGGCTGAGCATATAGTGTTGGGATAAAATATAGAGTTTTGATTATGGTAAAGAAAGTGATACGATCGGGTATTCGGGTCAATAAGTACATTAGTGATTCGGGATTTTGTTCCCGTCGGGAAGCCGATAAAATGATTGCCGACGAGCGGGTGACTATCAACGGAGAGTTAGCTACATTAGGTAGTCGGGTGGCCGAAGGCGATAAAGTGAAAATAGACGGGGAACCGTTGCATTTTATCCCTATGGAACAGCGGGAGTATAAATTGCGCCGTTACGGTTCTTCTCGTAAAGAGAAACTATCGGGAGCTGAAAATCCCGAGGCTGAAAAGAAGCAACGAGGGGGCCGAGAGAGATTTGCCAGTGGACAGGAGGAACTTCGTCCAAATCGTCGTTCCAAAAATTCGATGGTGAAGAAGTCCGATGAGGCTTCGCATCAAGGAAGAAAGTCGAAGACTTATACTCCGAAAAAAGTCGTGAAGGAAGGAGAGGAAAAGAGTAAGAATAGAACCCGAACCAAGTTGGTTCCGGGAAAAGCCTCTTCTGGTAATGTGAAAAAGAAAATTAAATAGTTGAGAATAGTTTTTTGGGAGAGATATTAAACGACAATGGGCTGAATCGTAGATGTATCTTTTTTATAACCCCACTCCTCGAAACTTCTTTTCCTTTGGTCTCTCACTTATACCGCTGCTTACACAGCACCCTGTAATGCTGTGGAATACGGTGGGTGCAGGGATATGTCCGATATAAACCGGCTGATGAGATGTCGTTTTCAACCCCTCCTTCCTGCGGACACCTCCCCTATATTTTGCGTTGCAAAACACAGGGGAGGTGTTTCAGATTCCCACTCCAAAGCGATATGTAATCATTCGTTGTTCTAAATATCGATATTCTCACTTTTAAAAAAATAAAGGTGGAATGTGAAATGTCCTATGATGTTGTGAGAGTAGGGGGGGAGGGGGTTGAAAGTGTCGCTTTGAACAGCCTTTTATCTCTTTGGAACTTTGAGGGTATTCTCCTTCTCCCTTGTGCTGCGAAGTGAATAGGGGGAATGCCCGCCGGGCAAAGGGGTTAAACCCTCAATCGAAAATCTTATGAAATCTTTTTTAACCTCTCTCCAAAGAGAACAGGAACGAAGTATTCGATAAAAGATTCATCGTTAAAATTCAAATCTACTCCCTCGAATTTTCTATTGAATTGGGTTTAGTATGACACTATCGGTGTTAACCTCCTCCTCTGTGTTTTGCAACGCAAAATATAGGGGAGGTGGCACGTAGTGACGGAGGGGTTAAAAAATACCGGCAGTGGAGATGACAGAGTCAAGGCTCCTCTCTTTCTGCTCATCATAGATGAAATCCGGGGAATGCCCGTAGGGAGAGGTGGTAAATTTACGATTCAGCCCGTTGTCGTTTGAAGTGATTATGATTTATGCTAACCATTTGACGAGCAGATAACCTCCTCCCAACAGCCATATATACAATATAGCCGCTAAAAGAAATGGTTTGGCTCCTGCTTGTTTGAATTTTTCGAAATTGGTTTCGGCTCCCAAAGCTGTCATAGCCATTGTGAGCATAAAGGTGTCGAGGCTATTGATTCTGTCTACTACTGGAACGGGAAGCCAATCGAACGAATTGAATCCGATAATGGCAAGGAAACCGAATGCGAACCAGGGAATGGTGATTTTTCCTCGCTGAGTGACGGTTGTATTTTTGTCTCCTTTGACTGCTTTTACGGCTCGGCGGGCTAAGGCAAAACTCATGATGAGTAAAACCGGGGCAAGGAGCATGACTCGAATCATTTTTACGATGATTGCCGAGTCGGAAATCTCTTTCCCCATCGCGTTACCCGCCCCTACCACGTGGGCTACTTCGTGTAAGGTAGAGCCTGTGTAGAGTCCCATTTGTTCGGGTGTGAGGTCGAATACTCCGGCTCGGTAAAGAATGGGATAAATGAACATCGAGAGCGTACCGAAAATGACAACCGTCGAGACAGCAACTGCTGTTTTATGGGGTTCGCTTTTTACTACCGGTTCTGCACCCAAAACAGCAGCGGCTCCACAGATGGCTACCTGTGGCGGTGAGCAGGGCGAGGTCATTGTCCATCTTCAACAGTTTCCCCACCAAGAAACCCAATAGAATGGTGCAGGTGACGATAATCACGTCGATGAGTATGGCCGAGGCTCCTATGGCGATAACGCTTTGGAAGGTCAACCGGAATCCGTAGAGGACGATACCGGCACGAAGTACTTGTTTCGAGCAGAATTTTATGCCCGGAACCCATGTCTCGGGCAATCGGTTACGCAGGCTGTTGGCGTAGAGCATACCCAGTATGATGCCTACGATGAGGGGGCTGAGTGATAGATTTTTTATAAATTGGAATTCTGCAATGTAAAAGGCGGAGAATGAAAAAAGTACAATCAACAGAATACCGTGGAGGACATTTCCTTGTTTTTCGCTGAACATATCAAAATGAATTAAATTGTTTTTTATAATCGAGTTGGGGAAAATTTGCCGTTTGACACAGTTAATGCGGAATGCGATATACGTTCATTCCGGGTGTCGTTTCCCTTTTCGGACGCAAAGGTAGAGATTTCATTTCGAATATGGGATTTCTTTGTGGTTATCGGTTATAACCGTAGGTTATTTTGATTATTGTACTGTGTTATTTTATTATAAAAGACAAAGGGACTGCTAATCGGCAGTCCCTTTGCATGATGATTACGGAAGACTATTCTTCCTCGTACCACTTGGAATACATCAGGTAGTTTTTGGCGATTTTTTGATTGATCTCTTTCGATTGTTCGGGGTCCACCATTTTGATGAATTTGGCCGGTGTTCCGCCCCAAAGCTCACCCGGTTTGATGACTGTCTTGCTCAACACAACCGATCCGGCGGCAACGATGGCTCCTTCGCCTACGACAGCATGGTCGAGAATTACCGAGCCCATGCCTACGAGGGCTCCGTCGTGTATGGTAGCTCCGTGTATGGTAACGTTGTGTCCGATGGATACGTCATCGCCGATTTCGATGGTGGATTTTTCGTATAGGGTATGTAATACCGATCCGTCTTGAATGTTAACCCGGTTGCCGATACGAATAGAGTTGACATCTCCTCGCAAGATGGCTCCGAACCAGATACTACATTCGTCGCCGATAACGGTATCGCCGATAAGTACTGCATTATCGGCAAGGAAACAGTCTTTACCGACTTTCGGGGTAAATCCCCGTACTGATTTTATAAGTGCCATGATTAGTTTATAATTTTAACTTGGATTAAATTGCTGTTGTTTTGCGGTGTAACCATTGTTGCTCTTCCTCGTCAAGCATCGGACTTAATCGGTCATAGACCATTTCGTGATAGCTGTTGAGCCACTCGATTTCTTTCTCGGTCATGATAGAAATATCGAGAGCCTCGGTATCGAAGGGGAAAAGGGTAAGAGTCTCGAACCGGTAAAACATGCCGAATTCATTTTCGTAATCGGGCACTGTCAAGACTAAATTTTCACAACGTATGCCATATTCGCCGGTACGGTATAATCCCGGTTCGTTAGAGGTAATCATGCCCGGCATGAGAGGCGTGGGATTTTCTTCGAGGCGTATGTTTTGCGGTCCCTCGTGGACATTGAGGAAATGCCCGACTCCGTGACCAGTTCCGTGCAAGTAGTTGAGGTGATCGTCCCATAGGAAATGGCGGGCGAGGGCATCGAGTTGGGCTCCGCGCGTACCTTGCGGATAATGACAAGTGGCGAGAGCGATATGCCCTTTCATTACCAGTGTGAAGTCCCGCTTTTGGCGAGGGGACAGATTGCCTAACGATACGGTGCGAGTGATGTCGGTAGTCCCGTCGAGATATTGCGCCCCTGAGTCGATGAGCAGGAATCCCTTGCGAGAAATGATCGCATTGCTTTCGGGTGTCGCCGAGTAATGGACAATGGCCCCATGCTCGTTGAATCCGGCGATAGTGGCGAAACTTTCTCCTACATAAAGACTTTGTTGCGAGCGGAACTCTCGCAGTTTCTCGGCAACTGTTATTTCGGTTACTTTGCCGCTGTCGATATTTTTTTCTAACCAACGGAAGAATCTAACCAATGCTACACCGTCGCGTATCATTGCCTCGCGTGTTCCGGCAAGCTGAGTCTCGTTTTTGATGCTTTTCAGTAGAGCGATAGGCGATTGGCCCGATACGGGTATGGCATGCAGTTTATTTAATAAGGTGTAGTTGATTTTGTTGGTGTCTACGAATACTTTTTTCTCTGCCGGTAGAGTTGCTACGAAGTCGAAAATGTTTTCATAGGGCATTATTTCTACGCTATTTTTTTGCAGGTATTGGCAGACCGTATCGTTGATTTTGGCTTTGTCGATAAAAAGAATACGCCGGGAGTCGTCTATGTATGCATAGCAAATGACGACCGGATTGCATTCTACGTCGGTTCCCCGTATGTTAAATGCCCAAGCAATTTCGTCCAATGCTGCCAATAACAGAGCATCGGCTCCTGCTTGACGTACTTGCTCCATAATTCGGGCCATTTTATCCGAGATAGATTCTCCGCTGTACTTTTCATCGTGAATAAAGGCTTCGTTTTTGGGGATCGATGGGCGTTTTTCCCAAATGGAGTCGAACGGAGTGAAATCGGATACGAATCGGAAGCCGTGGCTCTCGAAGTTTTGTTTCATCGCAGCGGCTTTCGATGCCCCGAACAATGTGCCGTCGATGGCGATGGTCGCACCTTGCGGTAGAGTGGTCAGTAGCCATTGCTCGATGGTGGGAGTGTCGGGCAGTCCTTCTTTAAAAAGTTCGAACCCGGAATCTTCCAGTTGTTGAGCGGCTTGAAGGAAGTACCGCGAGTCGGTCCATAATCCGGCTTGATTGGTTGTGACGACCGCAGTTCCAGCCGATCCGTCGAATCCGGAAATCCAAGTTCGTGCCGCCCAATGGCTGGCATAGTATTCGCTTTGATGCGGGTCGGTTCCCGGTATGATGAAAGCTGTAATACCGGCTTTGCCCATTTCGTCACGCAGGGCTTTGAGTCGGGGTAATGTCGATTTACTCATAATCTGAATGTTTAGAGTTATTGTCGATAAATATTTATCAACCGTGTGTAAAGGTAACGATATTTAGTAAAATAAGAAGATAAAAGGCTGTGAAAATATTGGAATAGAAAGATGGATATAATCGTGCCGATTTTGTGTAAAATTTATTTTCGAGTATATTTTAGCGGTCGAAAGTTTTGTTAATCACAAAACAATCTATAATTTTGCACCGCAATTTATTCAAAAGAAACAAATAAACTAATTTCTAAATAATTATGATTATAGTTCCAGTAAAAGAAGGCGAAAACATCGAGAAGGCTTTGAAAAAATTCAAACGGAAATTTGAAAAAACAGGTGTAGTTAAGGAATTGCGTAATCGTCAGGCATTTGAAAAACCATCTGTTACGAACCGCAAAAAAATGATGCGTGCTATCTACATTCAGAAACTTCAACAGATAGAAGATTAATTTTTTTTGTTGTTGGCAAATATTGGATTTTTCAAGAATTTCCTTTATATTCGTAGCGTAAGTTAAAAGCTACGAGAATATGCTGGTCGAATCGTTTTTAGAATATATCCGGTATGAGAAGAATCTTTCTACTCATACCGTATTGTCATATAGAAACGATTTGTTTCAGTTTAAAAAGTTCCTTGAAACCGAGTGTGATGGTATTGAGATGCAAAAGGTAACCTCCGATTGTATTCGCGAATGGGTGGCTCTTTTGTCGGAAGGAGGAATGTCGGCTCGTAGTATTTGCCGTAAGATTTCTTCTTTGAGGGCTTTTTACCGCTATCTTGTGGTGCAATCGGATATTCAGGAAAGCCCTGTGAAAAATATTCCTTTGCCTAAGGTACATAAGAAAATACCGGTTTATCTTCGGCAGGACTCCATGAATGAGCTTTTGGACGATGTGTCGTATGGCGAAGGTTTCGAGGCGGTTCGTAACAAACTTATCATCGCTATGCTTTATCATACGGGCATGCGCCGGGCTGAATTGATAGGGTTGAGGGATACCGATGTGCGTGAAGGAGAGATAAAGGTGACGGGAAAAAGGAATAAACAGAGGCTGATTCCGTACGGAGAGGAATTGTCGCAGATGATTGCCGGTTATCGGCAGGCTCGTAAAGAGTCGTGTGGAGATGATTGTGACTTCTTTTTCGTTCGGGAAAATGGGGAACCGTTATATCCGCAGTTAGTTTATCGGGTAGTCAATGGGTCTTTGTCGAAAGTTTGTTCGCTCGATAAAAGAAGTCCGCATGTATTGCGTCATACATTCGCGTCGGCCATGCTGAATAACGGGGCAACTCTCAATAGTGTCAAGGAACTGCTCGGACATCATTCATTAGCTTCAACCGAGGTATATACACATATAACGTTTGAAGAACTAAAACAAAGTTATAACCAGGCTTTCCCGAAAAGAAAGTCATAAAAAAGGAGGAAATATGGAAATCCGTATTCAAGCGATTCATTTCGATGCATCAGAAAAGTTGGAAAAATTTATTCAGAAAAAAGTTTCTAAATTAGAACAATATTACGATGGAATTATAGCCGTCGAAGTTTCTTTGAAAGTGGTAAAACCGGAAACGGCACAGAACAAAGAGGCTGGAATTAAGGTTCTTGTTCCGAGAAATGAGGATATGTTTTCCTGCAAGGTTGCCGATACCTTTGAAGAGGCGGTCGATATGGCTGTCGAGGCTCTCGTTAAGCAGCTTCTGAAAACCAAAGAAAAGATGCGTGAAAAGTAAAAAAAATGTACTGATATTTTTGTAATTTAAAATTAATGCCTAAATTTGCACCCGTTTCTCACCGACTCAATCTTTGATAAACGGGTGTATTCTTCTGAAAAGGAAAGATGTGTGTGTGGTAGAGGGGTGAGATGTAATTTAAGGTCTTGTAAAGGCTAATATAAGGGCAAATACCAGAGTGGCCAAATGGGGCAGACTGTAAATCTGCTGGCTTACGCCTTCGGTGGTTCGAATCCATCTTTGCCCACAAAAAAAATTGCGGAAGTAGCTCAGTTGATAGAGCATCAGCCTTCCAAGCTGAGGGTCGCGAGTTTGAGCCTCGTCTTCCGCTCCAAGAATAAATGCCAATGTAGCTCAGCGGTAGAGCACTTCCTTGGTAAGGAAGAGGTCACGGGTTCAAGTCCCGTCATCGGCTCAAGTTTTTAGAAAGCTAATCATTTATAAAATAATACAAAGCTATGGCAAAAGAACAGTTTCAACGTACCAAACCACACGTAAATATTGGTACTATCGGTCACGTAGACCACGGTAAAACGACCTTGACCGCCGCTATCACTACGGTTCTTGCAAAAAAAGGTCTTTCAGAATTGCGTTCTTTCGATTCTATCGATAACGCTCCTGAAGAAAAAGAACGTGGTATTACCATCAATACCTCTCACGTAGAATATGAAACTGCAAATCGTCACTACGCACACGTAGACTGTCCGGGTCACGCCGACTATGTGAAGAATATGGTAACTGGTGCTGCGCAGATGGACGGTGCTATTATCGTAGTTGCAGCTACCGATGGTCCTATGCCTCAGACTCGTGAGCATATCTTGTTGGCTCGCCAGGTGAACGTTCCTCGTATCGTTGTGTTCTTGAACAAATGCGATATGGTTGACGATGAAGAGATGCTCGAACTCGTTGAAATGGAAATGAGAGAATTGCTTTCAGCATATGAATATGACGGTGACAATACTCCTATTATTCGTGGATCTGCATTGGGCGCATTGAATGGCGAACCTCAATGGGAAGAGAAAGTGATGGAGTTGATGGATGCTGTCGATAATTGGATTCCTCTGCCTCCGCGCGATGTTGATAAACCTTTCTTGATGCCTGTTGAAGACGTCTTCTCTATTACGGGGCGTGGTACTGTTGCTACTGGTCGTATCGAGGCAGGTCGCGTAAAAGTGGGTGATGAAGTTCAAATCCTCGGTTTGGGAGCAGACAAGAAATCGGTTGTAACCGGTGTTGAAATGTTCCGTAAGATTCTTGACGAAGGCGAAGCTGGCGATAACGTTGGTTTGTTGCTCCGTGGTATCGACAAGAATGAAATCAAACGTGGTATGGTTATCTGCCACCCGGGACAGGTTAAACCTCACTCTGAGTTCAAAGCTCAGGTTTATATCTTGAAGAAAGAAGAAGGTGGTCGTCACACTCCTTTCCACAATCACTACCGTCCTCAATTCTACATTCGTACGCTCGACGTAACGGGTGAAATCACTCTTCCCGAAGGTGTAGAAATGGTAATGCCGGGTGACCACGTTACTATCAATGTGAAACTTATCACTCCGGTGGCTTGCGACAAAGGTTTGCGTTTTGCAATCCGTGAAGGTGGCCGTACGGTAGGTTCTGGTCAGATCACAGATATTTTGGACTAATTCTATAAAGGGTTAGTTTTTATAAAACTACAAAATCAGCCTCTTTGTGGGGCTGATTTTATACGGGTCTAGCTCAGTTGGTAGAGCACTGGTCTCCAAAACCAGGTGTCGGGAGTTCGAGTCTCTCGACCCGTGCAAAATTTAGTGAAACAATGAAGAAATTGAAAATACTTGCCGATATCCAAGATTCTTATAACGAATTGGTACATAAGGTTTCTTGGCCTACCAAGTCGGAGTTGGCAAATAGTGCTGTGGTGGTTATGTTTGCTTCCCTTATTATCGCTATAGTCATATTTGCAATGGATCAATGTATTGACAAAATCATGCACCTTATTTACGGAGGTCTTTAATTAGGGAGGTAAATCAATGTCTGAAGAAAAAAAAGGCTGGTACGTTTTGCGTGCCATAAGCGGAAAAGAGAACAAGGTCAAAGAAGTTCTTGATGCAGAAATCAAGAATACCGATCTTGGCAATTATGTATTTCAGGTCTTGATACCTACCGAAAAAGTTTACACCGTACGTAACGGGAAAAAGGTGGTAAAGGAGAAAAATCTTTACTCGGGTTATGTTTTTGTCGAAGCCATTTTAGTAGGTGAGGTTGTTCATCATTTGCGTAATACAACGAATGTGATTGACTTTTTGGGTGGAAAATCCAATCAGCCGGAGCCTTTACGGCCTTCGGAAGTTAATCGTATGTTGGGCGCAGTCGACGAGATGCAGGAGGTGGGTGACGAACCGGCCGTTGTATATCATGTCGGTGAAACGGTAAAAGTAAACTATGGCCCGTTTAACGGATTTAGTGGAATTATCGAGGAGGTGAACAACGAGAAAAAGAAACTGAAAGTAATGGTTAAAATTTTTGGTCGTAAGACTCCGTTGGAGCTGGAAAATTCGCAAGTAGAGCGGGAGTAATACAAGAGGTTACGCGCTTGTATGAACCCTCGGTATTTTAATAATATCAAAATTAAAAACAATGGCTAAAGAAATTGCTGGACAGATCAAATTACAGATTAAAGGTGGTGCAGCAAACCCCTCTCCTCCCGTAGGACCTGCATTGGGTTCTAAGGGTATAAACATCATGGAGTTTTGCAAGCAATTCAATGCCCGTACCCAAGACAAAGCCGGTAAAGTATTGCCGGTTGTAATTACCTATTATAGCGATAAATCTTTCGATTTTGTCGTTAAGACTCCTCCCGTAGCTATTCAAGTTATGGAAGCTGCCAAAGTAAAAGGCGGTTCTGCGGAGCCTAACCGTAAAAAAGTGGGAGAGATTACTTGGGAACAGGTAAAAGCAATCGCCGAGGACAAATTGGTCGATTTGAACTGTTTTACGGTAGAATCGGCGATGAAAATGGTTGCTGGTACAGCGAGAAGTATGGGTATCACCGTAAAAGGGGAATTCCCGGTAAATAACTAATAAACTTCAATTGAAATGGGTAAACTGACAAAAAATCAAAAGTTAGCTTTAGCAAAGATTGAAGCAGGGAAGGCCTACTCACTCGGCGAGGCATCTCAATTGGTAAAAGATATTACTTATACCAAATTCGATGCATCGCTTGATATTGATGTACGCTTAGGCGTTGATCCTCGTAAAGCCAATCAAATGGTAAGAGGTGTCGTATCGTTGCCTCATGGAACGGGTAAACAAGTGCGTGTGTTGGTACTTTGTACTCCCGATGCCGAAGCTGCCGCAAAGGAAGCCGGAGCCGATTACGTAGGATTGGACGAATATATCGAGAAGATCAAAGGCGGTTGGACCGATATCGACGTAATCATTACGATGCCTGCTATCATGGGTAAGATCGGTGCTTTGGGACGTGTATTAGGCCCTCGTGGTTTGATGCCTAATCCTAAGAGCGGAACTGTGACTCCCGATGTCGCTAAAGCTGTAAAAGAAGTAAAACAAGGAAAAATCGATTTCAAAGTCGATAAGAATGGTATAGTACATGCCTCTATAGGTAAGATTTCGTTTACTGCCGATCAGATTCGCGATAATGCGAAAGAATTTGTTTCGACATTGATAAAACTGAAACCTACTGCTGCTAAGGGTACTTATATCAAGAGTATTTATCTTTCGAGTACAATGAGCCCGGGTATCAAGATTGATCCTAAATCAGTTGACGAGATCTAAAACAAGGAATTATGAGAAAGGAAGATAAAGGCACTATTATTGCGCAAATAGCAGAAACTGTAAAGGAGTACAGCTGCTTCTACCTTGCAGAAACTGCAACGTTGAATGCTGAAAAAACAAGCAATTTACGTCGTGCATGTTTCAAAGAAGGTATCAAAATGATGGTTGTTAAGAACGCTTTGTTACACAAGGCACTGGAAGGGCTCGATACCGATTATTCGCCCTTGTACGGTTCTTTGAAGGGTTCTACAACGATGTTCTTTGCAAATGTTGGCAATGCACCTGCAAAGCTGATTAAGGAGTTCAGAAAGACTTCTGAAGATTTGGTTCTAAAAGCCGCTTATGTAGAAGAAGGGTTTTATATCGGAGCCGATCAGCTTGATGCACTTGTTGCTATCAAGAGCAAAAACGAACTTATTGCTGAGGTTATCGCCCTCTTACAATCTCCTGCAAAGAATGTTGTATCGGCTCTTCAGTCAAGTGGTTCTACCTTACATGGAGTATTGCAGACTCTATCAGAAAGATAAAATTTATACAAAAAACATTATTACGAATAATAACATTTAATTCATACAAAAATGGCAGATTTGAAAGCTTT
>ERZ825159.1600-NODE-1600-length-21211-cov-7.118028_pt1 | contig 21211 bp, 22 predicted proteins | sample MGYA00519932_ERZ825159 | MGnify/ENA primary metagenome ERZ825159 (study PRJEB31778, sample SAMEA3449191) | human gut metagenome | biome: human gut; feature: human-associated habitat; material: faeces | place: United Kingdom | collected 2010/2012 ...
TAGAAAGAAGTGTTGTGATCATAAGCCAAGATGCCAGAGCGGCGATTCCGCCGGTTCCGTCATTCTTTTCTGACATACCGACACCAACACCGATTGCGAAAAGAATCGCCATGTTTTCAATAAGAGCTGATCCTGCCTTTACTAAGAAGAATCCGATCAAATTTTTTACGCCCTCGATGTCTCCTCCCTGCATCGTCGCCGGACATAAATAATAACCGATGCCCATGAGAATACCACAGATTGGCAGCACTGCTACTGGAAGCATTAATGCTTTACCTAGTTTTTGAAGAAATTTCATATATTTCTCCTCCTTTAAATTATACTTAATTGAATCACTCCAATCAGTTTCATGAGATTTTTAAAACTGCCTCGTCTAGTAAGACATCGCCTTCCTTTTGAAGACTGATCTTTTCATAATCATCCGTATTGCAGATTAAAACTGGTGTAATTGTATTTAATCCAGCCTCTTTAATCTTATCCAGATCTACGTCCATCAAAAGATCACCCTTCTTCACCTTGTCACCAGCTGCAACATGCGCGGTAAACGGTGCGCCCTTAAGTTTAACAGTATCCAATCCGATATGAATTAAGATTTCAGCTCCCTGGCTGCTAGTCAGCGTAATTGCATGAAGTGTATCAAATACCATGGTCACTTCAGCATCTGCCGGTGCATACACTTTTCCCTCGGTTGGGATCACTGCAAAGCCGTCTCCCAATAACTTTTCAGAAAAAGTTGGATCTGGAACCTCTGTCAAAGGAACTACTTTTCCTTTGCAAGGTGCATAAAGCACATTTCCCTTTTCTTTTCCCTTAAAAAATTTGAACATAACGTCTCCTTTTCTTTTCGCCAAAAAATGTTTACGTTTGTATTCCGCAGTTACCATTTATTGAATGGTATTTTGCATAATTTTGCACGTTCTTTCCTTAGCATTTATATATATTTTAGCCACTAGTTCCTGCTTTGTCAACAGTTTTATCGTTATTTTTCCCATTTTTATTTATTTTATGTACTATTTTGACTTGTTTTTGTCTTTCATCTCCTTTAATCCATCTATATGAAGTGCCTCTAACTTCTCATAGGCTGCAGTCTTGTCAATAATCGTCTGAATCAGCTGTTCAAGCTGCTGACCTTTTCTATAATCTGCAGGGGCAAAATAACGTATTCTGTTATCGCGCATCATGCGATAGACTTTTTCTTTATTGCCCGTGACAGGATTGTACACGCCAATTGCATGACCGCCGTATGTGTTTACAAGCTTCATGCTCGGAATATCTGTATCGCTGTCACCAATATAGACAATATTTCTAAATGGCACACGCATCTTGTCTGCCGGAAAATAGTCATTTACTGCAGTATCATTTACATCAAGTATTCCTTTTTCTATGCGAAATAAAAACTGTGTCTTGCTCGTATAATTTACTGCCTGTGCCGGCCAAATTGCCACGCCATTTTCATCATAATAAAAGGCACTCGCATAAATTTCCTCAAAGGAGCCACGCTTTGCAATCTTAGTTCCCTCTATCATCTCCTTTAAACCTGATGAAATAATATAATGCTCTATAATCACTCCATTTTTATCGCCATACTGGCGCACGCGCTCAAACCACTCATCTACACCAGGAAACAATTCCACCTTCGAACCATATTCTTCTAGCGCCTTGCGGCTCAAATCAAAATGGCCCTTCGCCTCGCGAACCATCTTATACATATAGGCAAGATTTGAATCCATGCCGTTTGCTCTTGCCATCTCGTTTGACTCTGCCCAGAAACGGTCCACATGATAATTTACGGACTGAATATAACCCTGTGCCTGCATATCATCCGGCGATAATGTCTTATCAAAATCATAGCAAATTGCTAGTACAGGCCGCTCCTCCTTCGACTTTCTCTTAAAGCCATATGGATTATCTCTTGCTTCTGTTTTATAAGTTTCATTTATTTCGTATTCTTCAAATTCCTTTTTCTGTCTGCTCACAAAATACTCCTTTCCAAACACCATTATTAAAAAATGGCGGCACGAAATCAACTTTTTCATGCCGCCATTTTTCTTATGTATTATATAATTCTTGAATCACTTCTTGTTTACTCAACCGTAACACTCTTTGCCAAGTTTCTCGGCTTATCTACATCAAGTCCCTTTGCTACACTGACATAGTAGCCCATAAGCTGCAGCGGAATAACTGCAAGACTAGTTGCAAAGTGCTCGTCCGTCTTTGGAATATATACAGTAAAGGATACAGTATCCTCAATGTTATAATTTCCATATGTTGTCAGTCCCATCAAATAGGCACCGCGGCTCTTGCACTCTACCATATTGGAAACTGTTTTCTCGTAAAGCTCTGACTGAGTTAAAACGCCAATTACAAGAGTTCCATCCTCAATAAGACTTATAGTTCCATGCTTTAATTCACCTGCCGCATAAGCCTCAGAGTGGATGTAGCTTATCTCCTTCATCTTAAGACTGCCCTCAAGGCTGATTGCATAATCAATTCCTCTGCCGATAAAGAAAATATCACCTGCATTTGCCTGCTTTGCCGCAAACCACTGAATGCGCTCCTTATCCTCTAAGATCTTTGCGATCTTATCTGGAAGCTGCTGCATCTCATCAATTAAGTGCGCATACTGTGTATCATCGATGCTTCCTCTAACCTTTGCAAACTGAATGGCCAGACAATATCCTGCAATAAGCTGCGTGCTGTATGCCTTTGTAGTTGCTACTGCAATCTCAGGTCCTGCAAGCGTATAGAAAACATTGTCTGCCTCTCTTGCGATAGAGCTTCCCACCACGTTGACAATACCAAGCGTCTTCACGCCCTTTTTCTTTGCCAGACGAAGTGCAGCAAGACTATCTGCCGTCTCTCCTGACTGGCTGACAATTATAACAAGGCCATTTGGATCAAGCACCATTTTGCGGTAACGAAACTCAGATGCAAGCTCCACTCTAACAGGAATCTCTGCCAGATCCTCAAACACATACTGACATGCTACTCCAACATGATAAGCAGAGCCACACGCAACAATATAAATCTGGCTAATGTTTTTAATCTGCTCCTCTGTCAGTCCAACATCAGACAAATCAATAACGCCATCCTTTACAACTGAATTGATAGTATCATGAACTGCCTTTGGCTGCTCATGGATCTCCTTAATCATAAAGTGCTCAAAGCCAGCTTTTTCAGCTGCCTCTGCGTCCCACTCGATCTGTGTCGGCTTCTTCTCAATCTCATCACCGTCCAAATTGTAAAAGGTGATCGCACCATCTGCCATACGTGCCATTTCCAGATTGCCAATATAATAGACAGTACGTGTGTATTTAAGAATTGCCGGAACATCAGATGCCACAAAGCAGTCGCCATCTGTCACACCAAGAATCATCGGGCTGTCTTTTCTTGCCACATAAATCTCGCCCGGATAATCTTCAAACATCATAGCAAGTGCGTATGAACCGCGAATACGCACGAGTGCGTGATTGATCGCGTCAACTGGTGTGTGCTCATACTTCTTATAATAGTAATCAATAAGCTTAACTGCAACCTCAGTATCAGTAGATGAATAAAAGCTGTAGCCCTTGCGAACAAGCTTTTCCTTTAACTCCTGATAATTTTCAATAATACCATTGTGAACACCAATCACATTGCCATCATCTGACATATGTGGATGCGCATTAGTCTCACTCGGTTCACCGTGCGTTGCCCATCTTGTATGACCAATGCCGCATGTACCAACAAGCGCATTACCGTTATCCGTTTTTTCTGCAAGGGATTTTAATCGCCCCTTCGCCTTAACAATCTCAGTTTTCTTTTCTCCGTTGCGAACAGCAAGTCCTGCTGAATCGTAGCCTCGATACTCCAGTTTTGACAGACCGTCCAAAAGAATAGGAGCGGCCTGAAGATGTCCAGTATAACCAACAATTCCACACATGATGTCTCTCTCCTCTAACGCTTACGTTTCACATGCAACTTTTTTTACAATTTCCACACCAACTTCAACTAACTGCTGTCGTCCAAACATTTCCAGATTCAGCCATGCCTTTCGTTTATGACGATCAATCCTTTGGATAGTGGACTCCATCCCCTTAAGCGGACCAGACAAAATGACAACCTTATCACCGATAATCATTCCCTGTGACATCTTTACAAGCTCCTCATCACCCGCAAAACGAAGTAAAAAATCAATTTCATTTTGCGTCAGCGCAATGATATCATCTCCAGCCCCCAAAAGCTTTGTCATAGCTTCTACTCTTTTTAACTGCTCATGCAGCTCATCCAAATTTTCTGATATAAGAAACAGATATCCTGGAAACAGCTTTTTCTTCTGAATATGCCACTGTCCCTTATACTTTATCTTCTCCTCATACAATGGAAGAACACAATGTGAAAGCACATCCTTACTTATGCGCTGCTCACACTCCTGCTTTATCTTTTCTTCCCTTCCAGTGCTCGTCTGAATGACATACCACATAAAACCTCCCATTAAAAACGGCAGCAGATACGTCTGAATGGTTCCTTGCGTGCACGCTTATCTCTCAACAAAATCGTGATCCGGTATCACCGTAATATTTTCTACATCCATAGCATCAATGCGAATCCAACGGTGCCCATCTAAAAATTGGATCAGCGTATCAATTTCAGCTTCTTTTCCCTGCACCTCCATCTCTACGCTTCCATCATCTAAATTTTTTACCCAGCCGGCAAGGCCAAGAAGCCTTGCCTTATAAACTGAGAAATAACGAAAACCTACATCCTGCACTCTGCCGTAAAAAATGATATGCTTGCGAACTACAGTATCTGCCATATGTTTTCTCCTTTACATCACTTAACCGTGCAGACTGCTCTGAAATTTTTACAGATGCAGATGACGCGGCACACCATCTACATAGAATGGATGCAGCTCTGCCTGAATTAACGGTCTTGCATAACGTGCAAAATCTGGTGTTACATGCATGCCATCCTCACTAATCCACTCATCCGGCACACATTTTTCCTTGTTTGCCACACGGCTTACATCAGTCAGACCAGTCTCTGTGCGGTACGGAATATCTGATACACGATAAATCGTGCACATCTTTCCAGTTTCACCGCGAAAAGCAGCTTCCACAGCTGCACCGCCTACCTGATATGCCTCTGTCACATCAGTACGGCTTGCAAGCGGAGATGCACAGCGCTGCAAAACTGACAGCTCAACTGCTCTTGTCTTACATCCAAGATGAGCCTTAATCAAATCTGCAAGGTAACGAGCTGTACCAGAAAGTGCAGCCTTATGACCAAACGCATCCACTGCACCAGGTCCAGATACAAGATCACACAAGAACTCACCATCTTTGTTTTTCACACCCTCGCTCACTGCAATCACAAGCGTATGACGCTCTTTTTCAAGCTGCGAAACCTTTGCAAGAAATGTTTCCTCATCAAACGCGCGCTCTGGCAGAAGAATCATATCTGGTCCATTGCAGTCTGCACCTGCTGCCAGACTCGCTGCACCTGCCAGCCATCCTGTATGACGGCCCATAATCTCAACTACTGTTACACTATTCAGGTTATAGACACTTGAATCGCAGATAATTCCTTTGATCGTTGCCGCAATATACTTTGCCGCACTTCCATAGCCCGGTGTGTGATCAGTAAACATTAAATCATTATCGATTGTCTTTGGAACACCGATAAAACGAATGCTGCTTTTTACCTTAGCACCATACGCTGCCAGTCTCGCAATAGTATCCATCGAGTCATTGCCGCCGATATAGAATACAGCGCCAATCTCGTATTTTTCAAATAAGTGAAACAGCTGTTTATATGGTTCCTCATCCACATCCGGATTTGGCAAACGAAAACGACAGCTGCCCAAATAGCTTGCCGGTGTACGCTTTAACAGCTCAATATCCATCTTATCGCTAAGACACTCATTTAAATCAACGATCTGCTCCTGGAGCAGTCCCTGTATTCCATAGCGCATACCATATACATGCTCTGCGCCCATCGCCCTTGCTGTCTCATAAACACCTGCAAGGCTTGCATTAATTACTGCCGTCGGTCCACCTGACTGTCCAACTAATACATTCTTGATTGTCTCCATAAAACATACCTCCTCAACGAAAACAGTATACATTGTTTTTAGGATTTCAGCAAGACTTTTTTGTTTGGTCAATATACACCTAATCCTTCTTCAAAATAACACACATTTGCAAATTAATAAATTTGATGCTAATATAGCTGATATACACCTAACTTGATTGGGTTGATAAAAAAGGAGTCCCATTTTGAAACAAAAACATTCTAATCGTCTTTGTTCTGTTATTGTTAGCATCATAGTTATTCTTCTTGTACTGATTGCTGTTTCGTTATTTTGGGTGAATAGCCGTCTATGTTTTGTCGATTACACACCATACAGCTATTCTGAATCTGGTGATGCAATCAAAAATCCATATGTTGGCTTGTACTCGATTCGCGGCTATCTGTTAGCAGAGGATGCCACATTTTCACTGCCTGAGACAAACGCTGCAATTGATTCAAACAGCTCTTCTTTTGAACTATCCTTGCTTGAAATCAATCTGAAAAATTATGGAAATTGTGATCTTTCTGATAATGCCCTTAGCCAAATTGATTCTATTTTGTCTGCATGGACTAAGACAGGCAGTCAGCTAATTTTGCGCTTCTTATATGATTGGGATGGTCAAAATTTAGAAAGTGAACCAAATGAGTTGTCACAGATTTTAATACATATGGAACAGGTTGGACCAATCGTAAATAAGTATGCCTCATCTGTCTACATTATGCAGGGAATTTTTGTCGGAAACTGGGGCGAGATGAATAATACAACACATATGGGAAATGGTGAGATGGAAACGCTAATTCAAAAGTTGGACGATGTTATTGATCCTTCTATTTTTCTTTCGGTTCGCACTCCTGCGCAGTGGAGAACCATTGTAGGCGAGTATCATGGCACCAAAGTACCGCGTTGTCCACAGCCAAATCTTTTGGCTTCACGTCTAGGTTTGTATAATGATGGAATGCTTGGCTCTGCAAATGATACAGGCACTTACGGGGATAAGGCAGCTGCAGATTTGGATACAAATTATAACGATGCGTGGACACGCGAAGATGAGCTTGCCTTTCAGAATAACCTCTGCCGTTATGTACCAAATGGCGGCGAGGTGATTATCGATAACGTATATAATGACTTTGATAACGCTGTAAAAGATCTTTCGCAAATGCATGTGTCTTATCTAAACAGTGAATATGATAGCACTGTACTGAATAAGTGGAAAGAAACTATAGTAAATGGAACTGACAATGTTTGGAATGGAATGAGTGGATATGACTATATTGAACGCCATCTAGGCTACCGATATGTCCTTGACAGTTCAGCGTTAAAATTTCATCCGCTATTTGATGATACCGGAATGCTGACAGTAACAATTCGAAATGTAGGCTTCTCGAATTGTTACCGTCCTCTTGAGGCAAGCGTATATGTAGTTTCAGATCTAACTGGGGATTGTGTCGCTAAGGTACCTATTGATACTGATCCACGCCTATGGAACAGTGGGGAGTCTTCCTCATTTACAGTTCCAATTGATGTGCGCAGTCTGAATAATAGGGAAAATAATACTTATACGCTTTATTTAAAATGCAGTGATACCACCCTTAACCGCACAATACTATTTGCAAATACTCAGACGCCTACAGAATATGGATACGAGTTAGGAAGCATCGAAATATAATTCCTAAGACCTTCTACTCGGCAAGCAAGGCCGCTATTTCTTCTTATCTCGGAGTGTCAGTCAGATGGAGCATGATGAGCAAAATATAAATTCTTAAGTCTTTTGTGCAAGATTCTTCCAGCGGCAGTGCGAGAAAAAATCGTAGAAAAAAATATATGGGTAAAGCTTTACTCATGCAGTTCCAGTGGCAGTCCGTCCGGGTCATGGAAGAAAGTCATCTTCTTTCCAGTATAATCGTCAACCCTAATCGGCTCACATTCGATTCCTACATCTGTCAGCTCTTTCACCGTCTGCTCCACGCTATCAACGCAAAACGCAAGGTGACGCAAACCACATGCCTCCGGGCGATTCACTCGCTTCGGAGGATTTTCCTCTGCAAAAATCCCCAACTCCGTAAGCTCATTGACACGCAGATCTAGCTTCCAGTCTTTACGCTCCGGGCGGTAGTTTTCCCTGATGACAGAGAAGCCCAACCTGTTTACATAGAAATCCTTAGCTGCTTCGTAATCAGATACGATGACTGCAATATGATGTATTTTAGATAAGTTCATTTTTTCTCCACTCCATTTCTTTTAATTTTTGTTCTTCTTTTATTTACATCACAAGCTATATACCACCCCTCAAAATATACCGTGTGAACTCCTGGAGTTCAGTTTGTCCACACGGCAAATATTATTTCAGTTTTTCATCGACCTTCAAAGAGTCAATGTTGGCGGCGATGGATGCGATCTCAATATTCAAAGATGCAACAGTCTCCTGCTTCTGCCAATATATGTCAACTGCTGTTTTTAACTTTCTAAAAATAACATTAATCCGTATATACAACACCCTTCTTCAAGATAATATTAGCATATTGAGCTGTTTCACCTGTTGCAACAACACAGTATGCATTTTTCGCTCTCTCGTAGTACGAAAAGCGTTCCATAAATTCAACTGGCGTGCCTGGTTCCTGCTCATTTAAAATTTCTTTATATTCATCCCAAATCACCGGCACTACTGGATCTCCTGGAACCACCTCCATCAAAATAAAACGATCTTTTTCATACGTATCAAGTGGGAAAAGCGGCAAAATTGCTTTCAGTAAATCTGCTGCTCCTATTCCGTCTGCACGAATAACACGTTTTCCTGTTGTCTCAGACGGAAAATTTGCATCTGCAAGAACAATCTCATCTCCATGTCCCATCTCACATAAAACCTTTAACAGCTCCGGGCTAATTAACGGTGAAATTCCTTTTAACATATTTTTCTCCTCCTGCAAAACAGTCTGCATGCATAATGCATGCAGACCTTTCATTTACTTATTATTTATACAAACTGGCACTGCCATACAGATACACCACTGTCCTGGAACACATCATGTAAACGCTCCTGCAGCTGTTTGGCCGTAATACCCTTTTTCAATACAACCTGAAGGAAACCACCGCCTCCTGCGCCACAGATCATCTTTGCATCAATAAGATCTTCTACTGCCTTAAAAATCATATCAATACAAACATTTGTACATCCGCTGTCAAGGCGCTTGCTTAATTCCCAATGTTCATTTAAAAGTCTTGCAAATGCATCGACATCACCTTTCTCCAGCTCAAAACGCATCAAAACTGCACTTCGCTGGATTTCATACAGAACCTCGACTGCATCTGGATTGCCGCCCACATATCGTCCTACTACATCGCGCAGCAAATTTCTTGCCAGACGACGTTGTCCAGAATAAATCAGACAGAAACGCTCATCAAGTTCTTTCATTGTCTGTTCACTCACAACACATGGCATACAACTAATTTGCTGTCTAACTTCTGCATGAGATGTCACCATCTTAATTCCAGGTGCAAGACCGCCTACCTGATCCTGCCAGCCTCCTCCTGTCGACATAATCTGTTCCATACAAAGCACACGGTTATATAGTTCATCATCCTCTAACTTACGTCCTGTAATTTCATATAATGCTTTCACACATGCACCGGCAAGGATAGAAGATGTTCCAAGACCAGAGCCACGAGGAATATTGATTACCCGTGTAGATAAATATAAGCCACTGCCCAACTGATTTGTAATCTCCTCAATTGAACGATTCTCACTATACGGAATCAGACCACATGCAATTAATGCTGCCTTATGAAGTGCAAATGGATCATATGGATTACTTGAATCCTGCAGCTGCTTAATATCAGTAAATTCCTGCTCTGCTCCACTGTCTGCACTAGCCAAAACAATTCTGTTTCCTTCAATGCGACGTGCAATTGCCTCAATCGGATAATTTCCATCTAATAATACTGCTGCATTCAGAACAGTTCCGCCATGCTCCATGCAGTATGGCGGAGTATCACTCCAACCACCTCCCCAGTTTACACGAACTGGCAGACGAACAATTGACTCTTCCTTAGAAAGCTTCGTTTCCCTGCTACACTCAAGTCCTGCGACAGCTGTATCCAAAACTGCCTTTCCAATCGTATCAAAACAATTGTCCATATATGTTTCTTTTACAAGTGACAGCATGTAATAAATACGAATCTTACGGCTAAACTGTTCAAGATTACGACTATCCAAACGTTCTGCTTCTCTCAAAAGCAAACGTTCAACGCGTGGTGAAACATTTCCTCCGCAAGATATAAATGCCTGTTTTAAATCAACTTTATTGTCAATAGCTTCTAAAAGTGATTCCACACGGACCTTATCATCTAATTTATCCTGCCATGGAAGAATTGCTGTCACATCAGCCATATTAAAACTATCCTTTAATGAAACAAAAGAGTCTTTAATAGGAAAACCCTGCTCATATGCCTGCAGCGCAGCATCTACTGCTTCACGCATGGTGCGACAAATAGGATAAATTTTTGCTGTCCAAAGCGGCTCTGAAAGCTTCTTTCCAAACAGGCTGCATTCCTTTGGATTATCATTTACCCCATACATACGAGCAACAAACTGCTCCTCACCAAGCTTTAAACCATGAATCACGGCACCGTCTGGAATATTCTGTCCATCAAGCGTAACACCTGACACCACACAATTCGTTCCAATCACTGTTCCATGGTGAACATAGCTGTCCTCTACATAAGTGCCCTTTCCAATCTTTGCACGCTTGCTGATATAGCTGTTTCCAGATGCATAGCCACTGCGGATGCTTGTACTATTAGTATTTACAAAACTATTCCATCCAAGATATACAAACTGCTCCATTCCCTCTGTCATCAAATGGCGCAGCTCTTTTGTCGTTCCGAAATGGATAAATGCAGCCGGTGACATGCGAATCAGCTTCATATGAAATGTATGAAGCACCTCCCAAAGTTTCGTGCGGCACTCATGGAGTTCTGGCGTAAAATCACCTTCCGGTGTTTCCTTATAATACTGCTCCAGCGAGGACTGGGATGCCAGCGGATATAAAAAGTCTGCATAAAAAGACAGTCTTGTATTTTCATTTACATAAGCATCAAACTGCTCTGGCGTATCTACCAATTTATATAATGCCTTTAACAGATCTGTATCCATGATAACAGCACCTGTATCAATATCAACATTTCCGTTTTCATCTGCGGCCTGCAGCTCATGAAGCTGATCTACTGTTTTCTTATGTAAAAATCCACCTACATTTCCCTGCTCATCAACACGGTATACACCATGATTTTTTCCAATCTCAGCAGGTTCCTTAATTGACAATGCCGCTGCTCCGCTTCCGTAAAAATCAATCTGAAGTGGATTAAACAACAAAAGAACATCCCCTGAACATACAAGCATACCAGCACGAATACGCGCTGCTACTCCGCACATAGAAATCATAAACTCATCAAAAAGTGTAGATCTTCTGCCATTTGGAAGCAGACGCGGAACAGGCGAGAACAGCTTGCCACATGCAGAATACTGAGGCACGCGCTTACTGTCTCCGCCAGAATGAATCACGAGAATACGCTTATCATCAAAACTTCCTGCATCCTGATATATGTAACGCAGCACATTTAATGTAGCGCCGCCGCTTCCCACTCTTTTTCCATCTGGATCTGGAAGAACTGCATAATGAATAGACTTTGGCAGCATTCCATGATCAAGACGGTACTGGATCTGCATACGATACGACTGCGCCTGTGATTCATTTGACGCAGTCAAAATCACGTAATCCCAAAGCGGCATTTTTTGTTTTTCAAGCAATTCCATATATTGCCTAGTACAATCCTCATAAGACTGCTGAAGAAATAATGTTTTGTGTGACATGTTATCTTTTCCTTTCACCTTATATATTCCCTATTATATCGTACTTCTTTTTTAACGTCCACTAGATTTCATACTTAATCTTATCATGAACATTAACATCTTTTCCCATCTGGACCTCAATTACTTTTAGCTCTGTCTCTGCAATAATAGTATGACGACAGCCTGCCTTCATTTCAATAACATCACCTGGCTTTACAGACCGTTCTTTTTCATTTAAAATTACACGGCCTGTTCCAGAAATAATGGTCCATACTTCATCGCGAAACTCATGGCTGTGATAATTCATTTTATGACCTGGATTTAAAGTCACCTTAATCGTAAGGCTCTCTTTCTCAACGTCTAAAACACGAAAGCTTCCCCATGACTTCTCGGCAAACATAACTCTATGATCCAGCGTATTGACGAATGGCTTAATATAGCTCGACTGCTTTTTATCTGATACAAGAATGCCATCTGGACTAGCAGATACAACAACATCCTTTAATCCCATACAAAGCACCGGAAGATTAAGTTCATTTACGACATGCACATTCTGGCATGTCTCACTAAAAAGCGCCTGTCCAACATTACGGCTGTCCATTGCTTCTGTAAGAGTATTCCACGTTCCCAAATCCTTCCACATTCCAGAAAAACGCATTACTTCGATTTTTTCCTCATGCTCAACAACTGCATAATCAAAGCTGATTTTCTCTAATGTCTCATATTTATCAAATAAATCCTGATAATCAGTAAAATCAATCAGCTGATGTGCTCTTTCCAATACATAACCAAGTCGAAGTGCAAACACACCGCCATTCCAAAGAGCTCCCTGTGTAATATAAGTTTGAGCAACCTCTTCTGTTGGTTTCTCCTTGAACATAGAAACTGAGCTGATATTTTCCAGCGACTTTGGAATAATATAACCATACTTTGCACTTGGATATGTAGGCTCAATTCCCATTAAAACAAGATTAGCCGAACTTTCTGCCGCACGCTTTTCAAGCGCATCAAGAGCTTCAAAATAATCACTATCTACATAAGGATCAACAGGACAAATTACAATAGCTTCATCTAACGGCAGATGCTTTTTATCCTTCAAATAAGCTGCCGCCAGTGCAATAGCCGGAAACGTATCTCTTCTACAAGGTTCAACACTAATTCCAACATTTTCTCCAAGCTGATTATGAATTGCTGAAACCTGAGACTTTGATGTTGCAATTGTCACATTAGCATCAGGATCAATACTTCTAATCTGACGATACACTCTTTGCACCATCGATTCAAGTGTTCCATCCTCTTTATGAAAAATCTTAATAAACTGTTTTGATCTAATATCATTTGAAAGCGGCCATAAGCGCTGTCCAGAACCACCAGATAACAATACAATATTCATTTTTCTATCCTTTCTTATATGCGAAAGGCCGCTGCCCAAATTGGGTAACGGCCGCATTTCATTTAATCGTTATCGTTCAGCCCTCATCGGGTTATTTAAAAAGTCTTCATAGGACAGACGGATTCCCTCCTCAAGCTCAGTCTTGTATGTCCAGCCAAGATCCTTAGCCTTCGATACATCAAGCAGCTTTCTAGGAGTGCCATTTGGCTTTGTTGTATCCCAATTGATCTTTCCAGTATAGCCGATTACTTTTGCCACCAACTCTGTCAGCTCTTTAATTGTCAGCTCTTTTCCTGTTCCGGCATTGACAGTCTCATCTCCGCTATAGTTATTCATTAAGAATACACATAAGTTTGCAAGATCATCTACATACAAAAATTCACGAAGCGGTGAACCATCTCCCCAACAAGTAACTTCCTCAAGACCATTTACCTTTGCCTCATGGAAACGGCGAATAAGTGCTGGAAGCACATGACTGTGAGTAGGATGATAATTATCATTAGGGCCATAAAGATTTGTAGGCATAACACTGATGTAATCAGTGTGATACTGGCGATTTAAAAATTCGCAATACTTTAATCCAGAAATCTTAGCAAGCGCATATGCCTCATTTGTCTTTTCAAGTTCAGAGGTCAAAAGACAGCTTTCCTTCATAGGCTGTGGTGCCATACGCGGATAAATACAAGAAGAACCTAAAAATTCAAGCTTCTTGCAGCCATTCTTCCATGCAGAGTGAATCACATTCATCTCAAGAATCATGTTATCATACATAAAATCAGCCAATGCATTTTGATTTGCCACAATACCGCCAACCTTTGCTGCTGCTAAAAATACGTATTCTGGCTTTTCCTCTGCAAAAAATGCCTCAACCGCATCCTGACGGCGTAAATCCAGCTCAGCATGTGTACGAGTCACAATATTCGTATATCCCTGGCGCTGTAATTCTCTAACAATCGCAGAACCTACCATTCCGCGATGACCTGCTACATATATTTTTGCATTCTTGTCCATCATAATCGTCACCTATTTCTCGCTCTTTCTAAATTACAGAGCAGCCTCCTTCATTGCTTTCTCCTGCTTTGCAAGCTGTCTGTCATGCTTTGCCATGATCTCAACTAACTGTGCATATGTTGTCTTCTGCGGATTCCAGCCAAGAACAGTCTTTGCCTTTGTCGGATCACCCCACAGATTGTCAACATCAGTCGGACGGAACCATGCCGGATTTACACATACAAGCATCTTTCCAGTCTGTGCATCATAGCCCTTTTCATCAAGACCAGTTCCCTCCCAACGGATAGTGATGCCATTTGCTGCAAATGCCTTTTCTGTAAAATCACGTACTGTATGCTGCTCACCTGTTGCAATAACAAAATCTTCTGGTGTCTCATGCTGCATAATCATCCACATGCACTCTACATAATCCTTTGCATAACCCCAGTCACGTAAAGAATCCATATTTCCAAGCTCCAAATGATCCTGCAGTCCCTCTGCAATACGGCCTGCTGCCAACGTAATCTTTCTTGTAACAAAGTTTTCACCACGTCTCTCAGACTCATGGTTAAACAAAATGCCATTTACAGCAAACATGCCATATGCTTCACGGTATTCCTTTACAATCCAAAAGCCATACTGCTTTGCAACTGCATATGGAGAATATGGATGAAATGGTGTTGTCTCCTTCTGCGGAACTTCCTCAACCTTTCCATAAAGCTCAGATGTGGATGCCTGATATACCTTTGTCTTCTTTGTCAGGCCAAGTATACGGCATGCCTCTAAAATACGCAGAACGCCAAGTGCATCTACATCGCCAGAATACTCTGGTACATCAAAAGATACCTGCACATGTGACTGTGCTGCCAAATTGTAGATCTCATCCGGATTAACCAGACTTATAATACGAATTAATGATGAGGAGTCTGACAGATCTCCGTCATGAAGTGTAATTTTTCCCATCAAATGATCAATACGTGCTGTATTTGAAATAGACGCACGGCGTGTAATTCCATGAACCTCATATCCCTTCTCCAACAAAAACTCTGCCAGATAAGAACCGTCCTGTCCTGTAATTCCTGTAATCAATGCAACCTTAGCCATAGATATAACTCCTCTTTTGATTATTCTTGTTTTCAGTTTCCTCTTTATTTTATTCTTTTTAAAAGAAAAAAACAGAGCTTATCTTGCATTATTTTTGCACTATATTGGTTTTTACCATTACTGCCACTGCTTGCGGTATTTTTTTGGACTGATCCCCTCTGACTTTTTAAACATTCTGCTAAAATAGCCCGCTCCATCCATTCCAACAGCACATCCAACCTCATCTATCGTCATTTGTGTAAAACGAAGCAGCTGTTTTGCCCTTGTAATACGCCTTGAAATCAGATAGCTGCTGATCGTCACTCCATACGTTTCCTTAAAAATTTTCAAAAGATAATACTTATTAATAAAAAATTGTGCCTCTAAATCATCTAATGTAATTTTTTCAACATAATGCTCGTCCATATAATTTTTTACAGAAACTAGCTCCATACGCTTCTTTGAAATTGCTGAATTATCAGGATTCCAAGATTCCTGCATAAGAAGTGTTAAAAGTGTGCTCAAACTTTCATTAATTCGCATATCACGTATATAATCAGATGATCCTGCAAGCTTATACAACTGCTTCAAAAGCTCTTCAAATACTTTACTATTCTCCGGGTGAAATATTGGCAATCCACCTCGTTCTTTATATTTTTCATAAATTGCCGTCATACTTGTTCCATAAAAATGGCACCATGCAAGTGACCATAAATTTTCTGATGTACTGTGACTGTATGGTTTTTGACAATCAATAAAGACACAATCTCCCTGTTTTAGCTGATATTGACGTCCTTCATACGTTAAGCTTCCTTCTCCATCCAAAACAAGGAAATATAAATATGATGTCAGCCCCGATCTGGTAGATGTATGTGGACTGCGTGCCTTCAGCGACCCTACTTCCTGCAAATTAAGAAGTGCACTGCGCGCAAATAAAGATGGGGTATATAAAATACGGTCAGACTGAACCGATGCTTCACTATTTAAAAATAATTCCTGCATAAAATTTCTACTCCGCCTATTTTTCTTTAACTTCATTTTCTAATACTGACAGTATACAAGACAATTTCAAGACATGCAAGCTAATCCTTCTTCAAAGGAAAACATATTTGCAAATTAATAATTTTCTTCTTACTCTTACACTCATGTTCTTCCATCATTTTCTTTAACAACAACAAGAACACCTGATAATCCGTGTCATCCTGAAAAATAACCATTCTGCGTATTCCCCTAGCCATTGCATGATAAGTTGCACCAGGATACCAAATTCTTTTTTGACGAATAATATCACCCTCTCTCCTGTATTTTATCATATACAATACTATCATTGATGATTATATGTAAATATAGATAAAAGCACTGTGCTTTTATCTATATTTACTTTTAATGTGTTCACTTTGCTTCCTGATCACAAAGCTCAACCTTTATCCTTTTTCCAAGAGCGCTAGCATATTTTTGCAACACAACTAATGTCGGTACTCTTGAACCGTTTTCAAAACGCGCAATATTGGCTGGTAATATTCCTGTAATATCTGCTATATCCTGCTGCGTTTTCTTCTGGTATTTTCTTTCTGCCACTAATTCTGCAATCAATGCAGATGACATTTGCAGCGTATTTTTCTGAATCTCTTCTACATAAGCCATAAGCCGTTTTTCTCGTGCCTTTTTTTGTGTCCGATACTCTTCCATATTATTAGTCAGAGCGCTGTCCATCTCTTTTGTTTTTTCCTGCATATAATGCACATTCTTCCTTTGTCTGTTTTGTGTTATCATATCACGTATGATAGATTTTTGCAAGAGTTTTTTCTTAGATCCCCTGTATGTTACACTATGCATTTGCTTATTCAAAACTAATTGTAACCGGATCAGATATACAAATCTCATCATAAGAATCGCCATCCAAAACTGCTACTTTAAATTCCAAATACTCAAGATCTTCCATCGGACAATACTCATCATATGATTCATACATGTCTATTTCATCCTTGGATTTCTTATTGGGGGCTAAATTAGCTGAATACACAGCGTAAAACATAAAATCATTTAATGAAGCATCCTCATACTGTACAATGATTTTTTTATCAGTAAGATTTTCTGTTATAAAATTAATCGAATATCCATCACCATACTCATCTTCCTTAATTCCATTATAAGTAATTATAACAGACTCATCCTGATAAATTACATCTCCTATTTCTGTAACATTAGACTCTCGCAACTGCTTTCGTTCTTCTTTCAACACTGCAATTTGCTTCTCCAAATTGTGAATCTGCTTCTCAATCTCCGAAATTCGATCCTCATTTCCTGAAACTACACTTTCCGCCTCAGTACTGTCCTTTGTTTCTTCAACTGCCTCACTAATCTTTTCTTCCGTACTGGTTTCTTTTGCCATTACTGGAATTCCTGATACCACCAATGCTGCCGCCATTACTGTAAAAAATCTTTTTCTCATTTCTACCTCTCTCCTCTTCCAAGTTTATTACAAAATATTTCTTACAAAACAAAGTACCAGGGGCTGGCACGTAATTGCCTACTATACTTTATATGCCACACTTCCTTGCTGCCCATAGAATCCCATGCGCAGAGCTATTGCAGCAAATCTCGTTATCCATCACCATACTGACCGCCTGTTCTAACGGCATGACCAATACCTCGATTTCTTCTGTCGCGTCCAAATGCTGCCCACTGACCTTACGGCAATGATCTGCAAAGTATATGTGCATATAGTTTGTAAGCTTCGCGGAACTTTCTACTGTTCTTCCAATAAACTGCCAGTCATCAGAAATATAACCTGTCTCTTCTAGCAGTTCTCTCTTTGCAACCTCCAGACCTTCCTCTCCCCTTTCAAAACCACCTGCAGGGATCTCAATCAAGTCTCGGCCATAACAATATCGATATTCTTTTTTCAATATGATATTTCCATAGTCATCTAATGCTACAATTGCCGCAACCTCGTTAATCGTAATGGCATAAAAATCATCAATATGTTGCCCATTTGGAAGCTCCACAGCATCTTTTCTCACCTTCACCCACTTAGTATCAAGCAGCGCTTGTGAGCATATCGTTTTCCATTTATCCATGCTTTACCTCTAATGTTATTACGTGGTAACTGTCACATAGTACCTGAATCTGGTAACAATGTGATCAATGCCTCACTGGCTTTTTAATTTTTATTTAAGGCAGCTACCACTCTCAGTATATCACAATTTCATATATTTTTACAGACACTTTCTTACCTTCATCACCGTACAATACATCAATCCGCCTATTATTCCATATCACTACTGCTGAAAATGGCACCATCATAATCACGTTTTCAATGCACTCGGTTGTCAGCTTCTGTTCGCCATTCACTGTCTCCCAGATTCCCCAGCCGCCCATGACCTTGGACAATTTGACAGGATTTCCACCTGTCGGATTGCACGCCCTTCGCTGGACGCACTGCCTGACCCCCGTGAACCCATAAATAGCTTTTTTGGTACTTTTGAAAAAACTCAATTACAAATCGAACATTTTCTCGAACATCTAGCTAAATGGCATTGCCATAAACCCAAGTCAATACTCGTTCTTGCCAATCGAAGGAGCTTTTGCCTCAGGTATATATTTTTCTAATTCGGAATAGATTCTATTATCCCATATCAGCCATCTTTTAAATGCGGTAAATGCGGAACTATCCTTAAGTTCTCTTTTTATCAAAAGTTCTACATCTTCTTTTTCATCTTCATCTTCTGCTTCCTGATATTCTCTAACGTATTCCTTAAACTGCGTGAGTTCTTTTCGTAATTCTTTTCGTATTACTCTTGCCTCAAATTCCTTTTGAGGTGTAGTACCATAATATACGTTGTTTAACAGCAAAATTGTATTTTCTACGGCTTTATTATTCTCAATAAGAGGTAAAAATTCCAGATTTTCTTCTGTTCCGAAATAGCCTTTTTTACGAAAAGCAATCAATCTTTCAACATTTTCTTTTGTGCAATCTAAAATCGGCTCATATTTATCCGATTTAATATTGTTGCAATGTGCACAGCTCCAGAATAGGTTCTCCCAATCGTACTTTAATTTCCTATTATCTCGATGTGGAATCAAATGTTCTATCTGATAGGCTGTTGCTTTTTTATTCTCACAAATATAGCATTTACCATGAAAAGTCTCAACAAGTGCTGCATTTACTGGCTTTGTATTATAAGTTTTTCCAGATTTACGCGCTTTCTGTAGATCAGCAATCGCTAATCGTGTTTTTTCTGTATTTTTTCGATTAATCCTGATCATAGTTTTTCCTTCTCTGCTCTATATCATTAAACTTTGCCTTTGCATCTCTCGAGAGTTCTGTTGACAAATTTTTAAATATTATCCTCAGCTTTGCGCGTTCCGCACGTTCTTCCTCGGTAATCCCCGATTTAAAGCAAAGTTCCTCATAATGTTCCAGTTGCCCTTTCAGTTCATCAGAATACGCATCTGCGTCGAAGTACCCTTCTGCAAGATCATCCGAAGAAAATGCTGATAAATTATCCAACTCAATATGCTTCTCAAGGTCATATGCTCTAGCATTCGAAATTGAATTTAGAATATATGGGGAGTGCGTCGTAATTATAAATTGCAGATTGGGGAAGAATTCTACTAAAAATGGAAGAATTTTCTTTTGCAATTCAATATGCAAATGTGTTTCCAATTCGTCAATTAGAACAATTCCCTGACAATCATATTTACTGATTTCTTCTCCCAGTAACCATTTTTTATCCATTCTAAGAATCAAGTCTGAAACAATATAAAGTACAGCTGAATAACCATCCGATAGCTCATTAAAATCAAACGGTTCTCTTCCTGATTGCGTTATTTTAAAGTTATATTTTTTAAAATCATATTGCAAATGGATCGTTTTATCATCCAATAAATTCTGTAACGCTAGCTCGAAACGATCAAACCAAGTCTGTATTCTCTTTGCAGTATTATCCTCTCCTTCGTTTCTAGCATATGCCTGCTGTGTTTTCAAATGCACCATATATTTCAATAAGACATTACCTGCATCCTCATCTATTTTATATGCCTCGTTTAGATTAATATTTTCTACACCTTGTGGTACAGAAAAACGAGCTTTTCTATCTGCTGGAAAATATGCTGTTATAAAGTTTCCGTTCTTGTAAGCTTTTTCAATACCATCATATTTATTTAATACAACCCGAACACCATCACTATATTCTTCTATCCATTTTGTATAGTTAGCAACACTTTTTTCCGCTTTGAATCTTTCATTTTCGGTTGATGCCGAAACCATTTTTTCTTCATTCCACTTTTTCAATTCTGGAAAGTTTTCGAGTATATCTGAAAGTTTTTCCTCATTTATTGCTCTTAAAAACTTTTCTATTTTTAACAACAGCGATGTCTTTCCTGATCCATTTTTTCCTGTCAACAAAAGATTCTGACGTTTCATTTGGTCTAATTGTATTTCTATATTTGACAAGTGATATAATTTTTCAATAACTATTTTACTAATAAAATATTCTTCCACTTTATACAACCTCTCTTTCAATATTGGGGCGGATTTCTCCAGAATGTTCAACGGTGCAGTTTGATATGGTCCACTATCCTAACCCAATTTTCTCACAGTTTTCTTCATATTGCAATCATTTTTGAAATACAAGTCGATTGCCTGTTGTTTTTCTTCGGTGCTGTACCTGTTCATTTTTTCCTCCTAACATCTTTTTAGGTTCAAAAATTGTCCGCACCTCCTACAATAGTTGACTACATTGAGTTTAGTACCAGTGGTCTGGCACCCGGTACCTCCATATCCGGACGTGCGGCTTTCCCGCATCCGGCTCCTCATATGGCTAATCGTTTGTCTGGTTTCTGT
>ERZ825159.1605-NODE-1605-length-21118-cov-26.599535_pt1 | contig 21118 bp, 15 predicted proteins | sample MGYA00519932_ERZ825159 | MGnify/ENA primary metagenome ERZ825159 (study PRJEB31778, sample SAMEA3449191) | human gut metagenome | biome: human gut; feature: human-associated habitat; material: faeces | place: United Kingdom | collected 2010/2012 ...
CCATCGCCAAGGAGATCGAGCTGGACGATCCGTTCGAGAACATGGGCGCGCAGCTGGTGCGCGAGGTGTCCACCAAGACCAATGACGTGGCCGGCGACGGCACGACGACCGCTACATTGCTGGCACAGGCCATGATCCGCGAGGGCCTGCGTAACCTGGCCGCCGGCGCCAACCCCATCGTGATGAAGAAGGGCATGGCCAAGGCCGTGGAGGCCGCTGTGGGCGCCATCAAGGAGCAGAGCCAGAAGGTCAACGGTACCGCCGATATCGCCCGCGTGGGCACCGTGTCCTCCGGCGACGAGACCATCGGTAAGCTGATCGCCGAGGCTATGGAGAAGGTCAGCGCCGACGGCGTGATCACCATCGAGGAGTCCAAGACCGCCGAGACGTACAGCGAGGTCGTGGAGGGCATGATGTTCGACCGCGGCTACATCACCCCCTATATGGCCACCGATATGGAGAAGATGGAGGCCGTCGTGGACGATCCCTACATCCTCATCACCGATAAGAAGATCTCTGTGATCTCCGACATCCTGCCCCTGCTGGAGCAGATGCTGCAGAGCGGCAAGAAGCTGTTTATCATCGCCGAGGACGTGGAGGGTGAGGCCCTGTCCACCCTGCTGGTGAACCGGCTGAAGGGCGTGCTGAACGTGGTGTGCGTCAAGGCCCCCGGTTTCGGTGACCGCCGCAAGGAGATGCTGCAGGATATCGCCATCCTGACCGGCGGCCAGGTCATCAGCGAGGAGCTGGGCCTGACGCTGAAGGATGCCACCATTGATATGCTGGGCCGTGCCCGCCAGATCAAGGTGACCAAGGAGAACACCATCATCGTGGACGGTATGGGCGACCAGCAGGCCATCAAGGACCGCGTGGCCCAGATTCGCGCGCAGATCGGTGTGACCACCAGCGAGTACGACAAGGAGAAGCTGCAGGAGCGCCTAGCCAAGCTGGCCGGCGGCGTGGCGGTCATCAAGGTCGGCGCGGCCACCGAGACCGAGATGAAGGAGAAGAAGCTGCGTATCGAGGACGCCCTGAACGCCACCAAGGCCGCTGTGGAAGAGGGTATCGTGGCCGGCGGCGGCACCATCTATGTGAACGTGATCCCCGCTGTTACCGCGCTGCTGAACAGCACCGAGGGCGACGAGCGCGTGGGCGTACAGCTGGTAGCCAAGGCCCTGGAGGCCCCCATCCGCCAGATCGCGGCCAATGCCGGCATCGACGGCTCCGTGGTACTGGAGAAGGTGCGCTCCGCCGGTAAGAACGGCTACGGCTTCGACGCCTATAAGGAGGAGTACTGCGATATGATCGCCAGCGGCATCGTGGATCCCGCCAAGGTCACCCGCAGCGCCCTGGAGAATGCCGCCAGTGTGTCCGGCATGGTGCTGACCACCGAATCCCTGGTGGCCGACAAGCCCCAGCCCCCCGCACCGGCAGCCCCCGCACCCGACATGGGCGGCATGGGGATGTATTAATAAATTGACGCACGGGGGACACGGCGCCAGCCGCGTCCCCCGTATTTTCTCCCGGTTTTGCAAAAAAGCTGTTGACAAAGGGAGCTGAAATATGGTATAGTAACTCGTGCCTGTCGAGGATGACATGGCGGCGTAGCTCAGTTGGCTAGAGCATGCGGTTCATACCCGCAGTGTCACCGGTTCAAATCCAGTCGCCGCTACCACACCGGAGAGATGCGTCAGCATCTCTCCGGTATACCCCTCGAAAGACGGCCCGTTGGTCAAGAGGTTAAGACACGGCCCTTTCACGGCTGTAACATGGGTTCGATTCCCGTACGGGTCACCATGTCGGCACCCCGAGGGTCGCCGACAATTCGGAGGCTTAGCTCAGCTGGTTAGAGCGCCTGCTTCACACGCAGGAGGTCACTGGTTCGAGTCCAGCAGTCTCCACCACGAGAAAACCTTGGAAACCTTGTGTTTCCAAGGTTTTTCTCGTTTTTGATGGAATTTTCAATGTCTGCGTGTGACGGACACTTTGCTGACTTGTGTTTTCAAATGTTGCCTTGTTTTAGGTCTCAAGCTGTATTAAGCTGTACGGCTTTTGAGTCCTGAGAGCCTTACAAATACTTGAGATTCACAGTCATGTCCTCCGACAACATCGGGTCGATCTGCTGCAGCTGTGCCCTGACGGCTTCTGCGCTGCGCTTCGGCGTGTAGGTGCCGTCCATCAACTGCTGCGAGGCGGTATCCACAGCGGCGGCAACGCCGGCGAATACCTCCGGTACTACATGGGTATAGATGCCCAGCGTGGTGGATACGTCCCGATGGCCCAACAGCTTCTGGACGATCTTAGGGTTGATCTCCTGCTCCAAAAGCATAGAGGCGTAGGTGTGGCGATACCGATGGAGATTCAAGCCCTCGCCGGAAAAGCCGTTGCGATCTAGAAAATGGCGATAACTGGCGCGGAAGCCACTGTATGTTCGCATGGACATGGTGCGTGTGCTGATGAAAACGAAGCCCTCCGGTGTCAGCACCTCCAGACCCTTCGGCAGAGTCGCCACATAGCGCATCCATTCTCGCAGCCGATTCAGCACCAACTCCGGTGCCTGAATGACGCGATGGGACGTGCGGGTCTTAGTGGAGCCCAGCGCATCGGTCATATCTATTGTTTTCCCGTTCTCATCAAAAGTCAGCTCCCGTGTCACGGACTGAGCAATGGTGATGGTGTGGGCCGCAAAGTTGATATGCTTCCATTGGAGTGCCAGCAGCTCACCGATACGCATGCCGGTGAACAGCAGCGTGGTGATGATGGGGCGCATGATAGGATCCTTCTGCGCCGCGGCCAGCACCGCTTCACGTTGAGCGATAGGGATAACTTTCTCCTCCGCTTTCGGACGCTGCGGCTGTCGGGGCAGCTTTGTGCTGCGGACAGGATTGATCGGTGCCAGAGACATTTCTACGGCATAGTCGTACAGCTGGATCAGGATACTGCGCACCAAAGAAGTGGTGCGGCGGGAGAGCTGCTTTTCCGCTTGCAGATAATAGAGGAACGTCTGGATGCGGGAGGCCGTCAACTCGGCCACAGGGATGTCTCCCAATGCAGGAACGATATGTAGCCGTTCGCAGGAATAATACAGCTCCATGGTGCGGCTGCAGACCTCATAGGCCTTGAACGTGGTGAGCCAGCGGTGCAGAAAGTCCTTCAGCAGCAATTCAGATGCCAGCGAAGGGGCGGCCTTGGATGTTTCGGAAACCAGCGTCAGGGCGATCCAGTGCGCGGCCTCCTCACGGGTGTTGGCGTATGTGTATTTGCGGATGGGCTTGCCGGTATCGGGGTGATAGCCTACGGTCACCTGACCGACCCATTTGCCGTCCTTGCGGCGATAGACGCTGCCTTCGTTCTTTCCGCGGCGTGTGGTTTTGGGCTTGCTTGGTTTACGCGGCATGAATGATTCCCTCCTTTTGCCGCGCAGGGAAGATCATAATACTATTATACGACAGCAGGAGATCATCCTGCAAATTTTTTCTTTGCGGCACTGTCATTTAAATTATCCTCCCATCCAAAAACTCCAGCAGGGCCTCTCTTGGAATACGAATCTGCCTACCGATACGGACGCTTCGTATCTGGCCGCTGCGGATCAGCTCGTAGGCGGTGTTGCGGCCAATGCCGAGGAGGGGCATCAAGTCCTCCACCCGCAGGATCATGGGGAGGTCGTTTAGATCACGATACTTATTCTCCACGGACAGTGCCTCCCTTCACGGATGCCAGATAGATGTCCGTCACGTCCGGACGCTCATGCCCCAGCAGGCGGGACACAGTAAAATGGGCGTCCAAAGGCGTCATGCCGCCGCTGACGAGAGATGTATACTTTTCAGCGGCGTAGGTATGGCGCAGTCCATGGAAAGTAATGCGCCTGCCCGGTACGATAGGGGCACAGATAGCGTCACGGTGGCGGATGATGAATTGCTGCATAGCATTGATGGCCCGGTCGGTGGGAACGCCGTCCGGCACCAGCAGCTTGTGACCGCGTTCCGTTTTCTCCAGCAGCCGTTGCAGCATCATCGTGATGCGGTCGTCCTCGATGGGAACGATACGGATTTTGCCGCCCTTGCCTTTCACGGTGAGGGCATTTTCACGCAGCGCACGCTCCGCCGCGGCGGTGTCCATGCGGAAGCACTCATGGATGCGCAGACCGGCGTAGCGAGCCAGATACAGGGCAAGGATGTAGTCCTCCCGCTCCTCCGCCATGGCGCGGCCGATCAGCTTGCCGAACTCCGGGTTCGTCCATGTGCGATCCTGCTGCCCGAAGCGGCGGCGTTCCAAGGCAACGCCCAGTTCTTCGTTGTCCGGCAGCGTATAATGGGGATGGGACATCTTGTCGTGGAAGAAGCGGATGGCGGAGAGGTCGGTCTTGATGGTGCTGGCTGACTTGCCCTGCTTCTGCAAATAAAGAACATAGCTCACCATATGCTTGCCGCTGATGTTCTCCAGCTTTTGGAGATGGTAGTGGGCGGCGAGATAGGCGCAGAAACGCTTGACCGCCTCATAGTAGCGATCCTTCGTGCGGAAGCTGCCCTGCCGGTTGTGCCGCGCCAGCTTGTCCAACTGGGTAACGAGGGTGTTGTAAATGCCTTTTGTGGTCATATCCAAAAATCTCCTTGTAATCGTAGTCGTGTTCAGATGGGCGCACTTTACCCGTTGTCAAGGAGGGCCGTTTCCGGCGTATCTCCGCAAAACTGATAGACTGCCGCAGACGGGAAGGCTTGGTATTGCGTGCTTTCCGAGGTCTGCCCGTGTGTCTGTCTCTCTTTACTTGTGCCAGGTCAGTACGCTGCGGTAAGGAGGTCTTTGACCTCTGCTCGTGTGAGCAACCGCGGACACCAGGCCGCTGAACTCGGCTGCGGAAGGCTCCGCCGGTGTCCTGTGATCCGCCCGGTGACGGAACGAGGAATGCGCGATACCCCGTATGACCGGCGCCGCACTCTGACTGCGGCATACAGGGCGGGAGCTTGCCTCTCCCTTGACGATTTTCCTGCCGTATCGTCCCAGCGGCTTTTTCAAAACTTCTTTTTCCTGATCTGCGCCGAAGCGATTTCGGCGCGCTTTCTTTTCCTGCGGTATCGCGGCGATGGCAAGTGCCGCGACAAAAACGGTAAGCAAAAACGCAGGAAGAATCTTCCTGCCGTTTCGGCTTCTTACGATCCTTCCTGCGTTTGCAGTATTGTTCAATTCTGATGGCCGTCCGTTTTTCGGGAGGCGCATTTTGACATACTTCGGGTTCTTAATCAGAGCGAAAAGCTGTTGATAATGCTTCCCACCCGTGCCTGCTCTGCTCCGACCTAAATGCTTGATGCCTTAAGTACAGGCACATCATAGCACGGCGGCAAAGCAGCGTACAGGTGGAAAATGCCGCAAGAAAACTTCTCGCAGCATAGTCATTGAAATACGAGGGCGCAATGGCCCTAATCTCAAACGGGAGCATGGTGCTCCTCAAGTACAAGCTTAACAACGTGTGCGATCCGAACCGTGTTCGGAAACCCCATTAGGGCGGTGCACAAATAACTGAATAGTTCTTATATACCACAATATGTTGTGGTTGTCAATATGAAAATGTCGAAATAATGCATAGAGGAAGAATGCGACCAAAAACACAATACGCATTATCTCCGTATTAAATGCGTATTACGGGCGCATCACGAAAATAATGCGTATTGCGTGCGTATTGGATAATTTGAACTGTAAACATGCCCTGATTACTCAGAAGGAAGGACGGTGACTAATTGCCTCGGCCGTCCTGAATAATCACTATATATTTTGTCAATTTGCTTGAGCTGGGGCAATAATCGCAACAGAAAGCTTTTAGCTCCCTTAATAGACTAACTCCCTGTGCAAAGAGGTCAAACGCTCTTAGCGCAGGGAGTTTTTGCATCAGGGCGGTTTTATTGAATCAGCCCATACTTTTTGAAAAATACTAAATCGTCGTCAATCAGCATATTAACCATCTACACAGAGCGGTCACGGTATCCTTTGCAATGACGGATTCGTACAGCGCCGTATTTCTTATTCCTTAGCCAGCTTGACGTAGCCTTCATAACGCTCCTTGGCGTCGTTGGCGGCCTTATGATACAGGGCATCCGCCTTCTCGGGGAAGGACAGCTTCAGGGAAGCGTAGCGGTTCTCCCCCATGAGGAACTGCTGGAAGTCGCCGGTAGGCGCCTTGGAATCCAACTGGAAGGGATTCTTGCCCTCCTCCTTCAGCCGGGGATCATAGCGATACAGATGCCAGTAGCCGCACTCCACGGCCTTCTTCTCCTCGATCTGGCTCAGGCCCATGCTGGCCTTCATACCGTGCTCGATGCAGGGGCAGTAGCAGATCACGATGGAGGGGCCGTCGTAGGCCTCGGCCTCGCGGATGGCCTTCAGGGTCTGGTTGGGATCAGCGCCCATGGCCACCTGTGCCACATACACATAGCCGTAGCTCATGGCCATCAGGCTCAGATCCTTCTTCTTGGTGACCTTGCCGCCGGCGGAGAACTTGGCGATAGCCGCGGCAGCGGTAGCCTTGGAGGACTGACCGCCGGTGTTGGAATACACCTCGGTATCCAGCACCAGGACATTGATGTTCTTGCCGGAGGCCAGCACGTGATCTAGACCGCCGTAGCCGATATCGTAGGCCCAGCCGTCGCCGCCGAAGGCCCACACGGACTTCTTGGTGAGGAATTCCTTGTTATTGCGGATGAACTCGGCCTCGTCGCTCTTGTCACCGGCCACAGCCGCCAGCAGCGCATCGGCTGCCCCGCGGGATTCGGCGGCGCTTTCGGCCTTGTCAATATACTCCTTGCACACCTCAGCGGCCACGCCCTTGTCGGCCAGCGTCTGGGCGGCAGCCTTCAGCTGACGCTTGATGGCGTCCTGACCCAGCAGGTAGCCGTATGCGTACTCGGCGTTGTCCTCAAACAGGCTCATCGCCCAGGCGGGGCCGCAGCCCTTGCAGTCGGTGCAGTAGGGGGAGCTGGGGGCGGAGCCGCCGTAGGCGGAGGAGCAGCCGGAGGCGTTGGTGATGTACATGTGGTCGCCAAACAGCTGGGTCACCAGCTTGATATAGGGCGTCTCGCCGCAGCTGGCGCAGACGCCGGAGAACTCGAAATAGGGCTTGGCGAACTGGGAGGCCTTCACGGTCTTGTCGCTGACGGCGTCCTTCTTGACGGTGACGCTCTCCACGGCGTATTCCCAATTCTCCGTCTGGCAGAGCTGGCTCTCCAGCGGCTGCATGACCAGTGCCTTCTCCTTGGCGGGGCAGACATTGACGCAGCTGCCGCAGCCGGTGCAGTCATAGGGAGAGACCTGCATGCGGTACTGGTACTGAGCTAGACCGGTGGCTTTCCTGGTCTCGAAGCCGGCGGGAGCATTCTGCTGCTCACTCTCGTCCAGCAGCACGGGACGGATGGCGGCGTGGGGGCAGACAAGCGCACACTGGTTGCACTGGACGCACTTGGTCATATGGGCGTATTTCGGAGAAATAAAATTTCGCCACGTGTGGAATACACCAGCCGCGATGATAACCTCATCCTCTCGTTGATAGAAAACAATCTGTGTATCGGATATATGGGGAAGCTAATCCTCACAAAGAATTCCTACCGCGTGACCAGCCGTCCCACAGTGCCGCAGTATTACAGGGAGATCATGCTCGTGGTGCGCAGCATCGAGAATGCGTCGCTGGCCGCCGTACACTTCATTGAGTTTTTCAAAAAACACCTTGCGCAAGCAGCTCCACAATAACAGAACCTGGCACACAGGCTCTGTCCGATATACAAAAAAAGTCAACGCCTGATGCCAGTTCCTTGATCGCAAAGGGGTCACTTTGCGCCGCCGCGCACTCTGATCCTGAATGCGAACCAAGCGCGGAAACGACAGTGGAGCAATAGGAGGATACAATAGATACTTCCTTGTGCCATTGTGCCGAAAGCGCAAAAAGGAGGGGGAAAAGCGTTGGGCTCCAACGCTTTCCTCCTCCTTTTCCTGTTATGGGCGAAAAGGGAGGCATCACACATGCCAGCCCATGAGCTGACTGATGGCACCGGCTGTCTCCTGCAGGGGGGCGACCAGCTGCGCCATGGTGTCGTCCGTCATTCTGGCGGCGGGGCCGGAGATGCTGATGGCTCCCACGGGGTCGCCCTTCCAGTTCCGCACCGGGGCTGCCATACAGCGGACGCCTAGATCGTGCTCCTCATCGTCGATGGCATAGCCGCGCTCTTGCGCACGCACCAAATCCTCCCGCAGAGCTTCCAGCGTGGTGAGGGTCTTTGGCGTGAACTGGACGACCTGTGAGCCGTTCCAGATCTTCTCCACCTCGTCCTCCGGCAGATACGCCATAATGCTCTTGCCAACGCCCGTGCAGTACATGGGGTTGTGGAGTCCCACGGAGGAGGTGATGTTGATGGGGCGGAGGAACGGCTCAAACTTGTGGAGGTACACGACCTCGTTTCCGTCCCGTTCCACCAAGTGCACGATCTCCTTTGCGTCGTTGGACAGCTTCTCCAGCATCGGCTTGGAGGCGGAGAAAAGATCCAGCACCATGGAGACGCGGCGGGAGATCTCGTAGAGCCGCAGCGTCAGGCGGTATTTCCCGTTGTCCGGGTCCTTCCGCACGTACCCACGATTCGCCAGAGCCGACAAAAGCCGGTGGGCGGTGCTGGCGTGCAGGGAGGTGGCTGACGCCAGATCCGACAGGGAAAGCCCTGTCGGCGTTGCAGACAAAGTCTCTAAAATGTCCAATATCCGGTCAATGGACTGAACCGGTCCGGTACCCTCTTTCATATATGTCCCTTTCCACATTGCGAAATCACACCTTAATAATACCCCTTTTTTTGTCGTTTTGCAATAGATTACGACGGCTTTTTTGGTAAAAATGCGGAATTGACATTTGACAAACTTTTGGCAATAATATAGGCAAGATTCCATCTTGTGATACTTAATTTCACATTATGGAAAAATACGTGAAAGGAAAATGGTTAAGAGGAGGAAAAAATCATGAGTGAAGCAACAAAAACTAAGAAGAAGCTCAGTATCCCCGTAAAGCTGGCGATCGCGCTGGTTCTCGGTGCGATAGCGGGTCTGGTCTTCAAGGAGAAGGCTTCGTATGTGGCATTCATTGGCTCCCTGTTCATTCGACTCCTGAAAATGTGTGTGTACCCCCTGGTGCTGTTCAGCATCATCGCCGGTATCGCAAACGTGGCGGACATCGCCAAGCTGAAGAAGATCGGCGGTCAGTTCCTGCTGTATACCTTCATCACCTCCGCTGTGGCAGGTGTTCTGGGCTGTCTCGCCATTACCATCAGCGGCGCGGGCACTGGTCTGGTATTGCAGGCGACAGTGGACTCCAGCGTTCAGCAGCTTAACATGGTGGACAGCATCGTGGGCTGGGTCCCCGACAACGTGTTCGCCTCTCTCGCCAACGGTACGCTGGTGCAGATCATCGTTTTTGCTATCTTCTTCGGCGTGATGATCACCAAGATGCGTAAGAACGCCAATACCGTGGACATGGTCGCCATGGTCGTGGAGGGCTGCAACCTCATCATGCAGAGAATGGTGGCAACCGTTATGACCGTCGCCCCCTACGGCGTGTTCTGCCTGATCGCCAACCTGGTGGGCACCACCGGCGTCCAGAACCTGAAGGAGATCTTCACCATGGTTCTCTCCCTGTGGGGTGCTTCTCTGGTGCACATGCTCATCGTCCTGCCCCTGCTGCTCCGTTTCTTCGGACGTGTCAAGCCCTTCAAGTTCTTCAAGAACATTGTCCCCGTTATCCTGATGGCATTCTCCACCCAGTCCAGCGCGGCTACGCTGCCTGTGACCATGGAGGTCTCTAAGGAGAAAAACGGTGTGCCCGATGACGTCGTTGACCTGTGTGCCGCTCCCGCCGCCACCATCAACATGGACGGCGCAGCCATTGAGTACACGGTGTACACCCTCTTCGGCGCGCACGCCTTCGGTGTCCACTTCACCCCGTGGCAGCTGATATTCATGGTCGTCCTGTGCGTGGTCTGCTCTGCCGGTGCAGCCGGCGTCCCCGGCGGCGGCATCGTGATGTGCTCCATCTGCCTGGCAACCATGGGTCTGCCCAACGAGGAGGTCACCGCGATGGTGGCGGGCGTCTATGTCCTGCTGGATATGGCCGCTACCACCCTGAACGTGACCGGCGACTGCTGCGGCATGGTCTGCATCTCCAGCCGTCTGGGCATTCTGGACAAGGAAACGTACAACGCCTAAAAGCAATTACCCTCCCTCACAATAGAAGCGACACCACACGCTGCCGCACCTGTATCTGCATGGAGACTCTCCCTCCTGCGGCGCGACCGGGTGACAAGGGCTACGTGTGGTGTCGCGCCCATTTTGCAAGCCTATTAAACTCCCAACAGAAAGGACAAGAACCGTCATGTCATTTATTTCCAACAAGAGCCAAAAGACGCCCCACTCCGTCATTCGCGAGATGTTCGCCATGCAGGCGGGGCTGGACAATGTCATCAGCTTCGCGCTGGGCGAGCCAGACTTCACCGCCCCCCAGCACGTCATCGACGCGACTGTGGCCTCCTTGCAGCGGGGCGAGACGCACTATACCCCCAACGCCGGTATTCCGGCTCTGCGGCAGGCGGTGTCCGATCTCTATAAACGCCGCGGTCTGGAGTACAAGCCCAGCGAGATCCTCATCGGCGCAGGTGCCATCAGTATGCTGAATCTGGCGTGCACCGCCATGCTGGACATCGGCGACGAGGTGCTGGTGCCCGATCCGGGCTGGGCGAACTATGTGGGGCTGATGATGCAGGTGGGAGCCGTGCCCGTGCCCGTCCGGCTGAAGGAGGAAAACGGCTTCATGTACGACGTGGCAGACCTGCGCGCGGCACTGACGCCCAAGACCAAGGTGATCCTGCTCAACTCCCCCTCTAACCCCACCGGCGGTGTGGCAAGTGCCGAGAACCTGCGGCAACTGGCGGACTTCGCCAAGGAAAACGACCTCTACATCCTCACCGATGAGATCTACCGCGAGCTGCTGTGGGACGACGAGCCCTACACCAGCATTGCCAGTTTCCCCGGCATGAAGGAGCGCACCGTTATCGTGGACGGCTTCTCCAAGACCTACGCCATGACCGGTATGCGTCTGGCATGGGCGGCGGCACCGGAGGAGGTCATCGTGGTGATGACGAAGCTGCTGGAAAACGTGCTCTCCTCTGTGAACGAGGGTGTGCAGTGGGGCGGCGTGGCCGCGCTGAACGGCAGTCAGGAGTGCGTCGAGGAGATGAAGCGGCAGTATCGCCGCCGCCGCGAGATCATCGTCGGCGGGCTGAACGACATGAAGGGCGTCAGCTGCCTTATGCCCAAGGGCGCGTTCTACGCCTTCCCCAATATCTCCCAGCTGGGTATTCCCTCCCGGGAGTTTGCCATGCGTCTTCTGAAGGAGAAGCACGTGGTGGTCGTCCCCGGCACCGGCTTCGGCGAGGGCGGCGAGGGCTTCGTCCGTCTGGCGTATGCCACCAGCGAGGACAACATCCGCGAGGGCTTGAAGCGCATCCGTGAATTTGTGGAAACACTTTCCTGACAGGGTGCTACTATACGAGGAGGATTTGCTATGAAAAGAGAGAATACAATGCCCACCATGGAGACGGTCAAGAGCTTCAAGACCGCTATGGCGTCGGAACAGGGTGCTTTCGGACCCTTTATGATCACCTCTGACCCCGCCTTCGTGGAGGCGGCGGGCTACGCCGGTTACGATTTTGTGCTGCTGGATATGGAGCACGGCCCCGGCACCTTTGAGAACCTGCAAAACCTGATCCGCGCCGCCAACGTGGCGGGCGTCTGCCCCGTGGTGCGCGTTCCCCGGGGAACGGACATCTGGATCGACCAAGCTCTGGACGTGGGTGCCGGTGCAGTTATGATCCCCCAGATCGACACCGCAGAGCAGGCGAGGATCGCCGTCTCCGCGGCAAAGTTCTCCCCCCGCGGCAGCAGAGGCACGTGCCGCTTCGTCCGCTCCGCCGCCTACGGCGCGGTGCCGGGTGCGGAGTACTTCACGCAGGCGCAGGACACGGTGGTGATCCTTCAGGCGGAGGGACAGAAGGCCATCGACAATCTGGACGAGATCCTCAGCGTGGACGGCGTAGACATTGTGTTCGTGGGACCCTATGACCTGTCCGCCTCCCTCGGCATTATCGGGCAGATCACCCACCCCAGAGTCATGGAGTTGATCGGCGAGATCTGCCGCAAGGCGGCGGCAAAGGGCGTGCAGGTGGGCTGCTTCGCCGACTCTGCGGAGTCCGGCAGAAGGCTGCTGGAAATGGGCGTCCGCTTTGTGGGATATTCCTGCGATACCGCGATCTTTATGAACATGGCGAAGGCAGACATCGCAGCCTTCCACGGTGAAAAGTGAAAGTTGGGAAAAAAATATGAGCAAAAAGAATTATGTCGTCATGGACGGCAATACAGCAGCAGCCCATTCTGCCTACGCCTTTACTGAGGTGGCGGCCATTTATCCCATCACGCCGTCCTCCCCTATGGCGGAAAAGGTGGACGAGTGGTCCGCCAAGGGAAAAAAGAACCTGTTCGGCACGCCGGTGGACGTGATCCAGATGCAGTCCGAGGCCGGCGCTGCCGGTACCTGCCACGGCTCCCTGCAGGCGGGCGCCCTGACCACCACGTTCACGTCCTCTCAGGGACTGATGCTGATGATCCCGGCTATGTACGCCATGGGCGGACAGTTCCTCCCCAGCGTGATGCACATCGCATCCCGTGTGGTCACCAGCAACCATCACTCCATTTTCGGCGACCATACGGACTTTATGACCTGCCGCACCACGGGCTACGCCATGCTGATGTCCGCCTCCCCCCAGGAGGCGATGGATCTGGCGGCGGTGGCGCACCTGTCCGCCATCGGAGCCAAGTACGCCTTCATGCACTGCTTCGACGGCTTCCGTACCAGCCACGAGATGCAGCGCATCGAGGCGCTGGACTATGAGGAGCTGCGGGGTCTGATCGACTACGAGGCGCTGAAGGCCTTCCGCCGGGATGCGCTGAATCCGGAGCATCCCACCAACCGCGGAAACAACGTCAACCCCGACGTGTACTTCCAGTGCAAGGAGGGCGCTAACGTCAAGAGCGCCATCGTGCCCGGTACCGTGCAGCACTACATGGACGAGATCAATAAGCTCACCGGCCGGGACTACAAGCTGTTCAATTACTACGGCGCGCCCGACGCCGAGGAGGTCGTGGTGGCTATGTGCTCCGTCACCGAGGCGCTGCGGGAGACGGTGGACTACCTCAACGCCTGCGGACGCAAGGTGGGCATGGTGCAGATCCATCTGTACCGCCCCTTCTCCGTGCCCGATTTCTCCGCCGCCATCCCCGCCAGCTGCAAGCGCATCGCCGTGCTGGATCGCAGCAAGGAGACGGGCTCCGTGGGTGAGCCAGTGTATCTGGACGTGGTCACGGCGCTGAATCAGGCCGGACGCGGCGACATCCGCGTGGTGGGCGGCCGCTACGGTCTGTCCAGCAAGGACACCACTCCCGGCCAGCTGATCGCCGTATACGACAACCTGCGGCAGGAGACACCGAAAAACAACTTTACCATTGGCATCAACGACGATGTGACCCACACCTCTCTGACCTATGAGAACGTGGAGTTCCCCCATCCCGGCGAGATCTCCTGCAAGATCTGGGGTCTGGGCGGCGACGGCACCGTGGGCGCCAACAAGAACGCCATTTCCACCATCGGCCTGGTGGCTGACAAGTACGCCCAGGCGTATTTCTCCTACGACTCCATGAAATCCGGCGGCCTGACCCAGAGCCATCTGCGCTTCGGCGACATGCCCATCCGCAGCACCTATCTGGTGTCCTCCGCCGACTTTGTGGCCTGCCATGCGCCGACATATGTCAAGAAGTACGACCTGACCGAGGATCTGAAGGACGGCGGCACGTTCCTGCTGAACTGCCCGTGGACGACGGAGGAGCTGGAGGAGCACCTCCCCGCCAAGATGAAGCGGGATCTGGCGCGGAAGCACGCGCAGTTCTATATCATTGACGCGGCGAAGCTGGCGGCGGAGATCGGCCTGGGCAAGCACACCAACAACATCCTGCAGGGCGCGTTCTTCGCCCTGACCAAGGTCATCCCCATGGATGTGGCTGTGGCGGATATGAAGAAGAACAACTACGCCACCTATTTCAAGAAGGCCGGGCAGAAGATCGTGGATCTGAACGACAAGGCCGTGGATGTGGGCGTAAACGCCGCCGTGAAGGTGGACATTCCCGCGGCGTGGGCGGACGCGCAGGACGCACCTGCCGCCGAGATCAGCGCCACGCCCTTTGTCCGCGACATCGTGCTGCCCATGGATCGGCAGCAGGGTGACAAGCTGCCCGTGTCCGTGTTCCAGAAGCACGGCGTGCTGGACGGCACGTGGGAGAATGGTACCTCCGCCTATTCCAAGCGCGGTGTGGCCACCGCCGTACCCAAGTGGGACGCCGCAGCCTGCATCCAGTGCAACCGCTGCGCCATGAGCTGTCCCCACGCGGCCATCCGCCCGGTGCTGCTGACCGAGGAGGAAAAGGCACAGGTGCCCGCCGGATTTGTCACCGCGCCCGCCAAGGGTTTGGGCAAGGACGCTCCGGCGTATGCCTTCCGGATGCAGATATCGCCCTACGATTGCCTGGGCTGCGGCGTGTGCCTGACGGCTTGTCCCGCCAAGGGCGCGCTGACCATGACTCCCTTCGAGGAGATGAAGGCCGAGCAGCCGCTGTTCGATCATGTGGCTATGGACGAGAAGTACCTGAAGAAGGATGTCATCAGCGACAAGAGCGTGAAGAGCGCCCAGTTCGCCAAGCCCTACTTCCAGTTCTCCGCCGCCTGCGCCGGCTGCGCGGAGACGACATATATCAAGCTTTTGAGCCAGCTGTTCGGCGACCACATGTATGTGGGCAACGCCGCGGGCTGCTCCTCCGCCATCAGCGGCGGCGCGCCCATCCTGCCCTATTGCAAGGACTGCCAGGGTCACGGCCCCGCGTGGGAGCACTCCCTGTTTGAGGACAACGCCGAGTTTGCCTACGGTTTCTTCCACGCGCAGGACGCCATCCGTAAGGAGCTGCTGCTCCGTCTGGACGCCATCAAGTCCGCGGGTATTGCCGCAGAGGCTGTGGAGGCCTACCAGAACGGGTGGAATAAGCACGAGAGCTCCCGCGCCGTCACAGACGCGCTGCTGGCCGCGCTGGAAAAGACCCAGCAGACGGAGGACGTGAAATACATCCTTGAGAACAGAGCCTATCTGGCCAAGAAGTCCATCTGGGCTGTGGGCGGCGACGGCTGGGCGTATGACATCGGCTTCGGCGGCATCGACCATGTGATGGCGCAGAACCGTGACGTAAACCTGCTGGTGCTGGACACCGAGGTGTACTCCAACACCGGCGGACAGGCATCCAAGGCCACGCCCACCAGTGCCACCGCCAAATTTGCCGCCGGCGGCAAGCAGGTGGCAAAGAAGGATTTGGGCGGCATCCTGATGCAGTACGGCTATGTGTATGTGGCGCAGGTGGCCATGGGCGCAGATCAAGCGCAGACGCTGCGTGCCCTGCGGGAGGCCGAGTCCTATGACGGCCCCTCCATCGTCATCTGCTACTGCCCCTGCCTGGAGCAGCACATCAAGGCCGGCATGGGCAATTCGCAGCTGGAAATGAAGAAGGCCGTGGAGTGCGGCTACTGGCACCTGTACCGCTATGATCCCCGCCGGATCGCGGAGGGCAAGAACCCCTTCCAGCTGGATTCCCCGGAGCCTGACACGGACAAGCTCATGGACTTCCTCATGGGCGAGAACCGCTTCGCCTCCCTGAAGAACAACTTCCCGGAGAAGGCCGACGCCCTCTACGCCAAGGAGATCGCCGACGTAAAGGCGCGCTACGCCAAGTACAAGAAGATGGCGCAGGACTGAGCGCCGCCTGGCGCTGATATCTCATGCGCTGCGGGGGAACCGCCTGACCGCAGGCGGCTCCCCCTTTTCAACGATTCCCTTCCCTGCACAGAAAGGAGACATGTACGATGTACCAAACGATACGCTGCGAAAAGCAAGATGGCATCGCCATCGTGACCATTGACCGTCCCGAGGCGCTGAACGCCCTGAACAGCACGGTTATCACGGAGCTGGAGCAGGTGGTGGCGGCGCTGGAGAGCGACCGGGACGTCCGCTGCCTGATCCTTACCGGTGAGGGACGCTCCTTTGTGGCCGGTGCCGACATCGGCGAGCAGTATCCGCTGGATCTGGACGGCGGCCGCCGCTGGGGTCAGCGGGGCAGCGCCCTTATGCGCCGCATCGAAAAGCTGGAGTTCCCCACCATCGCCGCGGTCAACGGCTTCGCTCTGGGCGGCGGCTGTGAGCTGGCGCTGAGTTGCGACATCATCCTGGCCTCCGAGAAGGCCAAGTTCGGCCAGCCCGAGGTGGGCCTGGGCATCACCCCCGGCTTCTCCGGCACCCAGCGCCTGCCCCGCCACGTAGGCGTGGCCAAGGCCAAGGAGCTGATCTTCTCCGGTAAGATGATCAAGGCCAACGAGGCGGAAAAGATTGGCCTTGTCAACGCTGTCTTTGCCCCGGAAGCGCTCATGGACGGCGCGCTGGAGATGGCAAAGTCCTTTACCAAGAACGCCCCCATCGCCGTGAAGTATGCCAAGGCCTGCATCGACCGGGGCATGCAGATGGACATGGACGACGGCATCGCCGTGGAGAACGAGCTGTTCGCCATGTGCTTCGCCACCGCCGACCAGAAGGAGGGCATGGGCGCGTTCCTGGAAAAGCGCCCCGCCAACTTTCAGAACGGGTAAATTGCGTTATGAAGCTGAATCAAGATGAGATCAAAACGATCCTGCCGCACCGTGAGCCGATGCTTCTGGTGACATCGGTAGAAGATTTGAGCCCCGGAGAGGATATCCGCGCCGTCTTTTTCGCGGATCCTAAAATGGACATCTTTCTCGGACACTTCCCGGAAGAGCCGATACTGCCGGGCGTATACTCTATAGAATGTATGGCGCAGGCGGTGGATATCCTGCTGATGTCAACACTGCGCTACGCTGGAAAAACGCCGCTCCTTTTAGGCGTTGACAAGGTGAGTTTCCGAAAAAAGATCCTGCCGGGAGACACCCTTGAAATCCATGCAAATATTATTTCCGAGAAAAGAGAAAAAGCCATCGTCACTTGCGCTGCTGAAGTGTATGTTCATCAGGAATGGGTAGCCAACGGCGATATAACAATAGCTATGCGGTAAATTTAAGGAGGAAACGAAAATGGCATTGATGACCGCGAAAGAATATATCGACTCCCTGCGTAAGCTGAACACCCGTGTCTACATGTTCGGCGAGAAGATCGACAACTGGGTGGATCACCCCATGATCCGCCTCTCCATCAACTGCGTGGCCATGACCTACGCCCTGGCCCAGGATCCCCAGTATGAGGACCTGATGACCGCCACCTCCAGCCTGACCGGCCACAAAATCAACCGCTTTACCCACCTCCACCAGTCCAGCGAGGATCTGGTGAAAAAGGTAAAGATGCAGCGCCTGCTGGGTCAGAAGACCGCCAGCTGCTTCCAACGCTGTGTGGGCATGGACGCCTTCAACGCCGTGTTTTCCTCCACCTACGAGATCGACGAGAAGTACGGAACCCACTACCACGAGAATTTCAAGAAGTTCCTGGTCTACGTCCAGGACAACGACCTGACGGTGGACGGCGCTATGACCGACCCCAAGGGCGACCGCAGCAAGGCTCCCCATGAGCAGGCCGATCCCGATATGTACGTCCACGTGGTGGAGCGCCGCCCCGACGGCATCGTGGTCTGCGGCGCCAAGTGCCACCAGACCGGCTCCATCAACTCCCACTGGCATATCTTTATGCCCACCATCGCCATGGGCGAGGCCGACAAGGACTATGCCGTTTCCTTCGCCTGCCCCACCGACGCCGAGGGTCTGTATATGATCTACGGCCGCCAGTCCTGCGACACCCGCAAGATGGAGGAAGGCTGCATCGACGTGGGCAACGCCAAGTTCGGCGGACAGGAGGCTCTGGTGGTTCTGGATCACGTCTTTATCCCCAACGAGTACATCTTCCTCAACGGCGAATATGAGTTCGCCGGCACCATCGTGGAGCGCTTCGCCGGTTATCACCGCCAGAGCTACGGCGGCTGCAAGGTAGGCGTAGGCGACGTGGTCATCGGCGCGGCGGCGCTGGCTGCCGAGTACAACGGCGTGGAGAAGGCCAGCGCTGTCAAGGACAAGCTCATCGAGATGACCCACCTCAACGAGACCCTGTACTCCTGCGGCATCGCCTGCTCCTGCGAGGGCTGCCCCACCAAGGCGGGCAACTATCAGATCGACCTGCTGCTGGCCAACGTCTGCAAGCAGAACGTGACCCGCTTCCCCTATGAGATCGTGCGTCTTGCTGAGGACATCGCGGGCGGCCTGATGGTCACCATGCCCAGCGAGACGGACTTCAAGTCCGACACCGTGGTGGGCAACAACGGCGAGACCATCGGCGAGATCTGCAACAAGTACTTCGCCGCCCGCGAGGGCGTCAGCACTGAGGATCGCCAGCGGATCATGCGCTTCCTGGAAAATATGTGTCTGGGTGCTGCCGCCGTGGGCTACCGCACGGAGTCCATGCACGGCGCAGGCTCTCCCCAGGCGCAGCGCATCATGATCGCCCGTCAGGGGAATATTCAGGAGAAGAAAAAGCTGGCAAAGAACATTGCCGGTATCCAGAAGTGAGAGGGCGGCATGGATAAGAAGCAAGCATGGCTCCGGCTGGTGCGGGAGAAGTCCGAGCACTATCTGAATCTGCACGACGGCGGCTTTGACGAGAAAATGCGGGCGCGTCTGGTGGACTGCGATTACGAGGCGCAGACTGTCACCTACGCCTTCCCCACCCAGGACTGGCAGATCAACGAGAAGGGCGGCATCCACGGCGGCGCTATCGCCGGGATGTTCGATACGGCCTTCGGCGTGGTAGCCAACTTCACCGCCGGAGACAACGAGGCCACCACCACGGACATGACGGTATCCTTCCTGCGGGGCGTGGATTTCGGCATGGAGCTGCACCTGACGGTGTTCATCGTCAAGGCGGGGCGCAGCCTTATCCGCCAGCGGGCGGAGCTGACCGATGCCGCCACCGGCAAGCTGCTGGCCACCGCCAGCGGCAGCTGGATGCCCTTATAAGAACCGTTCCGAAACAGAGTAAAAATATAGGAGAAACAACATGGATTTCAATTTGAGTCGTGAACATCAGCTGATCCGCAAGATGATGGCGGAGTTTACGGAAAAGGAAGTCAAGCCTATCGCGGCGGAGACCGACCGCACCTGCGAATACCCCCGCGAGAACATCGAGAAGCTGTTTGATCTGGGCGTCATGGGTATGTGCGTTCCCAAGGAGTACGGCGGCGCGGGCGCCGATCCGCTGGCCAGTGCCATCTGCATCGAGGAGCTGAGCAAGCAATGCGCCTCCACCGGCGACATTGTGGCCACCCACAACGGCCTGTGCTGCGATCCTATCATGACCTATGGCACTCCTGAGCAGAAGGCGAAGTACCTGCCCATGCTGACCACCGGGCACCATGTGGGCGCGTTCGCCCTGACGGAGCCCAACGCCGGCTCCGACGCCTCCAAGGGACAGACGGAGGCGAAGCTGGAGGGCGACCACTACGTGATGAACGGCAGCAAGATATTCATCACCAACGGCTATGTGGCCGACGTGTTCGTGGTGTTCGCCATGACCGACAAGTCCCGCGGTACCAAGGGTATCTCCGCCTTCATCGTGGAGAGCGGCTTCCCCGGCTTCTCCGTGGGCAAGCACGAGGAAAAGCTGGGCCTCCACGGCAGCCCCACCGCTGAGATCGTGTTCCAGGACTGCATCGTGCCCAAGGAGAACCTACTGGGTGTGGAGGGTAAGGGCTTCTCCATCGCCATGGCCACGCTGGACGGCGGCCGTATCGGTATTGCCGCCCAGTCCCTGGGCATCGCCGAGGGCGCGCTGGCCGAGGCCATCAACTACACCAAGGGCCGCGTCCAGTTCGGCAAGCCCATCAGCAAGTTCCAGAATACCCAGTTCACGCTGGCTGACATGGAGCTGGGCTGCGAGGCGGGCCGCCTGCTGACGTATCAGGCCGCCGTGGCCAAGGGCGAGGGCAAGCGCTACACCAAGCTGGCCGCCATGGCCAAGCTGTTCACCTCCGAGCACGCCATGAAGACCACCACCAAGGTGGTGCAGATGTTCGGCGGCTACGGCTACACCAAGGATTACCCGGTGGAGCGCATGATGCGCGACGCGAAGATCACGGAAATTTACGAGGGCACCTCCGAGGTGCAGCGTATTGTGATCTCTGCCAACATGGGTCTGTAAGAGGAGGGAAGAGACAATGAAGATTCTGGTTACCGTAAAGCAAGTTCCCGACACCAGCGGCAAGGTCGCTGTCAATCCCGATGGTACTCTGGACCGTGCGTCCATGCAGACCATCATCAACCCCGATGACCTGAACGCCGTCGAGGCCGCCCTGGCTCTCAAGGACGAGCTGGGCTGCAAGGTCGTGGCGTTCACCATGGGTCCTCCTCCCGCCGAGGGCATGCTGCGTGAGCTGATGGCCATGGGCGTGGACGAGGGTGTGCTGGTCACCGCCCGTGAGTTCGGCGGTTCTGATACCTACGCTACCTCCCAGATCATCGCTGCCGCCATCGACACCTACGGCATCGAGAAGGACGACGTCATCCTGGCTGGCCGTCAGGCCATCGACGGTGATACCGCCCAGGTCGGCCCGCAAATCGCTGAGAAGCTGCACCTGCCCCAGGTCACCTACGCCGGCGAGATCACCAAGAACGGCGACACCCTGACCGTCAAGCGTATGCTGGAGGACGGCTACATGACCATCAAGGTCAAGACCCCCTGCATGATCACCTGCATCAAGGAGCTGAACCAGCCTCGTTACCTGTCCGTTGGCGGCGCGTTCGAGGCGTACAGCAAGCCTCTGGTCACCATGACCTATGAGACGCTGAAGGATCACCCCCTGATCGACAAGAGCACCATCGGCCTGGCGGGTTCTCCCACCAACATTCTGACCTCCTTCACGCCTCCTCAGAAGGGCGCGGGCATGATGCTCGAGGGCG